>JAEEGG010028656.1_pt1 | contig 10457 bp, 8 predicted proteins | sample 9134161 | NCBI WGS metagenome assembly JAEEGG01 (sample SAMN16246543, study PRJNA631951) | gut metagenome | biome: gut microbiome; feature: rumen; material: CR-attached | host: Bos | place: Iran: Karaj | collected 2018-10 | reverse complement strand
AAGGCAAGTCTTTTCATGACAGTTTCCTTGCACCCTCCGAAATCACAACATCATAAACCTTCGGCTCATGCCCGAATTTGGCGGCGAATTTCTGTTTGGCCGTGGCGATGAAGGCATCATGCAGTTCTTCCTTGACGAGGTTGATGGTGCAGCCGCCGAAGCCGCCACCCATCACGCGCGAACCGGTCACACCGCATTCCTTGGCGATGTCGTTGAGGTAATCCAGTTCCTCGCAGCTCACCTCGTAGAGTTTGCTCATGCCGTAGTGCGTGCCGTACATGCGGTCGCCAACGGTCTCGTAATCACCTTTCTCCAAGGCGTCGCACACGTCAAGGACACGCTGCTTCTCACCTATGACGTATTCCGCGCGCATGTAATCCTCGGCGGGAATCTCCACATCGATCTCGTTGAGCATGGCCATGGTCGCATCGCTCAAATATTTCACCTCGGGATGCATTTTGGCGATGTGGGCGCAAGCATTTTCGCACGACTCACGGCGACGGTTGTAGGCCGACGAAGCCAATTCGTGCTTCACTACAGTGTCGAGCAGTACGACCTTGTAACCTTTGGGATTGAAGGGGAAGTATTCAAATTCCATCGTGGCGCAGTTGAGGCGCATCAGGTGGCCGGCCTTGCCGAAGAGGGAAGCGAACTGGTCCATAATGCCGCACTTCACGCCGACATAGTTATGCTCCGTGGCCTGACCAATACGAGCCAACTCAAACTTGTCGATGCCAAGGTTGAGTAACTCGTTAAGGGCAAAGGCAAAAGTGCTTTCCAAGGCTGCCGAGGACGACATGCCAGCTCCGATGGGCACATTGCCGTAGAACACGGTGTCGAAACCTTGCAGTTGATAGCCTCGTTTGATGATTTCGCGGCATACGCCAAAGATATAATTGGCCCAGTGTAAATGAGGATGGTCTTCCTCGTTCATGCCAAATTCGCAATAGTCCTCCTTGTCGATGGAGTAGGCGCGGACTTTGTCGGTGCCGTTGAGCCTTATCACGGCGTAGATGCCTTTGTCGATAGCGCCGGGAAACACGAAACCTCCATTATAATCGGTGTGTTCTCCAATGAGGTTGACACGACCCGGTGAAGTGTAGGCAACACCCTCGTTTCCAAAGCGTTGCTTGAAGACGGATTTCAATTCTTCAATGGTCATAGATGTAAAATGTTTGTTCAATTTGGGCGCAAATTACTAAAAAAATCGGTTGTTAGGGTTGTTTTTTTCTATTTTTGTGGAAAATTTGATGATTATGCGTAAAGCAGCAACTTATATTGTCTTGGCAAGTCTGGCCTTGGCCTCCTGTGCCCACCGTCCAGAGCCAAGCAGCCCCATTCCAACCGCGCAACAACTGGAATGGCAACAGCTTGAAACATACGCTTTTATCCATTTCGGCCTGAACACCTTCAACGATATGGAATGGGGCTTTGGCAACACGCCGTCCTACACCTTCAATCCTACGAACTTGGACTGCGAGCAGTGGGCCAAGACCTTGAAAGCCTGTGGGATGAAGGGGGTGATCCTTACTGCGAAACACCACGACGGTTTCTGCCTTTGGCCGACCGAGACCACGGATTATTGCATCAGGAACACCCATTATAAAAATGGTGAAGGTGACTTGGTGCGCGAACTTTCGGATGCGTGCAAGAAGCATGGCTTGAAATTTGGGTTGTATCTCTCGCCTTGGGATCGTAACCAGGCGGATTACGGCTATCAGGCTTATGTGGACATCTATCACAAACAGATTGAGGAACTTGTGAGCAACTACGGGCCCTTGTTCGAGTTCTGGTTCGATGGCGCTAACGGGGGTACAGGTTGGTATGGTGGTGCCGACGAGATGCGTTCCATCGTTGCCGAGCAATACTACGACTATGAGAAGGCGAGGGGCATCGTTTGGAAATATAGTCCCGAAGCGAGCATCTTTGGTGGTACTGTTCCGACCTTACGTTGGATAGGCAACGAGGAAGGCAAGGCCAATGCCACACAGTGGTGCATGTATAAAACTGATTTTGAGTCGCTTAACAACACAAAGACCTTGCAACAAGGCTATCGTGACGGTGAGGCATGGCTACCTGCCGAGGTGGATGTCTCCATTCGTCCAGGTTGGTTTTATCATGAGAGTGAGGATGACCAAGTGAAGACTGTGGAACAACTGATGGATTTGTATTACCAAAGTGTGGGACATAATACCAATCTCTTGCTCAATTTCCCTGTGAATCAAGAGGGCAGGATACCTAGGATCGACTCGGCCAATGCCGTGCAATGGTATCAGAGGTTGCAAAAGGACTTTGCCGACAACCTACTGAAAGATTGTAAGGTGACCGCCAGCAACACCAGAGGATGCAGGTTCAAGGCCAAGAATGTGTTGAACAATGAATACTCCCATTACTGGGCTACAAAAGACGGAGTCCACCAATCCGAACTTATCTTTGATTTTCCCGAAACTACTGCCTTTAATTGTTTGCTTCTTCAAGAGTATATTCCTTTAGGACAGAATGTTGATGCATTCTATTTGGACTATTACTTTAATGGTAAATGGTTGCCTATTGAAACCAATGAACCTACCACTACAATTGGATACAAGCGACTGCTTCGTTTCCAGACCGTTAAGGCCGATAAGTTAAGAATTAGGTTTAAGGTGTTTAAGGGCACATTGTGCATAAATAGTGTTGGAGCGTATAATGCACCCTGACCATTGACCCTGACCCTGACCAAATGCAGAGCAAAAGGAGGTCAGGGTAAGGGTCAGTAGTCAGGGTCAAAAAGAGATTATGATAGAACAACATCCTTTACAACCCTTTCTGCCATTCAACGCAAAAGTCTTGTTCCTCGGCAGTTTCCCACCTCCAAACAAGCGCTGGTGCATGGACTTTTTCTACCCCAACTTCATCAACGACCATTGGCGCATCGAAGGCCAAATCTGGTTTGGCGACAAGAACCATTTCGTTGATTTAGAGCATAAATGCTTCAAAAAGGATGTAATTGTTGCTTTCCTCAACAAGAAAGGTATCGCTTTTTTCGATACGGCCATGGCCGTCAAACGCCTGAAAGACAATGCTTCGGATGCCTTTTTGGAAATCGTCGAACACACCGATATCCGGGCTTTGCTTGCCCAGATGCCGCAATGCCAAACCATCGCCACGACGGGCGAGAAGGCCACCACGGAAGTGTGCACTTATTTCAACGTCGATACGATCCCTTCGCCCAACACAAAAGTGGCTCTTGAAGATGGTTTAACCTTATATCGATTACCCTCATCTTCAAGAGCCTATCCTTTATCATTTGACAAAAAGGTTGAAGCCTATAAAAAGATGTTTGAGGCTGTGTTTACCTAGTCATCAAGGCGTCGATCGCGGGCAGAATCTCACCGGATTTGCCTTCGAGATAGATGTCTGTGATGTAGTTCGTGTAGGTCGAAGGCTCCATGTTGATTTCGATGATCTTGGCGCCGTTACGTTTGGCGATACCAGGAATCATGTTGGCTGGGCTGACCTGTCCCGAAGTGCCGATGATGACGAAAGCGTCGCAATTCTCGGCAGCACGCACCGAGCCATAATAAGCGTCCTCCGGAATACCTTCGCCGAAGAAGATGAAGTCGGGCTTCATCAGTCCACCACATTGCGCACAACGGGGCGGTTCCTCGGTGAGTGTCAGTGATTTGGCATCAACCTTGTGGCCGCATTTGGTGCACACGAAGCGCGACATGTTACCGTGGAACTCATACACCACGCTGTTGCCCGCCACGGTGTGCAGGTCGTCGATGTTCTGTGTGATGACGCTGCTCAAACGGCCTTCCTTTTCCCATTTGGCCAAGACGAGGTGTCCGGGATTTGGCTTGATGTCCTTATTACTGAAAAAGTTATAGAATACCTCGCGGATGATCTTCCACGACTCCTTGGTGTGGCGATAGTAGAAGTCGATGTCGAGTGAGTTGGGGTCGTACTGGTTCCAGATGCCGCCCTCACCACGGAAAGGCGGGATGCCGCTCTCGGCGGAAGTACCTGCGCCTGTGAATCCCACGATGTTCTTCGCTTTGGAGAGGATTTCGGCTGCTTGCTTGATTTTTTCTTCGTTGTTCATAACAGTGGTGTTTTTTATCACAAAACTAGCAAAACCCAACAAAACCATTTTTCTTGGTCGGGGAAAGCCAGCCCTTTATTCCTAACTTGATTCGGAACGGCGGCTTTCCGGCGGCTACGCGGTTGCGCAGCCGCCCACGCCAAACAATGGTTTTGAAAGTTTTGTAGGTTTTGTGACATAGAATTATATTTCGATGCAAAGTTATACAAAAAACCTTGCAGAATTACCCGAAAATGCGTATATTTGCAAACTAGATGAATATCAAATCGCTATGACACAAAAGCAAGCCATACAACTGTTTGAGCAAAAGAAAGTTCGTACTGTTTGGGATACTGATAAAGAGATGTGGTACTTCTCTATTGTTGATACTGTGGCGGTTTTAACAGATAGTGTTGACCCGCAGGCATATTGGCGCAAATTGAAGCAGAGGCTAAAAAATGAAGGCAATGAAACCGTGACAAATTGTCACGGGTTGAAAATGCAGGCCCAAGATGGCAAAATGCGCCTTACCGATGTCGCTGATACAGAACAACTTTTCCGTTTGATACAATCCATCCCGTCGCCTAAGGCAGAGCCTTTCAAGCAATGGATGGCGCAGGTGGCGGCCAAACGTATTGACCAGATGCAGGATCCTGAGTTGTCCTTTGAGCAGGCGGTGGCCGACTACCGCAGGTTAGGTTATTCGGAGGCTTGGATTAACCAGAGGATGAGATCGATAGAGGTGAGGAAGCACCTGACCGACGAGTGGAAGCGTGCCGGATTGGAGGAGGGGCAGCAGTTTGCCTCGCTCACCGACATCATCTATCGCCAGTGGAGCGGTCTCTCCGCCAAAGAATACAAGCAGCTGAAGGGTTTGAAGAAAGAGAACCTGCGCGACAACATGACCGACCTTGAGATTGCCATCAACATGCTTGCGGAGGCCACCACGACACAAATCTCAAAGAATGAAAATCCGAAAGGCATGGCGGAAAGCGCTGGCATCGCCCGACGCGGTGGCGCCGTGGCCAACGACGCCCGCAAGGCCGTAGAGAAGGAAACCGGCCAGCCTGTTGTCTCAACCATGAACGCCAAACAGATTGCACAGGGAGAAGGGGAATTGCTATTGGAGGGTGGAGAGGAATGAAAAAGTTGTATATTTGCCGGTTGAATAAATAAGATGCCTATTGTTATTGTTTTCATAGTAGTTTTAGTAGCCACCATTTCAGTATTACTAATAATACATCACAAAAGGCTTGCTGAAGAATTTGAACGGAAAAATGACTTTTTTCTCGGACAAATAAGCGACTTTTTTAAAGATTATTCTGATTGCCTTCAGCACTATGTTCCCGAAACGGAAGAAAGCGTTATTATTTCAAAATGGCGTGATTTGTATTCGGATATCTCTAGACATCGCCTATCTAAAAAACATAAAGCATTTAATGAAATATATCGGTTCAAGACAACTTATAAAAACCTACATAAGTCTATTTCAGAATCCAATGCGGAAATTAAGAGAAAAGAATCTTTGAAAAGTCTATCGGGACAAATTTCTGTTTTTTTTGCTGATTTATCTGAAATCACAAATCAATATGTTACCCATTTAATAGAAACCAGGTTTTATGATAAATGGAATTGGCTTCCGATCCAATTAAATGGTATTATCGTTCATAATGATGATGATGAATATCAAAAGATTGAACATTTTAAGGCGATTTATGGCTCTTTTCATGATTTTATCAACGATGCAAATGATACTTATATTAGGGCTGAATCAATAAAACACAACGGTTTGTTTTCAAATATTGATGGGAAGTCTTTGGATGAGCAACAAAGATCTGCGGTTATAACAGATGAAGACAGAATCCTTGTGCTTGCTGGAGCAGGAAGCGGGAAAACGTTGACTATTTCGGCGAAAGTAAAGTATCTGTGCGAAATAAAGAATGTAAATCCACAAGACATACTTTTGGTTTCTTTTACGAAAAAGTCTGCACAAGAGATGACGGATAGAATCCAAAACAAACTTGGAATTAATGTAGAAGCGACAACTTTTCACAAGCTTGGACTTGATATAATTAAAAACGCAGACGGATTCAGGCCTGAAGTATCCGATGAAGATGAATTAAGTAGATTTGTTCATGGTTTTTTTGAGAGTGAACTTTTGAAATATCCAGATCTTATTAAGAGTTTGACGGAGTATTTTACATACTATCTTGATATTCCTGAAAAATTAGAAAAATGTTCCTCTCTCGGAGAATTGTATGAAAAAGAGAAGACGGCTGATCTTGAAACGCTAAAGTCGAAATATGAACGCGAGAGCTATATTCGAGAAACTAGTGCTGAAAAAGCGCAAACCTATACCACTCTTAACAACGAGAAAGTAAAAAGCCTTGAGGAGACAAAAATTGCCAACTTTCTTTTCATGCATGGTGTAAACTATGAGTATGAAAAACTCTATCCTTATGAAAGTTCAGATCCGTTACGAAAAGCATATCGTCCTGACTTTTATCTTCCGGATTATGACATTTATTTGGAGCATTTTGGTGTTTCGAAGAGTTTTACGGTTCCGTGGCTTTCTCCTGTCGAAGAGATAAAATATCTGGATGGCATTCGTTGGAAACGTGCTTTTCACGAGGAAAACAAAACTAAACTGATAGAGACATATTCATATTACAGCTCCGAGGGAACTCTACTTAAAAAACTTGAAGAACTGTTACTTTCAAATGGTGTAAAATTCAAGAATAGGGATTTTACAGATGTATTCAATACGGTTTATGCAAGCAAGAGCAACAAATATTTTTCTGAGTTTATCAAATTGTGTTGTACTTTTATCACACTATTTAAGTCAAACAATTACAAAGTTGACCATGTTGATACTTTACGGCAAAAGTATATTTTTGAGGAGTCTAATGAGTTTTTACGAGAACGGACAAGTTTGTTTTTGGAAATAATAAAGGTACTCATTGTGGAATATCAAAACTATCTATCAGCAAATAATGCCATTGATTTTTCTGATATGATTAATAACGCCGCTGATAAAGTGGCTTCGGGTTGTGATATTCTTCCATATAAGTATGTAATTGTTGATGAGTATCAAGATATTTCGAAATCAAGATTTAATTTTTTGAAGGCAATAGCTGAAAGGACTAACGCAAAAGTATTTTGTGTAGGAGATGATTGGCAATCTATATATCGTTTTGCAGGTAGCGATATCTCTTTGTTTACGGATTTTGAAAAATACTTTGGCTATACAAAGGTTTTAAGGATAGAAAAAACATACAGAAACTCTCAGCAACTTATCAATGAGGCTTCTCGTTTTATTTTGCGGAATCCTCTTCAATTGCAGAAAAATTTGCTTTCTGATAAGAGTTTAGACTATCCTCTGGTTTTTTGGGGGGTTGACGATGAGCCAAAGCAAGTGATTCAAAAGGTAATTAACAAGATTGTCTCTGAATTTGGAATGAATTCTTCAATTTTGTTTTTAGGGAGAACAAACTATGATATTGAAATAGTAAAAAAGACAGGATTATTCAAAATCATTTATGGGTATAAGAGTGAAAAACTAGAATATCTTACGATACCCGAATTAAAGATAGATTTTCTTTCTGTTCACAAATCCAAAGGATTGGAAGCAGATAATGTAATCATTTTGAATTTTAAAAACGACAAACTTGGCTTCCCAAATCAGATTGAGGATGATGAAGTGTTGAATCTGGTTCTTACAAATGCAGATAGTTATAAGCATGCAGAAGAACGACGCCTTTTTTATGTCGCTATTACCCGCACCAAAAACAGAACATTTGTTCTAACCGACATAAAAACCCATCTCCGTTTATCAATGAATTTGTTGAATCAAAATCAGTATGCTTCGTTTCTATTAGAAATAAAACAAATGAAAGCCAGACATATTGCCCTTGTTGCAAAACTGGCCATCTATTGAAAGTTGTGCATGATGGGAAATCATTCGTGGGCTGTTCAAATTATCCCAAATGTAAATACACCTTACGTGATGCAACCATTCTGTTAAACCCTAAAAAATGCCCTGCTTGTGGAGGCTTCCTTGTAAAGCGTAGAGGTCCAAATGGACATTGGTTTGTAGGTTGCACTAATTATCCTTATTGCGAGTATACAGAGCAGCTTAACAGCAATGGTTTTCGATCCGCCTCAACACGAAGGATTGGATATAGGTGGTGGGATTAATCATACAATTCAATAACCTCATAAGAATTCCCCATCGCATCCAAAAACTTAATAAAGTCCTCTTGGCTGATGATGATTGTCCCGGTGTTGTCATTGGGATGGAAGCTCAGGCGGGGGGCATTCAAGAGATTTTTGTCGATGAAGAGATGCACCTCGTGGTTCTCGTCGTTGATGAGGCCGAAAGGGGAGACGCTGCCGGGCTTCAGGCCGAGGTATTTCTCCATGCGGGCTTCTGAGGCAAAGGTGAGCTTGCCTTGGTGCAGTCGCTGCTCGAGGTCGTGGATGTCCATCTGGTGCATGCACTCGAAGATGACGAGGTAGTGCTTGTTGCCCTTGTGGTTCCTGAAAAACAGGTTCTTGCAGTGCGTGGCCTCAAACTTGCCCCAGTAGGCCAACGACTCCTCGATAGAACCCAATGGAGGATGGAACTTGATGTCGAAGTCGATGCCGAGGCCGAGCAGGGTGTCCACTACCTTCTGCTGCCGCTCACTCAAGGGTTGGTTGATTTCTGATGGTTTCATATTGTTATGGGATGTTCTACATTAAACCTTATGCCGTCATGGCGGACAAGGATCCGCCATCTCCTGTGCACGAAGACGGTCCTTCGTAGCTTGGGAGATTGCGGGTCAAGCCCGCAATGACAGCTTTGAGGTGAGGCTTCGTTTCCATCACGAAAGGTTTTGTGACATAATTACAACTTGATTTTCAACGCTTTACCCGTATATGATGCCTTGCACTTCACCAAGTCCTCGGGTGTGCCTTCAAAGACGATCTCGCCGCCCTTGTTGCCGCTCTCGGGACCCAGGTCAATGACCCAGTCCGCCGACTTGATGACGTCCATGTTATGCTCGATGATGATGACGCTGTGGCCATTGGCAATCAAGGCGTTGAACGACTCCAACAACTTGTTCACATCGTGGAAATGCAGGCCCGTGGTCGGCTCGTCGAAGATAAAGAGCGTGGGCTTCTCCACCTGTCCCTTGATGAGGAAATAGGCCAACTTTACGCGCTGTGCCTCGCCGCCCGAAAGCGAACTCGACGACTGCCCGAGCTTCAGGTAGCCCAATCCGACTTCCTGCAAAGGCTTCAAGCGGTTGACGATGCGCCCGACGATAGGGGTCTGCCGCTCCGACGAGTGCTCAAAGAAGTCGATGGCCTCATCGATGCTCATGTTGAGGATGTCAGAGATGTGTTTGCCGTCGTATTTGATCTCCAGTACTTCTTCCTTGAAGCGCGTGCCGTGGCAGGCCTCGCATGGCAGATAGACATCGGCCATGAACTGCATCTCGATCTTTTGCACGCCCTCGCCCTCACATTCCTCGCAGCGACCGCCCGGCACATTGAACGAGAAGAAGGCGGGCTTGATGCCACGTAGTTTGGCGAGTTTCTGCTCCGAGAACAGCGTCCGAATCTCGTCATAGGCTTTCAAGTATGTGGCTGGGTTGGAGCGCGATGACTTGCCTATGGGGTTCTGGTCGATGAACTCGACGGCCTGGATGAGGCGCAGGTCGCCCTCCAAAGCACCATAGCTACCACATTTCTCGGCGTTTTCGCCCAGTTGCCGTTTCATGGCGGGGTAGAGCACATCCTTCACCAAGGTCGACTTGCCCGAACCGCTAACGCCTGTGATGACGGTCATCATGTTGAGCGGGAAACGCACGGTGAGGTTCTTGAGGTTGTTTTGCGTCGCGCCTTTGATGACGATGGCGTTGGCGCTCTTGCGTCGGCGGGTGGGCACGGGGATGCTCATCTTGCCCGTGAGGTATTGCGTGGTGAGGCTCTTCTCGCAGTTAATCAGGTCCTTGATCTCGCCCTCGAACACGACTTCGCCGCCAAAGGCACCTGCCATCGGCCCGATGTCGATGATGTAGTCGGCGGCACGTATGATCTCCTCGTCGTGTTCCACCACGATGACAGTGTTGCCAATGTCGCGCAGGCGTTTCAGCACCTTTATGAGTTGCTCGGTGTCGCGGGAATGCAAGCCGATGCTGGGCTCGTCCAAGATATAGGTGGAGCCGACCAAGCTGCTGCCCAACGAAGTCGCAAGGTTGATGCGCTGCGACTCGCCGCCCGAGAGCGTGTTTGAGAGACGGTTCAGGGTCAGGTAACCCAAGCCCACCTCGATGATGAAGTCCAGGCGGTTGTTGATTTCCACGAGCAGGCGAGAGGCGATTTTGCTGTCGGTCTCGTCGAGTTT
>JAEEGG010028653.1_pt1 | contig 10458 bp, 8 predicted proteins | sample 9134161 | NCBI WGS metagenome assembly JAEEGG01 (sample SAMN16246543, study PRJNA631951) | gut metagenome | biome: gut microbiome; feature: rumen; material: CR-attached | host: Bos | place: Iran: Karaj | collected 2018-10 | reverse complement strand
TCAAGCACCTTTGCTGCTACCGCTTCATCGTTGATATCCACATTTATAACATCTACCCCGTCCGGTATTTCCATCTTGCGATTGCCGCGGTTAAGAAGTGTCAGATGCCACCCCTCATTCTTTGCCAGACTCCTGGTTATAGCCATGCTTATAGTTCCTGTTCCGCCGATAAAAAGTGCTTCTCTTTTCATATGTTGTACCCTCCGTTTATATAATGTTTTGTTGATAAAACAATTGTATCACTTATTATCTTGTCTACAATGAAATATATTGTTTTTCAATTGGGCATTTAAAAGTATTTATCATCATTTTCCCTGTGACATAAAGCGTCGATCATATACTTTTTATTATGTATATGCCAAAGTAGTTTTGGCAACATTTTGGCAATTACCAGATATTTCCATATTGACAATCTGAAAATTGCCATTTATAATGGAATACATTAGGAAATATTTTGACTTCAAAAAATAAAGGAGGGTGTCTATGGAACTAATGACTCTTGATGAAATGCTTTTTTATAAACAATTGGCAGGCTTATCCTACATAGAGATATCTGAAAGATCAGGGGTACCGTTGAGTACTGTCCAGAAAGTTTTCAGCCTAAACACAGTAACCCCCAGACACAAAACATTAGAACAGCTCGGTAAAGCATTTGAGGAGTTTTGCAAAGAAAAATGGATACTAGCAGACTCTGCTTATGAAAGAGCTTTTTATAACGATGTGCATAAGATAAAACAGGAAAAGATCAACAAAAAGCATCAAAAAAACTCTCCTGCCAATACTGACGATTCAGAAAGCACTCCGACAATCATGGTTAACGAAGGGATAGATGAACAAATATCTGCCGGAGGGTCAAATGCATTAGACCTTTCATCATCCGAAGACAAAACAATAGCGGATTATATTGATTTGCCTGAAGGTACAAGGGTTGAACTTATAGATGGCGTTTTCTATGATATGGCTGCTCCCAATTACCTGCATACACAGATTGCATCACACATTTGGAAAACTCTTGATGATTATATTTATAATAATAATAAAGGAAAGTGCAGTGCCGCCCTTGCCCCTACAGATGTCCAGCTTGACTCTGATGACAAGACTCTCGTACAACCTGATGTCCTTATAACTTGTGACAGGAAGAAAATTATCGGTCCCAGAATCTTAGGTGCTCCGGATTTTGTTGTCGAAGTAGCCTCTGAATCAAGTTTTTATAATGATGTATTCAGAAAACGTATGAAATATCAGCAAGCAGGAGTCAGAGAATACTGGATAGTTTGTCCTAAAGAAAAAGAAGTACAAGTCTATTTTTTTGAAGCCTCCGATCTACCAGTAAAATATACCTTTGAAGATGCTATACCTGTAAATATCTGGGATGGCAAATGCAAAGTCGATTTCAAATATATTTGCAACCGGCTCAGTGACTATATGTCTTGATAGATAAAAAATAGCAGGCTACTCCGCGATCAATCGGAGCAAGCCTGCTATTTATCTTTGATGGTATCAGACCCATCTCCTAGTTATCTCACCAAATCTAGGAAGCTTCAAAGACATATACCCGTAATTCGTAGCATTGACTATCCCACGTTTTTTCAGCCTGTCTCTATACACTGACATTTGACTTGATGTCATATCAAGCTCTTCACGTAGGTCTGCTACTTTTTTATCCTCATCTTCAGATAAAACCGAGATAATCTCTCTCTCTTTCGGCGACAATTCGCTCCATATTTTTTCATAAACATAACTTTCCAGATACTCGTCATATTCAGGCAAAAGCTCATCTATACTTTTAGACAAGCCCTTCTTTATATTCTTATCCCAGTATAGAAATCCAAGCACCTGATAAGCAAACGCATAACCCTTCGTAAGTTTAGCCATACGGTCAGCGTCAGTCACAGAGATTTTTAAAACCTGTTCATAACTTCTGGATATAGAATTGATGCTCAGCGGCTCAAGCATGATCTTAGGAGCTCTGTATAAAAAGGTAAGACTTTTCTCATTCTGAAGATTGTATATATTATCATATAAGCCGGTAGCCAGTAAAAATACCGGGAGTTTCTGGCGAATCAACACTTGGAAAGTCGCTGCAAATACACGGACAAATTCGTTATTTACCACTTCATCTATAGCAATCAGTAGTTTTTTCCCATTTTTTGATAACTGCTTAAGTATTTCCTCAAAAGCGGTTTCTATGTCATATACAGTTTCCCTCTCCATAGATACACCTACACCGATGCCAAATATAGAAAGGTCAATCTTTGCACCTACAATCCACTTTTTTGTTTCCTTTTTACTGGCTAACTTCGCTAAAATTGCCTTTAATATATCTGAATCAGGTATCACATTTAAAACTATCCAATCCTTATACTCCGAAAAACTGTTGCATAGATTAGACAGCATGACCGTCTTACCGGCTCCTCTGATCCCCGTAATCATATACACATAAGAAGACGGATTTTCACTTGTGAAAGCCTCTATAACTTCGTTGGTCTGAGAAAATCTGGAAATATACTGGTTGGGCTCCATACCAAATGATAAAGTAAAAGGATTCGTTTGCATGAAGTAGCCTCCTTTATAACTTGTTATATCTTGTTATAACTTTTATTTTCTTTTATAACTTGTTATAACTTCTGCTTTAATTTTATAACTTGTTATAACTTTTGTCAATTATTATTTCTTGACAACATTCATATAAAAACCAGGATAAGATGTTTTGATCCTCATCTTATCCTGCAAAAATATATGTTCATTCGGTTTCGATAACTCCAGACTTTTAGTTTCTGGAATATTATCTGTAAATTCCTCTTGAGTAACAGTATTGTCTTCAACTACATTTCCACTATACCATCATTTTCAATTTCCCGTCAAGGATAATACCCTCAAACATTCCTACTTTTAAACGCAAAAAACCTGCCTCAGGTCGTTACTACCCAGGCAGGTCTTACTTCTATTATTATATTATCCTATTTTACACCATCATCTTATATATCTTCGTACAGTCTTCCTTATCCAGTGTTACAAATCCTGAGATGCTTCCGTTTCTGCCATCGCCGCAGCAAAGAGTCTCAACGAGCTGAGGGATATCCTCTTCCTTTGCACCAAGCTCTACAAAATTACCGGGCATACCGATGGACTTAAGGAATGCTGCAAATGCATTTATACCCTCAAGAGCCGTTACCTCGGGATGCTCGAAATCCATGCTGCAGCCCCAAACTCTGACTGCCACCTGTGCGAAACGCATTACATTATGATTCATCACATATTTAAATACTGCCGGCATGGTCACTGCAAGTCCCGCACCATGAGCACAATCATAAAGTGCCGAGAGCTCATGTTCTATATTATGACTGTTCCAATCCTGTGAACGTCCTACGCCGCATGAATTATTATGAGCCATCATCCCGGCCCACATGATATTGGCACGAGCCTCATAGTTGTCAGGATCAGCAATAACTCTGGGACCTTCATGCTTCATAGTAAGCAGGAGTGCCTCTATAAGTCTGTCTGTTACCTCAACCTCGGTAGAGTTTGTCAGATATCTCTCATAAAGATGAGCCATGATATCTGTGATGCCTGCTGCCGACTGATAAGGCGGAAGTGTCTGAGTAAGAGCAGGGTTGAGGATACTGAACTTAGGTCTGATCGCATCTCCGCTCGCTCCACGCTTGAACATGCCCTCTTCCTTTGTGATAACGGAATCAGGACTGCCTTCGCTGCCTGCTGCCGCTATAGTCAGGATAGTTCCAACCGGCAAGGCTTTCTCTATCCACTTTCCACTGTAGAAATCCCAGAAATCTCCATCATATATGGTACCCGCAGCTATAGCCTTAGAAGAATCAATCGTACTGCCGCCGCCTACAGCCAGGATAAAATCAACATTTTCCTTTCTGCAAAGCTCTATACCTTCATATACAAGACCACTACGGGGATTGGGCTTTACTCCGCCCAATTCCACAAAGCTAATGCCCTCTGCACTGAGAGAAGCCTTTACCCTGTCTAAAAGGCCGGACCTTACTACACTGCCTCCGCCATAGTGGATCAGCACCTTGCTGCCACCAAAACGCTTAACCAGACTTCCTGCCTGATTTTCTCCGTCTTTTCCGAATGCAAAATAAGTTGGTGAATAAAAATGAAAATTTTCCATGATACCCCTCCGAAATATTATTTTTCATAAATCAATTTTATCATCAATTATCTTGCCCACAATGAAATATCTTGTCAAACCTCTATCTGGCACATTTTCATTGTCTCCAGTGCAGCCTTATGACTGTCAGGAGTCACCCCGGCACAGCATGAAGCATCCACACTTATCTTTATTTCAGGGAAAAGCGCCTTTAAGATAAGAGCATTTGATACCACACATATATCGGTGCAAAGTCCGATGAGCTCTATTTCTTCAAAGTCAAAATCGCCCCATCCGGTATATCCAAAAGACGGTTTATTAATGATAGTAACATTGCCGGACCCATTTTTCTTTACTACATCCAAAAGTTCCGGTCTGATCTCCCAGCCCTCACTAATTACAATTCATAAATAGATTTCCGTATCCTCTGGCGGGTTATCTCGACAAGTCCCAAAGGTGTCATATCTATAAGCCTTGTTGTGATATGATCTTTGGCCAGTTCATCCTTAAGTACATTAAGAAGTTGCTTTCTGTGCTCCTCTTTTTTCATATCAATAAAGTCAACAATTATGATACCCGAAAGATTTCGCAATCGGAGCTGGGCCGCAATCTCTACAGCTGCCTCACAGTTTACCTTAAAGAAAGTTTCCTCTGTATTAGTTTTACCCACTATAGCCTTTCCGGTGTTAACATCAATGGAAACGAGAGCCTCTGTCGGCTGTATAACGAGATATGCCCCCGAATCAAGCCATACCTTGTCCTGAAGAGCCTTTTGGAGTTTGGACTCCAACCCGTATAAAACAGACAATGATATATTTTTATCATCATAGAAAGATAGCTTTTCCCTGTCAGCCTCAGGTCCCAGGTCCAAATATTCCTTAATGCCCTCATAGATTTCCCTATCATCCGTAAGAATACTGTCTACCTCAAACGAATAACCGTTTCGGACCTCCATGATGAACTCTGCAGGAGCTGAATAAATCTTAGAAAAACATGTAAGATGGATTTTCTCCCGAACTATCTTTTCATACTGAGTCTTTAATGCTTCAGCTTCTTTTTCCAAATCATCCGAAGTGGCCGTTGCGGCATTGGTACGTACAATAAAGCCATAGCCGTCACCTAAAAAAGGTCTTACAACTTCCTTTAAGTTTTCTCTTATGCCTTCATCGGAAATCTTGCTTGAAACACCGATATTCTCCTTGCCCTTTGCTAAAACAAGAAGCCTGCCTGTAAGTGTAAGTCCGGCAGTAGCAAGCGGAGCCTTATTTCCTCTGGTTTCTTTAGAAATCTGTACCAGCAGCTCATCCCCTACTCTGATATCCCTTTTCTTACCATCGCAGAAAACCGGAGATATTCTTTCCTCAAGTGGCAGAAAACAGACTCTCTTATTACCGATCTCAACAAACGCACCCTTAATATTTTTAACAATATTCTGGACCTTCCCGATAAAAATATCTCCAACCCTTTCCTCTTTACCGGTACTCTCCAGTCCGATAGTGACTAATTCTTTTTCTTTAAAAAGAGCCGTCATTATCTTATCATCTTTTCTTACAACAACTATAGAATTTCCCATATCTGTTTCCTGACTAGTTCCAAACTATCTGTAATTACCACCCTATAAATCATATCCTCTTACAGACCTGTAAGCTGTTCAATATCGGAATACATCTGAGCCCTGTGTATCTGAAACATCAATTCATTGAAGCTCTCACCGCAGTATGAAAGAAAAGACTCCAGCACAAGCTCAGGCTTGATATTTACAGCACTTCCGGCAGAAAGCCTGAAGAAAAATCTAATACCGGGTTCATAAACATCCGCATGAGCAACCCCTGTTTCATCCATAAATGAAGGGATCCTAGAATTATCCTCCACTGCTGCCTCATATATGTATGGCTTGATATCCATATCCTTTTCACCGGACTTCGACTTCTTGCATACAACGATGTTATCCTGTCCCATAAAGCTTTCTAACTTCTGTTTAAGATATGATATTTTATCATCCTGCTCGACGCTATCCAAGATTCCCAGACTGTACCCATCTTTTAAAGACATAACATAGTCTGCTCCTGCTACAAGAGACATCGCATTTTCGGGATGTTTGGTACCCTCCTGCCAGGGAATCTGTCTGATTGAAACAATCTCAAACCCTTCCGTAAGCGCCCCGCCAAGAATCTCCCGCACTCTCTCAGCACTTAAGGCATTCCCGGCAAAATCGACGTCCTCGGTCTCTATATCCATATATTCGCCGTCACTTGTAACACCAACTCCCAAAGGCTGTGCAAACACCATAAGCTGATGAGGATTAAACCCTTGAGAATACTTGATCGGTAGTTCCGAACGGCGGACCGCCTTCTGAAAATATCGCATCACATCCAAATGACCTATGAACTTCACTACGCCATATTTTGCAAATCTTATTCGAAATATCATATATAACCTTCTTCCATAAAATACTGTAAATATTCTTGTACAGGGTGGTCGGAGCAGCTTTATGGGATAAAACCTTAAAGCGTGCAGTGGATATGCTTCGGATTCGGGTTTTAGACCACAAAGCTGCTCCGACCACCCGTAAAAAATAACATATAAAAAACTTACGCCTCAATGCACACCCCTGTCGTCCACGAGTTGCATCCGCATCCGCCGCAGCCCTCACGGCAATTCTTGGTAGTCTGCCCTTTGCGAGCCTTCTCATACTCACGCTTCATGAAAGCCTTGGTCATACCGGTATCAATGAAATCCCACGGTAGGAGCTCATCCGTGCTCCGTTCCCTCGTGGTATAGAAATCCATATCTATACCTGCACGCTCTATAGCCTGCTCCCATTTCTTCATATTAAAATAATCAGTCCATGCATCAAACAGGCATCCGTCCTTGTATGCCTCATAGATAACTCTGCCAACCCTGCGGTCACCACGAGCCAACAAACCCTCCAATATAGAAGTATTGCTGTCATGCCAGTTATACTTGATCGACTTATAGTTGTGCTCCTGCTTTAAGGTATCCATCAGCAGAGTCTTACGTCTCAGATACTCCTCAGGAGTGATCTGTGCTGCCCACTGGAACGGAGTAAAGGGTTTGGGTACAAAGTAAGAAGTACTGATAGTCACCTGAACCTTACCGCGCCTCTCAGACTTCGGCACCGTATCATAAAATGCCATTGCAATCTTATCAGCCAGATGAGGTATTCCTTCCACATCGCTGTCAAGCTCGAAAGGCTGACCCAGCATAAAATACAGTTTAACCTTGTCCCAGCCTGCCTTGAATGCTTCCGAAGCACCGTTAAGAATGGTCTCCTCATCAAGACCTTTATTGATGATATCCCTCATCCTCTGCGTGCCGGCTTCAGGAGCAAAGGTGATACTGCTCTTTCTGACATCCTGCACACGGCTCATAACATCAAGTGAAAATGCATCAATTCTTAAAGACGGCAGTGAGATATTTATCCTTCTCTTGCCCATCTCATTGATCAAAAAGTCCATAAGTTCAGCCAGCTTGGTATAATCACTTGAACTCAAAGAACAAAGCGTGATTTCCTCATAGCCTGTGGAATTGATCATCGCCAGAGCATACTTTTTCAAAAACTCCAGACTTCTCTCTCTTAAGGGCCTGTATATCATACCCGCCTGACAGAAACGGCATCCTCTGATGCAGCCCCTCTGTATCTCTAATGCTACTCTGTCCTGTACCGCCCTGATATAAGGAACTACAGGCTTTTCCGGGTAAACGGTATCGCTCATGTCAGCCACTACCTGACGCTTAACCTTCTCAGGTGCGCCTTCTCTGGGAGTGAAGCTCTTTAAAGTACCGTCCTCATTATATTCCACATCATAGAGCTCAGGTATATAAAGCCCCTCTATCTGAGATGCAGCCACTAAAAAGTCATGCCTTGAACGGCCTTCTTTCCGGTATTCCTTATAGGTATCCAGCAGCTGGTCATATACCGTCTCGCCCTCACCAATATAAAAGATATCAAAAAAATCAGCCAACGGCTCCGGATTATAGGTACAGGGACCTCCTCCTATAACTATCGGATGCTCCCATGTCCTCTCCTTAGCAAATATCGGTATCTGGGAAAGCTCAAGTATCTGCAGTACATTTGTGTAACACATCTCATACTGGAGCGTGATACCTAAGAAATCAAAATCCTTTATGGGCTGCTGGCTTTCCAGTGCAAACAGAGGAATATTATGCTCCCGCATCAGCTTATCGAGATCAGGCCAGGGAGAATATACTCTCTCACAGAAAGTATCCTCACGCCTGTTAAACATCTCATATAAAATCTGGATGCCGATATGGGACATACCGACCTCATAGACATCCGGAAAACACATACAGAAACGGATATCTATTTTATCAAGGTCCTTCCATATGGCATTTACCTCATGTCCTATATAACGTGCACTCTTGTCCACGCTCATCAATATTTCGTCAGATAACGCAAGTTTTCTCATCCATCATACCCCATATAAAAATCAGTATAGAAAAGGGGCACCCGGTATATCCATATGTTTTCATGGGATTTACCAAGACCCCTACTGTTATTTTTCTATTGTTATTGCTAAAACTTCCTTCTAACCAAAACCGATCAGTACTCATCCACCTTAAAAGCAGACATCGTAAGATCAAGTCTCTCAGACATGTTCGACAGATTCAGTGCTGCAGATGATACCTTATTTATTACATTTCCGACTCTGTCCATACTGTTGGAGGTCTCCTCGGTACCGGCTGCATTTTCCTCAGCCACAGCCGACAGATTCTGCAGAGCATCCTCTACGACATTTCTGGCCTCCTCGAGGGCCTTTACATCCTGGGAAATCTTTGCCGAAGTGGTTACCGTGATATTGATATTGTCCTCCAGCTCATTAAAGATGCTGACGGTTCTGTCCACATTTTCGTTCTGCTTTACGATGATCTCCTGGACCTTATCCATGGTCTTAACCGCATTGTTTGAATCACGCATCAGAGAATCGATAATACCCTTTATCATATGTGCAGAATTATTGGTCTGTTCAGCCAAAGCACTGATCTCAGTAGCAACTACTGCAAAGCCCTGACCTGCTTCACCTGCACGGGCCGCCTCGATAGAAGCATTAAGTGACAACAGGTTGGTCTGGTTTGCTATATCAGAGATCAGGTTTACAGCCTCTCCGATAGACTTTGCAGAACTGTTTGTCTTGTTGGTTTGCTCGTAGATTACATTGATAGCCTGACCGGCTTCATCGGTGATGCCCTTCAGATCATCAAGTATCTCCAGCGCCTCTTCACTCTTAGCCTTCATCAACTCAGCGTTACTATCGAGCTGTTTAACCTCCATGGCCGTATCATTTATCGCTCCGCTTATAACAGCTACATTCTCGGATGCGGTCTCAGTATCCATTGCCTGAGAAGAAGTGGCTTTATTTATATCATTTACAGAATTCTTTACATTTCTGATAGCAACTGTGGTATCCATGGATACCTTCTTTAAGTTGGTTGAAGCATCTCCAAGCTCCTCGGTACATTTTTTAGCCTCAGAAACAATATCCTTTAGAGTAGAAGCCAGCTTCATATTTGAACGTCCAAGTGAGCCTAACTCATCAGACCTCTTTAACAGTTCATCGGGCAGTCTGATCTCAAGCTCTCCTGATGTAAGCCTGTCTGCAGCCTTGTTGCACTCTACTATAGCCTTCGTCATGGACTTTGCATATCTCCAGATAAATATGACCGATACAACCGCTATAACCAGTACTATGGCAAATGATATTACAATCCACGGTATAACATCCGACTTAACCTCAGAACCGGGTATACCTACGAATACCATACCGATATTTACTGTCAAGCCATTCTGCCTTAACGGAACATAACAACCATAATAACTTACGCCGTTAAAAGTGACATCTCTGTCATATCGCACTTCATTAAGGCTTATTACCGAATCAGCCGTCTTTTCATCCACGGTAAACTGCTTCAGGTAATTTCCTTCCTGGTCCTTCAGAGTCGTCGCATAACCGATATTGCTGTAAAAAATGGCTACTTCCATACCCATCTTCTCTTTCAGGGTCTCAAGGAACTGAACCTCATCGGTAAGTATCAAACTACCCTTTGACAGCTTGCCGTTAACAATTTTGTAATCACCATCTAACAGATCTAAAGTATTCGCTACAGCGTACGCTGCCGACTTCATACTCTTTTCCGTGGTATTGGAGTTAAACAGAGGTAATTCAAAAGCAAGTATTGCCAAAACGACAACTATAATAAGCAGCATCGGGCCGATTGAATTAAACAGCAGCCTGGTTTTAAGTTTCATCCTGCACCCTCCGATCCATTCCGTCTATGTAAATATCAAAATGTCATCT
>JAEEGG010028648.1_pt1 | contig 10459 bp, 4 predicted proteins | sample 9134161 | NCBI WGS metagenome assembly JAEEGG01 (sample SAMN16246543, study PRJNA631951) | gut metagenome | biome: gut microbiome; feature: rumen; material: CR-attached | host: Bos | place: Iran: Karaj | collected 2018-10 | reverse complement strand
TATCTTCTTTCTTTTCACGATTAAATAAATTCTTTATTTTCTCTTTCATAATACTTTATCTCCTAGCTTAAGATCTTTATCGCCATTTAAGAAGTCTTTGATAAACATTTTCTTTTTACCTTCTTTTTTAAGTTCTAAAATATAAATAATACCATCACTACATTTAATACCAAAATTATCTTTATCAACAATAACTACTTCACCATTATCTTTATTTTGATATTTATTAGTTACTTCATATTTAACACCATATATTTTATATACTTTATTATCTAAATTAAAATATGCTACAGGGAAAGGATTCATTCCTCGTACTTTATTAAAGATATTACGACATGTATCATTAAAATCAATTAATTCTTCTTCATGACTAATATTATGACATATTGTTACTTCATCCTCATTTTGTTTAATACGATCATTTGTTCCATCAAGAATTTTAGGAATAGTTTGAAGTAATAAATCTCGTCCTATTACTTTTAATTTATCATGAATAGAACCAACAGTATCCGACTCACTAATGGGAATTTCTTGTTGACTAATAATATCACCTGTATCCATTCCAACATCCATATACATAATAGTAACACCTGTTTTATCATAGCCATCAATAACAGCATGATGAAGAGGTGAACCACCACGTAACTTTGGAAGAAGTGATGCATGAACATTAATGCATCCATATTTAGGACAATCTAATATTACTTTAGGTATTATTTGTCCATAAGCACAAGTTACAATCATATCAGGATTTAAATCAATAACACTTTGAAATTCTTTTCTTATTTTTATTGGTTGGATTACCGGAATATTATATTTTAAAGCAAGTTCTTTAACTGGTGAAAAACTAAGTTTATTTCCCCTTCCAACTTCTTTATCAGGTTGTGTAACAACCGCAATTACATTTGTATTATCAATTAAACCTTGTAAAACATCTAAACTAAATTCAGGAGTACCCATAAATATTACTTTTAAATCTTTCATATTCATATAAATCACCAATTTAATTTTATCAAATTTATGTAACAAAAAAAAGAGTTAAAAACTCTTTTTATTGTTCGCCAAAATATAAAATATCAACAACTGCACGATATGTTGTTTCATTTGGTCTTTTATATTGATAGATAGAATAAACAGAAGACATTGTATTGGTTTTATAATACATTCCTGTTGAACCACCACCATCAAGATTAACAACAATATTACATCCAAAGGTATCATGCATATCTTTATGATGAGTATCCATAGCACTAAAGTATCCTGTAGCTAAGACGAAATTATTTTCATCAATTTGACATAGAGTTGTACGTGGATCACTTCCACCACCAGTTTGCCAATTACCAGTTACAAAATGAGTAACACCCCAGGCATTTCTTGCCCCATTACTTTTTAGCCATTCCATCATCGTATTAGCATCACTAGATGTTTTATTTATTAGTTTACCATTTTTGTCTATTGATAAAGTACCATAAACAACACTTCTTCCATCAGCTAATTGCGTCTTATAGTGATCATTTACTACTAAATTACCTCTTGTAGCAAGAACTGGAATATTATCTCTTCCATTAATTGCGAAACCACCATTAGTACCAATCATACCTTTATTTTGATAGCCATAATTTTTTATTTCATAATCAAAGTGACTTGGTTTCGTTCTTGTATTAAATCCACTATTACCACAATTTAATTGTTTATAAGCATCTTTTACCCATATTAAGGAATAAAATTTATTATCTTTAGAAATCGTTTTATATTTTAAAGTTGCACTACTATAACTCTTATTTTCTAATACATTATAACCGCTTGGAACATGTTGTGTTATATCATAACCACTTGATTCTTTTTTCCACATTGCATATAAAGTTAAGGTATTATTTTTAATTCCCCACTCGCCATTAGTATATTTCCAAGTTCCACTCCAGCCTGTCCAATTATAGCCATCATCACTTCCAGAGCTATTAGTTGTCCAACCACTAAATTTATAACCAGTTTTAACAAAACCATTATTTTTAATTGAACATCTTTCATTCATCTTACAAACATGACTAGATACACTTCCACTTGTTGCTCCATTACCTTTATAATTAATCGTATATTCATTAGAAGTATCTTTTGTCCAATGTGCATATAAAGTTATATCACTATTTATATTAACGATTGTTGATGAAATGATTTTTGTTCCACCACTCTTTTCCGTGTACCATCCTTTATATGTATAATTACTTCTTGTTGGTGTTGGCAATTCACCATATTTATTACCAACCGTAACTGTCTTACTAGTTGGTGTTACACTACCACCATTTGGATTAAAAGTAACTTTATAAGTTGTCACTGGAGTTTCACTTTTTTTAACTGTAATTTTACAAGTTGCCGATTTATTATTACTTGTTGTTACCGTAATGGTAGCTGTTCCACTAGATACTGCTGTTACAACACCACTACCACTCACGGTAGCAACACTTTTATTACTACTCTTCCATGTAACTTCTTTATTAGTAGCATTACTTGGTTTTATCGTTTTAACAAGAGATATTGTATCTGATATATTTAGAGTTGCACTTGTTTTATTTAAACTTATACTTTCAACTGGTACTTCATTTACAACAACTCTAATCTTTTTCGTAACATGTTTACTTTTAACAATTATTTCAGTTGTTCCTTTACCTTTACCTGTTATTAAACCATCTTTTACAGTCGCAACACTTTTATTAGAACTTTCCCAAGTAATAGTCTTATAAGTTGCATTTTCTGGTAATACTTTAGCTTCTATTTTCTTTGTTCCATTAACATTAATTGAAACATCTTTTTGTGATAATTCAATATCAGTATCAAGAGTTTCAGTATCAACTTTTTTTACTTTTACAGATGCTGTATCTTTATGAGAACCATCATTTGTTTCAATTGTTAAGGTAGCATTTCCTGCTCCTACTGCTTTAATCTTAGTACCCGTAATAGTAATAACATTTGTATCACTACTTTTTAGTTTTACACCTTGATTCGTAGCATCACTTGGAATAATATCATATTCAATATTTTTAACTTCACCAATTGCTAGTTCAATATCATGTTCTAGAAGTTTTACTTCTTTCACCTTAACCGTAGTACTAGAACTATTTACAGTAACATTAACATAACCCTCTAGCCCATTAATCGTTGTACCAACAATTTGTGTTGTTCCAACACTTTTTCCAGTTACAACACCATCTTTAGATACAACCGCAACACTGTTATCTAAACTTTCCCATGTAACAGTATTATTAGCATTACTTGGAGTTATGGTAGCTTTAATTTTTTGACTACCACCAACATTTATTTTAATATCTTTTGGTGATAATTCTATTTTCTTTGGTTCAACTACTTCTTCACGATCATGAACTGTTACTTCAACATCTTCATGAATTCCTGTTATTTTTTCACTAACAATAATATTACAATTACCAATACCTTTTGCTTCTATTTTTCCATTACTATCAACAATTGCTATATTAGGATCACTTGTCATATATTCTATTTCATGCAAAGTTGATTCTTTTGGTGTAAGTTTAAAATTCAATTGGAATGTTCCACCAACAATTAAATCTACTTTTTTCGTATTTAAAGTTATACCGGTTATTTCAATATTGTTATCAGATACAATAACCATACATTCCGCACTAATATTATTATATTTATCTAAGTATGCCGTTATTGTTGCTACACCATTTTTCTTAGCTTCAATAAATCCTGTTAGCTCATTAACTGTAACAATATCTGGCTTATCACTTTTAAATAATATTTTTCTACTACGAGTATTATCTGGTAAAACTTTAGCATTTAATTGAAAACTATTATTTCTTTTTAATCTTATTTCACTTTGAGACAAATTTATTATTTCCGGTTTATTTTCATACGGATTATCAATTATACCAAATGTTGTAAGAGCAAATAAAACAACAAAAGCTATTAAAGCAAGCATTAATCCATAAGCAATTAATCTCAAAAAAAATCTTATTACTTTCATATAATCTCCTATTTTAATTATAACATGATTCTAATCTTCTACAATATAGAACATATCAGCAATGGCTCTTCCACCACCAAAACGCTTTTTAGCACTAGACATTGAACCTGTTTTATAATATAGTTTTCTACTTCCGCCCCCATCTAAGTTAGCAGCTCTAACACATCCATATCGACTTTTTAATTCTTTACCAATACCATATAGACTTAAACCACCACCTGAATAAATAACAAAATTATTTTTATTAACCTGACATATAACCGTTCTATTCGTACTATCACGTCCTGAATCAGGATTTAAAAGACTTCCATCATTACCAATTGGTGAAACGGCATAAGCAAAGTTATTTCTAATACCATCTTTTTGCATTTCATTTTTTACTTTCATATTAGCATTATAATTAGTTGATGAAAAACCAGAATACATTTTTAAAATACCATCTTTTGTAATACCAACGGTACCATAAATACTATTTGAATATTTTTTATTTTCAACATCACGTAATACTTTTCCTTTATTAATAACATAAGGAATACCTGGGGAGCCTCCCCATCCAGCCCAAAAGAAACTTCCATTAGTAGCAACTAAACCTTTCTTTTGATATCCATATGTACTTATTTCGTGACTTAATATAACTTCGGCCGTCTTTTCATTACCAAATGATGGAATAGCCGAATTAATTTGTTTATAAGGATCAGCTACCCATACAAGGACATAATCAGCACTTCCTACATTTTGAATACGATATTTAAGAGTTTTACTATTATATGAAGCTATTTCTTTACCAATTTTATATTTACTATCATCAGTAATAGCAGGTAATGTATCTGCTTTAACAGTAATATTACAAGTTACGGCTTTATTATTAGATGTTTTAGCTGTAATTACACAACTACCTTCTTTAAGACCTTTAACAACACCATCCAAAACTTGACATATACTTGTATCAGAACTTTCCCAAGTAACGGTTTTATCTGTTGTATCTGATGGCGTTATTGTTGCCTTTAAGGTTACCGTTTCATTAACTTTAATTGTTTCTTTTTCTTTGTTTAAAGTTATTTTTTCAGCTTCAATTATTTTTTTATTAATATGAACTGATACACTTGCTTCAATACCATTTTTACTTTTAATTGTAACTGTTGCATCACCATCTTTAATTGCTACAATATTTCCTTCATTATCAAAAGCTAAAATACTAGTATCACTACTTGTCATTGATACATTTTTATCAGTTGCATCATCAGGAACAATTTCATATTCTATTTTTTTAGTATCACCAACATCCATTATAATATTATTATTAATTATTCTTATTTCTGTAACTTCGACTATTTTATTCATGACGTTAACTTGAATAATTTTATTAACTAATTGATTCTCTGATGTTACTCTTACAATTGTATTACCTTCACTAATACCTTCTATTTCACCATTTTTAACACTCGCAATAGAAGGATTAACACTATACCATGTAACAGATTTATATTTAGTATCTTCTGGTAAAACTTTATAAGTAATGGTATATTTATCACCTACGTATAGATTGATATTATTACTAGATAACTCTATATCTTTTTCATATATTTCATTGGTTTTACTATCACTTGATACTAAACCACTAATGATCATATAGATACTTATAAGTAATATGACAATGAATAATACCTTTATGCCAATATCCTTTTTCATAGCACTCCTACTATATTTATTTTAACTTTTTTTAGCAAATTAATAAAGAAAAAAGTAGACATTTTTTTGTCTACTTTTACTTATTTTTATTAATCATGGAAATATAACATATCAGGTAATTGACGATCTCCACCAAAGACTTTTTTTGGTTCTGACATATCCTTGGTTTTATAGTATAATTTTCTACTACCTCCACCATCTAAATTATATGGTTCTTTACAACCAGTTAAGCTAATAATAATATTTCCACATCCAGAAACAGTACCACTTCCTGATAGTAATACAAAGTTATTAGTGTCATACTGACATATTTGTGTTCTATTAGTATTATTGGTGCTATGATCAATCGAAGTTGGACTACTTATTACAAAAGTACTACGAACACCATCATTACTAAATGTAGATGCAGGTTCATTAACATATAGTTTCAATTTTCCTTTATTAGTAACACCAATAACTCCAGCACTTGTGCTGCCGTTATTCTTAGCAATTTTACCATGACTTAGAACAACGCCACCATTTGGAGTACCGTTTGAAAAGAAACTTGCATTAACAGCTACTAAACCTTTATTTTGTAAACTATAATTTTTTATCTCATTCTTTAAGATTGTTTCAGCAGGTAAAACACCTTGAGCATTTGAATAAGCAAGTGCACTTTCAAGTTGCGTCTTTGGATCAGCTACCCATACAAGTACAATATCTTGAGACTTATATGAGAAAATACGATATTTAAATGTTGAACTACTATAAGATGCTTTATTAGAATAACTACTATATTTACTATCTTCCGTAATAACATATCCTGTAGTTGCTGCTTTTTCAACAGTAACTTTACAAGTTGCCGTTTTTCCATTACTTGTTTTAGCAGTTATTGTTGCTGTTCCTGCTTTCTTACCAGTTACTTTTCCACTACTTGATACGGTTGCAACTCCAGTATCACTACTTGACCACGTTACAGTCTTATCCGTTGCATTATCTGGATAAACAGTTGCCGTTAATGTTTTAGAAGCATCAACTTTAACCGTTATTGATGTGTTATCTAAACTAATACTTGTTACTGCTACTGTTGCTTTTTCGACAGTAACTTTACAAGTTGCCGTTTTTCCATTATTGGATTTTGCAGTTATCGTTGCTGTACCTGCTTTCTTACCAGTTACTTTTCCACTACTTGATACTGTAGCAACTCCAGTATTAGAACTTTCCCATGTTACTGTTTGGTTTGTCGCATTACTTGGTGTTATCGTTGCAACAAGCGTTTTCGTTCCTTCTTCTTTTATTGTAATAGATGTTTTATCTAAACTAATTCCCGTTACTGCTACGGTTGTTGTAGCTTTTTCAACAGTAACCTTACAAGTTGCTGTTTTTCCATTATTGGATTTTGCTGTTATTGTTGCTGTTCCAACTTTTTTACCAGTTACTTTTCCCGAGCTTGTTACAGTTGCAACTGTTGTATCACTACTTGTCCATGTAACCGTTTGATTTGTAGCATTACTTGGTGTTATCGTTGCAACAAGTGTTTTCGTTCCTTCTTCTTTTATCGTAATAGATGTTTTATCTAAACTAATTCCGGTTACTGCTACTGTTGCTTTTTCAACAGTTACTTTACAAGTCGCTGTTTTTCCATTATTACTAGTAGCTGTTATGGTTGTAGTACCTTCTTTCATTGCTGTTACAACACCTGTATTTGATATCGTTGCAACACTTTGATCACTACTCGTCCAAGTAATTGTTTTATTAGTTGCATTACTTGGACTAACTGTAGCTACTAAAGTTTTTGTTCCCCCTACTTTTAAAGTAATTGCTGTATTATCTAAACTAACACCTGTTACCGAAACTGTTGTTGTGCTTGATTCAACAGTTACTTTACAAGTTGCTGTTTTTCCATTATTAGATTTTGCTGTTATTGTTGCAGAACCTGTTTTTATTCCTTTAATTTTTCCACTACTTGATACAGTTACTATACTATTGTCACTACTTGTCCATGTAATTGTTTTATTAGTTGCATTACTTGGATAAACAGTCGCTGTTAAAGATACTTCTTCTCCAACTTTTGTTTTTATACTATTTGTATTTAATGTAACACTTTGAACATCAATAATACTTGAATTAACTGTCACTTTACAAGTGTCTTTCTTACCATTTACAGTAGTCACTGTTATTGTTGCTGTTCCTACTCCTTTAGTTTTTACAACACCATCTGATACTGTAGCAACACTCGTATTAGAGCTTTCCCATGTAACTTTCTTATTTGTTGCATTACTTGGATTAATTGTTGCAATTAAATGAATTTCATCATCAACTGTTGTATTAATAGCATTAATATTTAAAGATACTGATTGTACTGGTACATTATCTGCTTTAACATTAACTGTACAAGTTGCTGTTTTGCCATTACTTGATTTTGCTGTTATCGTTGCTGTTCCTACTCCTTTAGCTACTACTAATCCATCTTTTACAGTTGCAACACCAGTATTAGAACTTGTCCATGTAATAGTTTTATTCGATGTATTATTTGGAGTAAACGTAACTGTTAAAGAATCTTTTGAACCAACGATTAAATCTAATGTTTTCTTATTTAAAGATATACTTTGTGCTTCTACATTAGAAACTGTTACTTTTATTTTTTTAGAAATATTCTTATGTACTGTTGTTACTGTTACCTCAGTTGTTCCAGCACTCTTTCCTTCAATTAAACCATTATTGACAGAAGCAATATTAGGATTACTACTAGACCACATAACACTTTGATAAGTTGCATTTGAAGGTACAACACTTGCTTCAACTTTCGTTGTTCCACCGATTGTTAGATTAACATTTGTTTTTGATAAATTAATATCGGTTTCATCAATGATATGACTTACATTATTAACTTTGACATTAATAGTTGCTTTATAACCACCATCATTAGTTCTAATTGTTACTTTAGCCGTACCACTTTCCATTGCGATAATCTTATTACCATCAACTTTAACAATACCATTATCGCTACTTGTAATAGTTACTCCTTGGTTAGTTGCATTACTTGGTTTAATTGTATATTCAATTTCAGCACTCTTACCTACATCTAAAGTAATATTACTATTTTTAACACTTATTCCGGTTACACCAACTACTTTATCAGTTACCGTAACATCTATTAATTTTTCAATACCATTAACTGTTGTTGCAGCAATCTTAGTACTTCCAACTTGTTTACCAGTTACTACACCTTTACTATTAACTGTTGCAATACTTGTATCAATACTTTCCCAAGTTACACTTTGATTAGCTTTTGCTGGCTTAACTTTGGCACTTATTTGTTTACTACCATCAACATTAATAGTGACTTTTTGTGGACTTACTTCAAGACCGGTTGGATCTGTAACATCATCATGTATATCATCTCCTGGGTTATCTTCACTACTAAAGACTTTTACTAGAGCCGAGTCTTGAATTCCTGTTACTTTATCAGATACTGTAATATAGGCTTGTCCTTCTGCTTTTGCTTCAATCATACCTAAATTATCTATTATTGCAACTTCTGGATCACTAGTCATATATTCAAATTCATGAAGAGTTGCTTCACGAGGAGTATATTTAAAACTAATTTGATATTTCTTTCCAATTTGTAAATTAATATTTTTGGGACTTACGATTATTTTTTCAATTCGAATATTATTTTCGGAAACGACTACTAAACATTCTGCTTTAATATTTTCATTTGATTCTAAATAAGCCGTGATTGTAGCGATACCATTCTTTTTGGCTTCAACATAACCTGTTATCTCATTTATAGATACAATATCTGGTTTATCACTTTTATATTTTACTTTACCACTACGTGTATTTTCTGGATAAACTTTACTTGTTAATTGAAAACTCTTATTCTTTTTCAATCTTATCTCGCTTTGCGATAAACTTATTAATTCGGCCTTTTTATCATAGGGACTATCAATAACACCATATGTTACTAATCCGAAATATACAACAAAGCCTACGATACCAATTAATAATAATATTGATATCAATCTTAAAAATCCTCTTATTATTTTCATACATTACTCCTATTTTAATTATATCATTGATTATAATATCTACAATTATTTTAAAAGTTTTATTTATATGTTTACATAATAAAAAAAGTGATAAAATATCACTTTTTTTATTTATTAAGATATTAATAATTTTATCAATTATCTTCAATAATACCATCAGAAGATGTTGAAACTTCTTCTTTAACTGTTACATTACAAGCATCTATTTTTCCATTATATGCTTTCACCGTTATAATAGCTGTTCCTTCACTAACACCTTTTACAATACCATTGGCATTAACTTTTGCAATACTAGTATCACTACTTTCCCATGTTACATTTTGATTTGTTGCATTAAATGGATTAAATGTTACATGTAATTCTTTTTTTTCACCAACTTTCAACAATAGCTCGTTGTTATCTAAAGATATACGATCTAGTTCTACAACTTTATTATTTCCACTTACTATAACTTCACAAGTTGCAGATAGTCCATTAACTGTTGAAGCTTTAATTGTAGTTTTTCCTACACCTATAATTTCTACTACACCATCTGATACCGTTGCAACACTTGGATTAGAACTTTCCCATATAACTTTTTTATTTGTAGCATTATCTGGGGTTATTGTTGCTGTTATATAAATTTGATCATTAACTTCAGTATTAATTACTTGTTTATCTAATGTAATTTCTGAAACAGGAACTCTATTTTCTATAACATTAATAGTACACAACGCCGTTTTATCATTATTTGTTT
>JAEEGG010028647.1_pt1 | contig 10460 bp, 9 predicted proteins | sample 9134161 | NCBI WGS metagenome assembly JAEEGG01 (sample SAMN16246543, study PRJNA631951) | gut metagenome | biome: gut microbiome; feature: rumen; material: CR-attached | host: Bos | place: Iran: Karaj | collected 2018-10 | reverse complement strand
AAGATACTACATCAACACTGGTATCAAGGTGCTTGGTCGTGAGATTCGTGACGGTATAATTGTTAATCGTGAGGACGCTGACGTTCTAAACGAACAGCTATCCATTGTGAAAGAGAGAATCATGAAGGCGGTGAACCGCTGCATAGAGCAGGACATACCCATCGACGTGGCGGAAATCAAGCGACAGGCATACAATATCAGCACGACAGATACGCACAACCGCACGGCGATGATTGACTGGATGACCGAGCAGGTACCAATATTGAACATCAAAGACGGGACGAGGCGCAGATATTATGTGCTCCTGAAGCGCATGCGGGAGTACGGCGGTCTGTCGGCGTGGGGTGATCTGTCCGTTGAGAACATATACAGGTTCGACGCATGGTTGCATCAGCTGACGAAGGCTCAGTCGAATGGCGACATACAGGCGGAGCGTGAGGAAGTGAGAATCGGTGACGCAGCCGTGTACAACTACCACCGCACGCTCGGTGCCCTGCTGAAACGTGCCGTCAAGTTCGGCATCATCAATGCCAGTCCCTACGAGCGTCTGCGTGGTGAGTTCAGGAAGGGCGTGACGGAAAGTGTTGAGTTTCTCTCCGAGGAGGAGATTGCCGCCATTGAGAGCCTACACCCAATGGAAGGTACGCAGATGGCGATGGCTCGTGACCTGTTCGTGTTCCAGATATACACCGGTCTTGCCTATGCCGATACCCAGGCGTTCGATATATCGGACTACAAGATTGTCGGTGGCAGGTGGGTCAATACCGGCAACCGCATCAAGACGGGTGTTCCGTATGTCTCACAGCTCATGCCGCAGGTTGTGGAGATACTTGAACGCTACGGCATGCAGACACCCAAGGTGAACAATGTGCAGTACAACGCCTCGCTGAAGGTCATACAGCAGGCTCTTGGTATCAAGACACGTCTCCACTCACACCTTGGAAGGCACACCTTCGGCACCCGCATGCAGGCACTCGGTGCCAAGCTGGAGAACGTCCAGCGGATGATGGGTCACCGTGACATCCGCATGACGCAGCGTTACGCCAAGGTTCTCGCAGAGTCCGTGCGTGACGACTTCGCCATGGTCGAGGAGAAACTGAAAGTTAATAAAACGTTAACAAAGGTTAACGGGGGGGGTAAATCACTGTAAAGCCCCTGGCGACCCTCCGTGACCCGCCATATACGGGACAGTCTGACTTGACTCGACTGTTCATTATGTGGCGGGATGCGGAGGGCGTTTTTTATTATTAACTTTTAAATTCAAAACATTATGAGAAAAATTCATGCTTTGGCTCTCATCGGGAGCCTTGTGATGCTGTCGTCGTGCGAGAAGCCGGTGATTAGTGACGATTCGTTTACCAGCGAGGACGGAACGGACGAGGTGGTAGACACACCGACGAAGAAGTTCACGTTTACGGTGAAGGGTGACTTCGGTAGCCCTCACTTCATGCGTGCTGCTGGTTACCTGTCAGCCGACGGGCAGGACATGACCGACCTGTGGGTGTTCGACTACATGGACGGTGAGTGCGTCCAGTCCGTCCATCAGCAGCCGTCGACAGCCGGGGACGAGTGGGGCAAGCCCGTCCTTCGTCTTCGGCACGGATCGCATCACGTCTACTTCGTCGCCAGCCGTGGCGACACCCCGTCCATTGACGCAGCGTCCCATGTCATCACCTGGGGAACACCCCGTGACACGTTCTGGAAGGACTACGAGGTGGAGGTGACTGGCACCTCGAACGGCAACCGCGCCGTGACGCTCGACCGTGTGGCGACGAAGCTGAAGGTCACCGTCCTGGATGAGATACCGGACGGATGCGCCTCCGTCGCCGTCACTCCCGATAAGTGGTACTACGGTCTTGATTATGTTGCCGGTGATGCCGTGTCCCAGCAGCATACGGAGCGTTTCATCAGCGTCCCGTCGTCCTATATCGGGACGGATGGGAACCTCACACTGTCCGTCTTCGGTCTGTCGTCCCCGCAGGAATGGCAGACCGACGTGACGGTGCAAGCCCGCAACAGCTCCGGCGAAGACATAGGCACTGCTGTCATCCACGACGCACCATTTGTCCGCAACAGGTCGACGGAGTCCTCCGGCTGCCTGTTCTCGAAGGGCGTGACCGCCGCCATTACGCTGTCGACGGCATGGAGCGCCCCCCATGTGGGTGAGTTCTGAAAAAAAACAAGCAGGGGAAGACGCAAACCTTCCCCTGCCCGTTTCCGTTTCAACCGCTCACGTCAGCGGTCCGCTTCCCTGGAACGTGTATGCTCCCTGTGCGAGATTCCCCTTCGTTGCGGTGACCCGTGCCATGTAGCATATCGCCGTCCCCGTCAGCTGGTCGTTCGTGTAGTCGTTGTCCTTGATGATGATCGTGACCGTGTTGCTTACGATTGCCCGCCGTATGAAAGTCCTCAGCGGGGTGCTGCCGCTCATGGCGAGCAGGTGGTTCGTCGTCATCTGCCATGTGTACCTCCCCGGTATGAAGTGGTGCGCCGTGCCGTCCGACGGGCTCCCCACCTCTATCAAGTCCGTCTGCACCTGTATGTCACATGACCTTGCGCTTGCAATCGCCGTTCCTCCCGATAGGATGATGATGTCCTTTCCATGTATTACCATATTGTTCCTTATTATTAGATAGTCTGAAGAATCATTGTTGTCTGCTCGCTGTCCGCTGAGTAGCTTGCCGCTATCAGCCTCATGCCCGTACCTTTCCATGTCACCGTGCGCATGTACGACATGTAGTCCGCATAGTCACGCATCCTCCCCCTGAACGTCACCCTCACCTGCTGCCTGCGGTTGAACATATATGGGTATCGTGGCGGTGCGAACGAGACGGGCGGGAACAGCATGTGCGAGTTCTTCTGCCCGTAGCAGGCGAAGGCGATGGAAATGTCCTCGTCGTCGATGCCGTTGCCCTCCAGCACATACTCTCCGGGGTTGCTCCCCTCGTTGATGTACTTCTGTGCAGGGTTGTCAGCTTTTCCGCTTATCGACAGGTTGGTGATGGCGAGTATCCTCGATAATGAGTCTCGCATGTTCTGCTCCGTGAACGTCATCTCGATGGGAATCGTCTCCATACCAGTGTCTGGCAATGGTAATGAGAAATGTCCGTTACTAAATACTAAAGCATTATAATATATATCCAAGTAGGAAGCAGAGGACTGCCATGACCCGGTGTTTGTGCTTGAATTATATCTGTAATATTTCGAGCCGTTTTTGATGGTGAGGCGGATATAGTGTTGGTTACTGCTTGGAGCATCAATATAATTAGGAAAGTCGAGGTTGATGTTCCCACCCCATTTGAAGTATATGTTCAGCGTCATCTCCGTGCCGAAGTAGCCGTAGAAGGTGTACCTGGCGATGATGTCGCCGGTCGCCCATGTGTGACCGCTGCCTGCCCTGTAGTTGATCATCAGCATCTCCTGGAGGCTGTCCTCGCCCAATGCCATGAGATACACCCCGTTTTTGGTGGGACGTCCCGGGTCAGCGTCGATGACACATGAGGATGCAAGCAGGTATGGGACGTACCACTCTGTCGATAGCACGGGATTGTTACACACGACGAATTTCCTGTCGTAATTGTTCGTCCCCTTGTACCGCATGCAATGCTGGAACGACATTTTTATTTCCGTGTCCCGGTCTCCGTCATAGGAGCACGTCAGTTTACGGAGCGGTGCTATCTGCGTGATGTCAATGCCGTCAGCCATCACCTCCGTCGGTGCCAGCGTGTAGCCGGACGGTGGGCTGACGGTCGTCTCCGCGAAAGTCTGCACGTTATAGCGGAAATAGCTGTCGACATGTTCCACCCTCGTGAACACCACGGAGTCCTCCGTCTCATGCACCATTAATCCGAAGCATCGGCACAGTCCCTCGATGAAGTACCCCACGCTTGTCGTCTGGAAGCAGTCGGCGACGGTCAGCCCTGATGTGTGGATATTGTCGTCTGAAAACGGGTTGATGACCAGCGAGGACATACGCAGCCCCTTGAGGATGGACCCTGCTGAGCTTGCCGCAATGTTTGGGACATACGCATACGTGTACAGGGTGTACGGGCGTATCTTGTTCAGGGCGGTCTTCAGCACCGCCAGCAGGGTGTAGTCCTGCGGTGTCGTCACCTTGTCGAACTCGATGTCGTAGATGAGCCCGAGGGGAGATATGACGGGTATCTGCACCACGTCCGGGGGGTTGCCCGTCGTTGCGTAGTTTCCGTAGCGGTTGAACTCCTGCACCTGGACGTATCCGTGGAATATCACACGCTGCGTGCTGCCGATGACCTCCGTCACCCTGACGGGTCTGTCGAGTATCCCCGTGGGGAATATGTCAGCCACGTCGGTGCTGTCGCCAGCCATCACGCTGACATACCCCGTCTTGTAACGGATGACCGTCAGCAGGTCGCTGTCGTCCTCCTCTTCGATGGTCAGCGCGTCCGTCGCCGGTGTCAGCTCCATGACGCTTCCCGTCCACCCATCCTTGTATATATCGACGATATACCTGGTGTTATTCACGGACATGAATGTCGTCCGCCATTTGATTCCCATTGCCATTTTTCTTATCTCCTTCTCGTTGACTGTACATATTCTCCACGTCCCGTCCTGCGTCCGTTGTTATTCAAGACAAGGCGTATCTGCTCACCGCTTATCACGGCATCCAGGTGCATGCTCTGTGCGCCGCCTCCGTCAAGAGCAGACGCTATCACACCCTGCTGAGCGCGGTTAAGGATGACCTCGCCGCTGTTGACACCGATCACGCCACGACCTCCGTCGACGGGCAGTCGCAGGTTGTCACCGCTCATGGAATTGCCAGGGATGGCGATACCAAGAGCCGCCCTGCCCACGAGCCCTCCGTCGGCGAACTTCGGGACGATGCCACCGTTGGAGAAAAAGCCAAATGACGATGCCGTATTTGCCCAAAGCGCAGCCTCCAAGGAAACCATGGCTGCTGTATTGGCTGCCAAGGCTGTCGTCTGTGTCACGCCTATAATGGCATTGACCGCCTCAATGACTTGCATCACGCCTTGTATAACACCGATGACCGCCTGTATCTCGTCAGGCACGTCGATGCCTATCTTCTCCAGTCCGTCCGTCAGTTGTGATATACCGTTCAGCAGGCTTTTGGTAGTATTCTTGTCCGATTTGTCTCCTTTGTCTCCATATAAGTCATTATTCACCGCCTTCATAGCCTTCTCATCGAGCAGGTTGCCGCCACGCTGACGGACCACATCGTCCATCGTCGGCATGAGCGGTGCCGGCACAAACTGGTTTTTGCCCTTGCCGTAGGTGACATCGGTGACACCCATCCTCGGTGTCTCTGACAGCGGCATACCGATGGAGCCCATGGCGGCGGTTATCATAATATTCTGGTCTTTGAGCTCGGCAATCTGCCGCTTCAGTTCCTCCACCTTCTGTCTTGCCTCGTCGGTTTCGGCTGTCACCTTGACGGTCTTCGTGTCGACAGTCACACCCTCGATGCCCTGCAAGGCTTGCAGAGCCTCCTGCGTGTCAGCGGTGACGGTCACTTTCTTGCTGTTGACGGTGATGCCGTTGATGCCCTGGACGGCTCTCATCGCCTCCATGGTGTCAGCGGTGACGGTCACTTTCTTTCCTTTCAGTCTGATGCCCTCGACCTCACGGAACTCCGGCTGAGTCTTGTCATCCGCTGTGATGGCGACAGTCTTATCGTCGATGGTGATACCCTGGATTTCACGCAACCTGGGCATGGCTTCGTCCGTCGCCGTGATAGTGACGGTCTTTGGGTCTATGGTAACGCCGTCAAGACTGATGAGCTGCTTCTCCAGTTCCTCAATCTTCTTGTTGTTGGCAGCGACATCCACCTCCATCTGCTGTTTGAAGACACCAGAACCGAGGAATTTTCCTTTTGCCTGCTCCTGGTATAGTTTCAGTTGACCGTTGCGTTTCTCCAGCTCGCTGATCTGCCGCTGTATCTCAGATGTCTGCTTCTGCTGCTCGTCGGTCAGCGGTTTCCCCGCTTTCGAGGCCGCAGCCATCAGCGTGACATACTGCTGCGTCAGGTCGTTGATGCGTTTCTGGTTCTGCTGCATCTCGGTCTGCTCCTTCTTGTCAGTGGCACGGGAGCCGGAGGATGTGGCAGTCCTTCTTGGCTTCAACGGCTTGACAGGATTCGCTCCGGTGCCTACGGGTGCGGTGCTTCCTTCGTAACGGACGGGCTCACCCGGTTTGCTTACGAGCCTTTTATTATTTTTGTTCTTAACATTCTTGACCTTGTAATTGCCGTTGTCGTCCACGTTCGGGTCGTCGGCAAGGTTTCTCACTCCTGCTTTCGGCTTCGGCGCGTCAGAGCCGCCACCAAGCTCGTCGAAGAGTAATTTTGCGTAATTATATAGTTCTCTAAAAGGTCTTATACATTGAAGAATAGAACCTGAAATAAACTCGAATACCTTCAGCGCACCAATATCCTCAAGCATGCCATAGAGACTCCTGCAACTATTGAGCACATCCGACAGCGCATTCACAAGACCTGTCTCAATCTCGGTCTTCATGACCTCCCATCCGTCATACTCGAAGCAGTCACGGATTGCCTTGTTCAGATTCTCGTTGGCAATCTCAAGGTCCCTGTAGGCATTGCCCAGGTCGCCCGTCTGTGTCTTCGTCTCCTCAAGGTTGGTGTTCAGGCTGGCGATAGCCTCTCCCACCTTGGTACCAGCCCTCGCACCCTGACGACCGAAGACCTGCTGCATGACCTCACCAGCCGCCTGCGATGAGCTGCCGGTATTCTCTATGGCGTTAGACACCTGACGCATGGCATCGAAGATGGTCATGGATCCGCTGTTGAGTTTCTGCGTCATCTCCTCGCTGTCGATGCCTATCTTCTGCAATGCCTCGCTGGTGGCGTTGGTCATCAGACGGATATTCTTGATACCCATCACGATGGCGTTCATGTTCTGGTCGGTGAACAGTCCACCCTCCGAGTTCTGGATGATGGCGACAAGCTGTGATGCCTCAATGCCAGCGTCCCGGAAACTCGGTGCGTACTGCTGTATCATGGAGAGCAGTTTGCCACCGTCACCTTGTATCATACCCTGCATGCCGTCACGCAGCAGTTGTATCGCCTCGTCGCCCGTCTTGCCGAATTGCGTCATCAGCGTGTTGGCGGCGTTGACAGCCTCACGGAAGTCGACGTTGTAGGTGTTGGCGATGGCACGGACGGCATCCGTCATGCGTTCCGCGTCATCGTCCTTCAGTCCTGTGGTGACGGTCACCACCTGGTCCTGTTTGGCAAGCTCCGAGTTGTAGCTCGCCCACATCTCCGCAGCCTTTCCCGCTGCCGCAGCACCCGCTCCGATGGCTGCCGTCATGAGGGCGGTCTTAGATGTCAGCATCTCCGTGAGGTTGCCTGTGATACCCATCTTCTGTCCGATGGTGTCGATGACGGACCCGAACTGCCCGAACTTGGAGCCGTTGAGCTCGCTTGTGACACTACTCAGGTCTGCCTTCGTATCATTGATGCGTACCTTCAACTGGTCAAGTGACTGTGCGAGAGCCTTCCCGAAGGGAGAGTTCTTCTCCTCGTTGGTGAGTTGCCTGTATTGCACAGCCAACTCCGTGAAGGTCTTCTTCATCTCTGCCATTTTGCCGGTGGCGGTCTTGCTGACCGTATCCATCTGTCCGAGGGCACGCACATAGTCGAGCGTCTCCTTCTCGACCACCTCCAGCGTACCTCCGACCTTTCGGCACTCACTAACGTATCGGTTCAACCCATCGGTCGCCCGTTTCAGTTTGTTGTCGTATTCTTGGCTTTCGACACGAAGCCTCAGTATTGAATCTGCCATAAAAAAATGCGTGATTAATGCAACTGTACACTAATCACGCATTTTGATGTTTTGGGTTTACTTATTTCTTATTCAGCATGTTCATCAGCTGGTGGTCTATCATCCCGGACAGGATGTCGACCGCCCGCTGTATCGCCGGTCGTGCGGCAGCAGAGAAGAAGTTACGTGGGGCAATGCTTCCACGGTTGCCCGTCAGTCGTCCGTTGCGTGTCCCCGCCGTCCGCTGAACAGTACCGCTGTTCACTATACGCAAAATCCATGCCCTGTCGTTTGGTCCGTAGTGCATCACCTGGTCGGTGCGCCTGCTGCGTGGTACCCTGTTGCCTCCTCGTTGGTGAGGTCGCAGTCTCCGTGGCGGCTCATAGGTGTTTGGTGCTCCTGCTTTTTTCTTCTTATTGAGTATATTCAGGTCGCCTCCTAACACTTTCCTGTAGACTATTCGACGGACACTTCGTGATGCCTCACGAGGATCGGAGCCAAGAGCCCCACGGATGCTTGACACCACCTGCGGTCGCACCTCTGCCAGTGCCTCGTTAATGAGTTTCTGCAAGGCTTTCTGGGTCTTGGGGTTGGTGCTGAGTGCTGCCTCCAATACCTCCTTCTGGCGCAATATTACGCTGTCGTCTATCTCAAGTCCTATCATACATAAAACCCACGATTGTTGCTCGTGGGTTTACTTGTCGCTTTGTGCGTGTTCCTCATTCCAGCGTCGCATCTCCTCCTGCATCCGCTTGACATCCTCGGCTGTCGGCATATTGCCACCGCCGTAGCCGTCGTCATCCTCGTCGTCACGCTCCCAGGGGAAGGACAGGAGGTCGGAGGGTCGCATGATGCCCGCCTTCTTGATGTCAGCCATGGAGCACCACATGAGGTTGAAGGTCTGCCAGCGGACGGCACTCCACATGTCACGCTTCCGTCTCTCGTAGCCACGTGCGATGAGTATCATCTCCCAGAACCGCAGCTCATAGAGGTACTCATGGCGGCTGATTCCCACCTCGCCTACGAAGTACTGGTACTGGTCGTAGGCGGTTATCCGTTTTTTTCGCTGCCCTTCTTGCCGGTGTTTTCCTGCTTGATGCCTTCGGGTACACGGTACCACTCCAGCCGGAGCTCGACGACGGTTGCGATGAGCAGTTGTACCTCCGCAGGTGTGAAGTCGTAGAGGATGTCGTCGGACGTGACGGGAGCCGTATCCCCTGTGCGGGCATAGGCAGCGACAATGGCTGCGAGTGCCAGCGTGAGGTAGTCCTCGGTGGTAGCCTCCGGTGGTGCGATGCCGTCCTTCTCCCCCTTGTCGTTGTATAACTGTCGGGCTGAGAACACCGAAGCGTCCTTGCCGCTGATACTTGTGAATCCGGTCTCTGTCGCGGCGCAATAGCGCATGCGGACATCAATGCCATGGGTGGTGATTGTCTTCTCGTTGTTCATAGTTCCTTCTGTTTTTGATGATTAATTATTAGGTGGTACCTGCTCCAGTTCACCGTGACCCGTGAATGTGGCACGGCATACGGAGAAGTCCTGGTTCTGTGCGGTGATCTGCAAGTCGGAGAGGATAGCGATGCCCTTCATATTCATGTCCGACGCCTCGGAACCTTGTCCGCTCGCCTTGGAGAAACTCACCTCATAGAGTGCGCCGACGGTCAGCCTGTCGAGGGCGCGTTCCATAACAGGGTTGATAGTGTCGAGTACAAGTGCCTCCGTCTGTACGTCCCAGTTCAGTCCGACGGGCTCCTGCTCAATCCAGTCGCCCTCGGTGTCCTTGGTGGTGTCTTCCTGAACCTCAAGGGCGCAATGCAGGGTGCATGTCGTTGCAGCCGCAATACACAGGGACATCTCCATTGGACCTGGGTTCGCTGACCTCAAGAATATGCGAAGATTCTGACCTTTAACTGTTGCCATAATTGTTTTGCTTTTTTATTCTTATTAAAAAACCCCGCCGCCAATGACAGCGGCGGGGTCTGACAAGTAGAAATTCAGAGAGAAGTAGCTTTCTATGCGAGAGGTCCGGTACCCTGGAACTGCACGGTCATAGTGCTGTTCTGCCGATTCGCTGCGGTTATCTGGATGTCTGAAATCCACGCCTTTCCTGACTTCTTGATAACACTGTTCTGACCGACGCGGTTGTTGGCGCCTGCGGTCTGGTCGAATGTCAGCGTTACCTGAGTCTTATTGATCATCAGAGAGAGCAAGTCCTGCGGCAGTTCGCCGTTGGTGCCGTTGTCCTCAAGAGTGACGAGAGACTCGGTTTGAGCATCCCAAGAGAGACCTGTCACCTCCTGCTCCTGCCAGTCGCCCTCACTGTCTTTTGTGGAGGAATCCTCCAACTGAGTTGCAACGTGGAATTGGCAGCTGGTCGCCATGGCAACGCACTTACCGCCTGCCATCACACGAAGGTTCTGACCTTTAATTGTTCCCATAGTCTATTACGGATTTGTGTCGCAGTCGTAGGTCAATGTCTGATAATAGCAGGGCTTCATGGAGTCGTAGGCGACGGGCGATGCGGAGAACGTGTAATTGTTCGGCACGTAGTCGTAGTCATCCCACGCATGGTCCTCAGTGTCCTCGAAATACGCTATCACGGCATCACGGATGGCTTGTGTGATATCACCGAGCTCATCGCGTGTCTGTGCCGCCACTCCCACACTGCCCTTCACC
>JAEEGG010028645.1_pt1 | contig 10460 bp, 8 predicted proteins | sample 9134161 | NCBI WGS metagenome assembly JAEEGG01 (sample SAMN16246543, study PRJNA631951) | gut metagenome | biome: gut microbiome; feature: rumen; material: CR-attached | host: Bos | place: Iran: Karaj | collected 2018-10 | reverse complement strand
AGATCTTATAAGACGAGGGCAGAGGACAGTGAAGTAACGTCTGAGTTTGAATTCGAAGACGTCCCCGACCGCGGATTCACCGAAGAGCATGACCTTAATACAGATCAGCAGAATGCAGTAAAGAAGATCATGGAAGGCGATAAGGCCGTCTATCTTCTGTATGGCATAACGGGCAGCGGTAAGACAGAAGTGTATCTTAACTGCGCGCGCCAAACGATCGAGAATGGCGGAAGCGTCCTCTATATGGTCCCAGAGATCTCACTTACTCCTCAGTCCATCAACTGGATAAGAGGCAGGCTCGGTGACAGTGTCGCAGTCCTCCACAGCAGACTTACGGATAATCAGAGATATGTTCAGTGGGACAGGATAAGAAGAGGCATCGCCAGGATCGTTGTGGCTCCGAGGAGCGGTGTTTTCGCGCCGATACCGAACCTCAAGCTCATCGTCATAGATGAAGAGCATGACGGCTCGTACAGGTCAGAGACGCATCCCAGGTATTCTGCCAAAGAGATCGCCAGGATGAGATCATCCATAACCGGGGCCAAGATCATCCTGGGTTCTGCCACGCCTTCGATCGAGAGCTTCTATGCTGCAACTCATGACGTATATGAGATGGTCGAGCTTAAGACAAGAGCGAGGAAACAGGCAAGGCTTCCCGAGACTGTTCCCGTCGACATGAAGGAGCAGATCAAGCTCGGAAGCGGAGAGATGCTGTCAGTTCCGCTCAGGCAGGCCATCTCTGTCGCACTGTCGGAACATAAGCAGATAATGCTCTTCCTTAACAGGCGCGGATATTCGAGGACTCTTGTCTGCAGCGACTGCGGTACCGCAGCGACATGCATTAACTGCTCCGTCGCCATGACGCTTCATAACAATAAGCGTACCGGTAAGCAGAATCTCGTCTGCCATTACTGCGGCTACACGATACCTGCCGATACAGCCGAGTGCACTTCATGCGGCGGGATACATTTTACGCGCGCAGGCTTCGGCACACAGCAGTTAGAGGAGCTCATCAGGAAACTCTATCCGACAGAGAAAGTTCTCAGGATGGACCAGGACACAACGATGTCTCCCAAAGCATACCGCGACATCATCGACAGCTTTGCCGCGGGGGAGGCTTCATTCCTTATCGGTACCCAGATGATCGCGAAAGGGCACGACTTCCCGAACGTTACCGTCGTCGGTATACTCGGCGCAGACCTTATGCTGGCGTCTTCATCCTACCGTGCATCCGAGAGGGCTTTCCAGCTTATCACTCAGGCGGCAGGCAGGGCCGGAAGGGCAGATGCTCCCGGTAAAGTGTTCGTGCAGAGCTACAGACCTGATCTGCCGCTCTTCAGATATGCTCTTACCCAGGATTATGAAGCTTTCTATAAGGCCGAGATCGAATACAGGGAGAAGCTCCTTCTTCCTCCTTTCAAGGCGATAGGTGAGCTGATACTGTCCGATGAGAATGAGGAAGACCTCATTGTTAAAGCTAATGAACTTAAGGTATATCTTAAAGATTTCCTCTCATATCAGGATGAGAAACACGGTTTTGAGTTATTCGGACCGATGCCCGATGTCATCTATGAACTCAGGGGAAAGTACAGGATGGATTTTGTCATTAAATCAACGACCAAATCTGCACTTAATGCTATATACAAAAAGATAACAACAGACTTTGATTACAACAGGTATCAGATCAGCTTCAACAATGATCCCGAGAACTGATTTTGTGCGCGTGAGAAGTACACTTGTGCGCCCTCAAAGTATAAATTGACTATATATAAAGGACAATGATAAAATTCGTAGGAAGTAAACAGTCAGGCTGTTTACATTTCTGTTTTTTAAGGGGGCAAGACTTATGTCAAATCCTGTTTTTGAAGGTGCTGCAGTAGCTATCATCACTCCGTTTTTTGAAGACGGCGGAATCAACTTTGAAGAGCTCGGTAAGATGATCGAGTTCGAGATCGAGAATAAGATCGATTCTATCGTTATCTGCGGTTCCACCGGTGAAGCTGCAACAATGGATCATGAAGAACATGTCGAAGCGATCAAGTATGCCGTCGAGAAGGTTGCAGGAAGAGTTCCCGTCATTGCCGGAACAGGTTCGAACGATACAAACTATTGCGTAACCCTCTCCAAGAAGGCTGAAGAGCTTGGTGCAGATGCACTGCTCCTCGTTACCCCTTATTACAACAAGTGCACACAGGAAGGTCTCTATCAGCACTATAAGAAGGTCGCTACAGCTGTAAGCTGCCCGATCATTCTTTACAATGTTCCTTCCAGGACCAACGTAAACATCAGCCCGGCTCTTCTTAAGAGACTTGCCGAGTTTGACAACATTGTCGGAATCAAGGAGTGTAATTTCTCCCAGGTTCCCGATATCTTCAGCCTCTGCGGTGACAGATTTGCCGTATATTCCGGTGAGGATGCCCTGGCAGTACCTATGGTATCTCTCGGCGGCAAGGGCGTTATCTCTGTTGTTGCCAACATACTGCCTGAGATCACCAGCAAGATGATGCACGATGCACTTGACGGCAATTACGATACTGCAAGAGCTGCTCAGATCGAGCTCGTACCTCTCATCAACTCTCTGTTCTGCGAGGTTAACCCGATCCCTGTCAAGGAAGCCATGAATATCCTCGGATGGAATGCCGGCCCCTGCAGACTGCCTCTTTGCGATATGAGCGAAGCAGGACATAAGAGAATGGTGGACACTCTCGCTCAGTACGATGTATCCGCCATGGACAAATACGTAAAGTAATCGGAGTTAATATGGTTAAGGTCTTTCTTAATGGTTGTTGCGGAAGAATGGGCAGAGCTATAGCCTGCCTTTGCAAGGACAGCGATGAGTATACCATCGTCGCAGGCTGTGACATGATGCTGGGCGAGGATATGTCTTTCCCTGTGTATAAGGACCCGAATGAATCAACTGAAGATTTTGATGTTATCATCGATTTCTCCAATGCCAAGGCAGTTCCTTCGATCCTTGCTTTTGCAATTGAGAAGAAGAAGCCCTTCATCTGCTGCACAACTGCACTGGATGAGGCAACGCTAGCTCAGATCGATGAGGCATCTGAACAGATCGCAGTATTCAGATCTGCGAACATGAGCCTTGGTATCAACATCATGCTCGAACTCATCAAGAAGGCTGCAGCTACGCTCTATCCCGATTACGACATCGAGATCCTCGAGGCTCATCACAACCGTAAGCTCGATGCTCCTTCAGGTACTGCTGTTATGCTTGCAGATGCCGTCAAGGAGACTGTTCCCGATGAGATGGAGCTCATCTATGACAGACATTCTGTCAATGAAGCAAGAAAGCCCAATCAGATCGGAATGTCTTCGATCAGAGGCGGCAATATCGTAGGTGAACACTCGATCTACTTTATAAGTGACGAAGAAACGGTTACAATTAGCCACAGTGCCAAGACAAGAGATGTTTTTGCCAAGGGCGCACTCAAAGCTGCAAGCTTCATGAAGGGCAAGGAGAAGGGATACTTTAATATGTCCGATGTCATTGCCGCTAATAACGAACAATAAACGGAGGTTTTTATAATGTTTGATTATGTAAGAATTCTTGCTGAGGAGACAGCAACAACCGGTTCCGAAGGTGCCTTCGGTATGGATCAGATGGGATCTTTATATTCCATCGGTATCCTTATAGTAATGTTTGTAGTCTTCTACTTTATCCTTATCAGACCTCAGAGGAAGAGAGATAAGGAACTTAAGAAGGAGATGGAGAATCTTGCAGTCGGTGATAAGGTCGTTACTATCGGCGGACTTATCGGCTTTGTTGCAAATATCAAGGACGACGAGATCACTATCTCTACATCTGCTGCCAACTCTCTCGTTACTTACACAAAGAGTGCGATCCAGACAGTTGTTAAGAGAGACCGTCTCAATCCTGACGGAAGCGTGAAGAAGGAGCCCGAAGCTGAGAAGAAGGGCCTTTTCGGAACAAAGAAGAAGGAAGACAAGGCTGAGTAACGTCATTTCAGTTCCAAGCAACTTCCGGCCCGGTTTGAATTTCCGGGCCGTATTATTAAAAGGATAGCGGAATGGGAAGAATACCTGACAGTGTTATCGATGAAGTCCTGGCGAAGGCTGACATAGCCGACGTTGTTGGTAACTATGTTGCTTTGAAGTCAAAGGGCACCAATATGTGGGGCCTTTGTCCTTTCCATGATGAGAAGACACCTTCGTTCTCGGTTAATCCGTCCAAGGGGATATTCAAATGTTTCGGATGCCAGAAGGGCGGCAATGCGATAGGCTTTATCATGGCCATGGAAGGTCTGGATTACCGTGAAGCCATTGTATATCTGGCTGACAGGTATGGTGTAACTATACCTGATGATACTTCTTCGGAATCTGAAGACCAGCTTAAGCGGAAGAAAGAGCGTGTCAGTAATATCCTTAAGGAAGCTGCCAGATTCTATTACATGTCTTATCAGGATGAAGATACCGGTAAGCCTGCCAGAGAGTATGCCAAGAGACGAGGGCTCGATAAGGAGACTCTCGATCATTTCGGAATAGGTTATTCGCCTCTGGGCTGGGATACTCTGTATAAGCATCTCAAGGATATGGGATATACGGATGATGAGATGATGGATTCCGGTATCTTCATCAGATCCAAGAAGAATAACAATATCCTCGATCTGTTCAGGGGAAGACTTATGTTCCCGATCTTCGATCCGATGGGCAATATCATTGCCTTCGGCGGAAGGGCACTTGGCGATGAGAAACCTAAGTATGTCAATTCTCCTGATTCTCTCGTGTATAAGAAGCATAATCACTTCTATGCAATGAACTTCGCAAAGAAAGAGAAGTCAAGCAGTCTCATAGTTGTTGAAGGATACATGGATGCGATCGCCATGCACAGGGCCGGCTTCCGTAATACGGTAGCTTCTCTTGGCACAGCCTTTACTGATGCGCAATTAAGACTCTGTTCCAGATATGCAAAGGAAGTAGTGTTCTTTTTTGATGCTGATAACGCAGGTCAGGAAGCCGCACTTCGTGCAATTCGCATGATGTCTAAGGCTCTGCGTAAACTCTCCGGCGTCGAACTGAGGATCAAGATAGCCAAGGTACCTGACGGCAAGGATCCTGATGAATTCATAAAGGCAAACGGGGCAGATGCGTTCAAGGATGTTGTCGAACATGCAAAGTATGTAGATGACTATCTTCTTGAGAGAGCCTATAACGATAACTACAGTGACGATAAGGGCCTCGATAAGGGCAGGTATCAGGAGGATGTCTGCAGATATGCCTCCTGGCTTAACGATGAGATCAAAAGATCCACAATGGCAAATACTGCAGCAGGCATTCTCGGTGCCAGCAGTGATGCCGTGTTCAGCCGTATCAATGCCCTTAGAGATGCGGATATCAGATCTGAAGGGAACATGTCGGAGAGGAGCATAGCCAGGGAGAGAAGAGATGACCTGTCCATGCGTAATTCATCCATGCCTGAAGAGATAGAGAACGGCCCTTCAGATGAGCCGGCAGAACCTGAAGATAACGCTCCTGCAGTTAACGATTCGGCAACTGAAGACGAGATCAATCTTCTTGCTTATGCGATGGTCCTTGGTGACACTCTGATCGATGAGAAGATCGTATCCAGAACGGATATCTTAAGACCAGCTGACTTTACGGGTGACACCATGAAGACTCTTGTGTCTGAGCTCCTCGGTATACTTGACCGTTCGGGCACTGTGTCATTTGCGAGAATGACCGATTACTTCAGACAGTATACGATCAACGGTGCTGAAGCCGAGACCGTAATGATGGCTCCGTTTGACAGGGCAGATAACGAGAGGAATGTTGAAGTTAAGAGGGATATGTACCTCAATTATCTCTATAAGATCAGGCTCTCTGCCTGTGAGAAGGAAGAGAAGAGGATACTGGCACTTTATCCTGGTGCGACATCCGAAGAGAGAACGATTCTTCAGAAGAATCTTCAGGCTATCTCTGACTACAAAGATCAGATGAAAAATGCGTTGGGAAGGCTCTGATGCAGCAGTTATCCGTTAGGCTTGAGTCTGTATTTGAACTTGTTCTTGAGAGCAGAACATCTCTTGGCCGCGGAAGAGTTATAGACATCGGTTCTGATCACGGGTTCTTATCGGTAAGATGTCTTGAAGAAGGTGTATCTGACCATGCTGTCTGTACGGATATTCATGAAGCTCCGGCACAGAAGTCCAGAAGTTCACTGATAATGGCCGGATTCAAGGATAAATGTACAGTAATAGTTACGGACGGAATGGACGGGATCGACCTTCAGCCAAATGATATCGTTGTTACTGCAGGCATGGGCGGACTCAATATTATCGATATCTTTTCAAGGATAACCGACAATACCGAAGATAAGATCCTTAAGGATTGCGGTTTTGTCGTGCAGTCTCAGAAGTCCACACATCTTGTAAGGCGCTTCTTTGCAGAGCGCGGTTATCGGATTGCCAATGAGACTGTTTGTAAAGACAGAGGTTTTTTCTATAATGTAATGAGACTGGAGTATACGGGTTCGCCCTATGAACTCTCGGTAAGACAGAGCTATTACGGTCCCTGTCTGCTCACAAAGGAAGATGAACTTACCAAAGAGTATTTCGCACATCTTGATGAGATCTTTGCCGTAAGGGCAAGAGGCGATGAGGACATCAGGAAGATGCTGGAGGAATAATATGAAGATCAAAGAGATAACAGATTACCTTGAATCCAAATTCCCGGCTGAAGCTGCTCTTGATTACGATAACCCCGGACTTATCGCCGGAGATTCGGACAGGACAGTTACAGGTTGCATTATCTCTTTGGACTGTACGTCCAAGGCGATAGAAGAGGCACGTAAGAACGGCTTCAATCTCATAATCACTCATCATCCGCTGATCTTCGGCGGTATTGATACCGTTACAAACGATACTTCTACGGGTAAACTGCTCCTTCAGCTGATCAAGTCCGACATATCATGCTTTGCAAGCCACACAAATCTCGACCTGACTGAAGAGTTCGGCAATCTGGCGATCGCTGAAGCCATAGGCGCATCAGATGCGGTTCCCGTTGAAGGTGCTCTGTGCGGTGTTGCTTTCGAGTGCGATGAGAATGTAAGGTCTTTGTCAAAGCGTATAGCGTCAGGTCTTGGTGCCAGCGGGATAATCACGATCAATGATCCGAACAACAAGGTGTCCAAGGTGTTTGTGCAGGGAGGTGCTTTCGATGAGGATTCCGTCCCTGCCATCATTGCTGCCGGCTGCGATACGGTCGTATCAGGTGAGATCAAGCACCATGTTACCGTAATGCTCGAAGAACTCGGAATAAATTCGATCATAGCGGGACATTCGGCCACGGAGCAGGTGTATCTTCCCAAGCTTGCCAAGTTGTTGTCTGATCAGTTCCCTCAGATCAAATTCATTGTGAATAATAATAATGAATCCGCTTCTGTTATTTGAACGGGATTATATTTATAATAAGTGTGTTTTCCGGGCAGTCCGAGACAATCGCGGGCACAAGCGGTGCGAAAGCATCAGTGCATGAGGAAAGTCCGGGCTCCACAGGACAGGGTGCCGGGCAGTTCCCGGTGAAGGCAACTTTAAGGAAAGTGCAACAGAAAAGAAAACCGCCCCTTCGGGGTAAGGATGAAAAGGCGAGGTAAGAGCTCACCGGCGCTGCGGAGACGCAGCGGCCTTGTAAACCCCATCCGGAGCAACGTCGTGGGTAAGCATTAACCGTGGTCCGCGGGCTTCAGGAGACGGCTTGAGATCTGTGGAGACACAGATCCTAGATAGATGATTGTCATATACAGAACCCGGCTTACCGGGCTGCACGGAAAACATTAATACACAAGGAGGATTATCATGTCTGCAGAATCTTATCTCTCAAGAGGTGTATCACCCACAAAGGATGATGTAAAAGCTGCCGTTAAGAATCAGTCTAAGGGAGTATTCCCCGGAGCTTTCTGCAAGCTTATAGAAGATATCGCAGGTGACCCGGAGTACTGCACAGCGCTTCATGCTGACGGTGCCGGCACTAAATCCTCCGTAGCATATCTCATGTTCAAGGAGACAGGCAATTACGACTGGTTCAAGGGTCTTGCACAGGATTCACTCGTAATGAATACAGATGATCTTGCCTGCGTCGGAGCCCTTAACAATCTCTCGCTGTCCAACACGATCGGCCGTAATGCCCATCTTGTAGACGGTAAGGCCATAGCTAAGGTTATCGAAGGCTATGACGAGATGATCGCCAAGCTCGCAGATCTCGGTATCGATATCAAGATGTGCGGCGGTGAGACCGCTGACGTCGGTGATCTCGTCCGTACTCTTATCGTTGATTCAACGATCGTTGCACGTGAGAAGAGAGATAACATAATCAATGCGGCTAATATCAAGCCCGGCGATATCATCGTAGGTCTTGCTTCGTTCGGTCAGGCAACATATGAATCATCATACAATTCCGGTATGTCCAGCAATGGTCTTACTGCTGCAAGACACATGCTGCTTTCCAAGTATTACTTCGAGAATTACAAGGAGTCGTTCTCTGATACCATTGGTGAAGACAAGGCTTACTGCGGTAAGTACAGACTCACCGACAAGCTACCCGGTTCAGAGCAGACCGTAGGTGAGGCCATCCTGTCTCCCACTAGAACGTTCATGCCTGTCATCAAGGCTGTCCTTGAGAAGTACCGTTCCGGCATTGACGGCATTATCCACTGCACGGGCGGCGGACAGGCTAAGTGCCGTGATTTCGGCAATAACGTAAGATATGTAAAAGACAACCTGTTTGAACTGCCTCCGCTGTTCAAGGCCATCTATGAATCTGGTGAGATCCCGATGAAGGAAATGTTCCAGGTATTCAACTGCGGACACAGGATCGAGTTCTATTGCGACTCCGAGGAGACTGCCGCAGGAATCATGGAGATCGCGTCCTCATTCAACATCGAATCGAGGATCGTCGGACACGTCGAGCAATCAAACGGTAACAATAATGAAGTAATTATCAAATATCAGGGCGAGGAATTTGTATATAATTAACCTAACAGGACAATTATCCTGAATCTTTTTACAAGGAAGGTGTCTTATGGTTAATTCAATCAAAAAGGCTGTTGCCGAGTTTATCGGTACGTTCACGCTCGTACTTGTGGGTTGTGGTACCGCAATGCTCGTAGGCTGCGACAGCCAGGCAGGTTCAGGCTACATTCTTACCGCTTTTGCTTTTGGTCTTGTCATTGTCGGCATGGCTTACTGCGTAGGTAACTCTTCTGGATGCCACATCAATCCTGCCGTATCACTCGGCGTTCTTCTGTCCGGAAGGATGAAGGTACAGGAATTCTTCATTTACATCGTTGCCCAGATCATCGGTGCGATTGCCGGTGCTGCTGCTCTTAAGCTTATATGGAGCTTCGGCGGGATTGAGGATAAGACAGGCGGAATCGGTTCGAACGGTCTTGCAGGCGTAGGCGGCAACCCCGTAGCTGGCCTTATCGTAGAATTCATCCTTACATTCCTGTTTGTACTCATTATCCTCGGTGTAACTGATTCCAAGTTCAACCACGGTTCGTTCGGCGGACTTATCATCGGTCTGTCTCTCGTAATGATCCACATCATCGGAATCGGTCTCACAGGCACATCAGTTAACCCGGCAAGATCCATCGGACCTGCTCTCTTCGCAGGCGGTGATGCACTTGCAAGCCTCTGGGTATTCATAGTAGGACCTCTTGCAGGCGGCGCTCTGGCAGCACCTGTCTACAAGTACATCTCTACAATGAAGGAAGAATTCAAAGTTTAAATCTGATTCTCGCAGTAAGCCTTGTACTTGGCTCTGAGCTCCTTCATGGTGGACTTCATCTCAAGCTGATACTTGGATGTTTCCTCCCAGTTACGCTCACCGATGGCATTCTTGATCTTGGTAAAGATCGAAGTCTCAGTATCGGAATCCTTGGCAAGGCGGACCTTAAGAGAAACAATCTCATTCCAAAGAATATCGTCGTAAGAATTAGACCCGTCGTCTTTTCTTACGACGTTTCTTATTGTCTGGAGATTGGCGGGGATGATCTTCTCGAGAAGTTCCATCTCCCATCTTCCGAGCATGGCCTGATAGTAGGAGTCGAGGATCATGCTGTTGAAGACGTCACCGTTGCAGAGGATAGGCTCTACATCGGGGTTAGACTTAAGAATGTAAATCGAGTGGTATACGTTCTCGGAAGGCTTTCCGAAGAGCCTGTCGCGTTCATCTGAATCCATGTCTTCGAAAATATCATCCTCACAACGGTACAGCCTGTCCTTCTCGAGGTAGTCGCTGCTCTCGCCGTAAGGCTTGATGAATTCTGCCTCAAGTGCCTTGGTATCTTTGTCTGTGGACAGAACATATGCGATACCATCGAGCATTGACTGATATACAGCTGCAAGGCAGAGATATGTGTTGGTATGAGGGTTCGGAGCACGAAGCTCGAATCTTGTGGCATGCTTGTTATCCATGGATCTTACAAG
>JAEEGG010028639.1_pt1 | contig 10462 bp, 7 predicted proteins | sample 9134161 | NCBI WGS metagenome assembly JAEEGG01 (sample SAMN16246543, study PRJNA631951) | gut metagenome | biome: gut microbiome; feature: rumen; material: CR-attached | host: Bos | place: Iran: Karaj | collected 2018-10 | reverse complement strand
ATGCGGTTGCTTATCCGTTCGGCGTAATCGGCATTATTCTCGTGATGATTCTTGTGCGCGTGTTCTTTAGGCAAAAGCCGGATGATGCTGCCGCAGAATACCAGAAAGAAATTGCGGAACAGTCCAAGGAAATCATGTCGTGCACGCTGCGTGTAGATAACGTAAATCTTGTAGGTTGCAAAATTAAGGATATTCCGGGGCTCACCTCGACGGGTGCCGTGGTGACAAGGCATGCTCGTGATCAGGTGATTAACATGCCTAAGGATGACATGACGCTTGAACTCCATGATTTGGTGCATGTCGTCGGGATGCCCGATGCAATTGAAAATTTGCAGAAGATTATTGGTGAAAAACAGGCAACGCCAATTACGCTACAGAAGTCGAATTTGGCGGTCAAGACGATTCTCGTGACGAACAAGAAAATCCTTGGCAAGAGCATCAAACAGCTTGCGCTCAACGACCGCTTCGGTGTGACCGTGAGTCGCGTGACGCGTGGCGGATTCAAGTTCACAGGGCGCCTCGACATCCGCGTGAAATTTGCAGATAAGTTGCTCGTGGTCGGTACGCCGGAAAGCATTGCTGCCGCCGCAAAGGAATTGGGCGATTCACTCACGGCTCTTGACCATCCGGAAATTCTCCCGGCGTTCCTTGGAATTTTCCTCGGCGTGATTGTCGGAAGCATTCCGGTCGCGATTCCTGGAATGCCGACTCCGCTGAAACTTGGCCTTGCTGGCGGTCCACTGATTGTCGCGATAATCCTCAGCCGTAAACGCAAAATGGGGCCGCTTAATTTCTTTATGGCAAACAGCGCAAACCTCATGTTGCGTGAACTTGGCATTACGATATTCTTAAGCTGCGTGGGCCTCAATGCTGGCATCAAGTTCTTCGATGTGCTTTTGAATGGTGACGGATTTTACTACATGGCGCTTTCGGCGATTATCACGTTCTTCCCGCTCATGATTGTAGCGATAGTGGGCAAGGCGGTGTTCAAGGTCAATTACCTCTCGCTTTGCGGTGTGCTTGCGGGTGCGACGACAGACCCTCCGGCACTCGCGTTTGCAAACGGCCTCAGCAATTCCGAGGCGACGAACATCGGTTACGCATCCGTCTATCCGCTTACGATGTTGTTGAGAATCTTGAGTGGGCAGGTTCTTGCTATCCTGCTAATCTCCTAGTTCATTTTTGTTTTCCTGGTTATAATAAAGGGCGGCTCGAAAGAGTCGCCCTTTTCAAACAGTTATTCTCGACGAAACATTATTTTCCAGTTTCTTTCTTCTTGTCCATGTGCGCGTAAATGCCGGCGAGGATTGTTCCGCTGATGGAATGGTAGGCGCAGCTGATGGCGCATGGTACGACACAGAGGGCCGCTTCCGGATGGAGTGCGAGATTTTCCGGATTGGCGAAGAATGCGCCAGCAAGGACGGTTGCCATACCCGCGTTCTGCACGCCGACTTCGATGGAAATGGTGCGCTTCTTTGCTGTGTTGAACTTGAATAAACGACCGACACTATAGCCTAGCACGTAACCGAGGCCGTTGTGCAAAAACACAACAGCGAGAATGAGTGCGATAAGTCCAAAGCCGTTGGCAAAAAGTTGCGGACGCACGGTGACGATGACGCCACCGACGATTAGTGCAAGGCCAATCACGCTCACGGCGGGCATGTTCGATTGGAATTCCTTGAAGCCGGCGCGCTTGCCGAAGAAGTAGTTACAAGTGAAACCGATTGCAATCGGGAAAACGGTCACGTAAAGGATGTTGAGGAACATGCCGACGGCGTTCACTTCGATGCTCGTATCGGCAAGCCAAAGTACTAAAAGCGGAGTCATAAGCGGGGCGAGAAGCGTGCTTGCCATCGTCATGCTTACGGAGTACGTCACATCGCCTTTAGCCAAGAAACTCATGACGTTGCTCGAAACGCCACCCGGGCAGCAACCGACGAGAATAATGCCGATGGCCAAATACGGGTCTAGTCCGAAAATCTTTGTGAGCGTAAATGCAACGAGCGGCATGGTGGTGTATTGCGCAACTGCACCGAGGAAAATATCGGCGGGGCGTTTCATCAAGTTGCGGACATCGTCCATCGTAATGGTGAGACCCATGCTGAGCATGATGATGCCGAGAATGATGGAACTTGTGTTGCCGTGCACCCAGCCAAAGAGCGTGGGGATGAAAAACGCGATGACCGCGCATGCGATGACGAAAAGCGATGTGTATGTCGATAAAAAGCGGCTAACAGCCCGAATTAAATTAAGCATGGCTTATTCCTTTTTTACGTGTCTAAAATATAGGCATATATGCAGGGTGTGGCTAGTCGTTGCGGTGAGCGCCCAAAATAAAAACACGGCGCCGTTTTGCGGCACCGTGCAGAATTTACTTGTGAAATCGCGGCTTTCTCAGTTGCAGATTACACTTTTTCAAGTGCCTGCGTGAGGTCGGCGATGATGTCTTCGACATTTTCAATACCGACGCTGAAGCGGATGAGGTCCGGTGCAACACCTGCTTCGATAAGCTGTTCGTCGCTGAGCTGACGGTGCGTGTGGCTTGCCGGATGCAGCACGCAGCTGCGGGCGTCGGCCACGTGGGTCACGATGCAGATCATCTTGAGGCTGTCCATGAACTGGATGGACTTTTCACGACCACCCTTGATGCCGAACGTAAGAACGCCGCACGGAAGGCCGCCCTTGAACTGCTTCTGGGCGAGTTCGTAGTACTTATCGCCTTCGAGGCCTGCGTAGTTGACCCAAGCCACCTTCGGGTGGTTCTTGAGGAACTTGGCGCAGGCGAGAGCGTTTTCGCAGTGACGCGGCATGCGGAGGTGAAGCGTTTCGAGACCCACGTTCAGGAGGAACGCATTCTGCGGAGACTGGATGGAACCGAAGTCGCGCATGAGCTGTGCGGTAGCCTTCGTGATGTAGGCACCCTTGCCGAAAGCCTTCGTGTAGGCGAGGCCGTGGTAGCTCGGATCCGGTTCGGTGAGACCCTTGAAACGGTCGTGGTTTGCTTCCCAGTCGAAGTTGCCGCTGTCAACGATGCAGCCACCGACGGCCATAGCGTGGCCGTCCATGTACTTGGTCGTGGAGTGGGTCACGATGTCAACGCCGAATTCAATCGGACGGCAGAGAATCGGGGTCGGGAAGGTGTTGTCGACAATCATCGGAACGCCGTGCTTGTGGGCGAGATCAGCAAAGCGCTTGAGGTCCAAGACCTTGCCTGCCGGGTTGGCGACGGTTTCGCCGAAGAAGCACTTGGTGTTCGGGCGGAAAGCCTTTTCAATTTCTTCGTCAGAGGCATCCTGGTCAACGAACGTGCATTCGATGCCAAGCTTCTTCATCGTAACGCTGAAGAGGTTGCTCGTACCACCGTAAATAGCGGAAGTGCTGATGAAGTGGTCGCCGGATTCGCAGATGTTAAAAACGGCGTAGAAGTTAGCAGCCTGACCGGAGCTCGTAAGCATTGCAGCCACACCACCTTCGAGAGCGGCAATCTTATTGGCGACAGCGTCGTTCGTCGGGTTCTGCAGACGGGTGTAGAAGTAGCCCGAAGCCTTCAAGTCGAACAGGTCCGCCATGTCATTGGTGGTTTCGTACTTGAAAGTGGTGCTCTGGTAGATGGGGAGAACGCGCGGTTCGCCGTTTTTCGGCTGCCAACCGCCCTGAATGCAAAGAGTTTCGATTTTGGACATTTTTAGAATCCTTTATAAAATTTTTATGTTGTGTAATATAGTTAGATTCTATAGCTCGGTCTAGTAAAAAGGTTTTCGAAAATGGCGGAAAAACAGAAAGTATTGGTAAAATTAGGTAAAAGTTATAGATAGTAATAGAAAAATACTATGACTGTAAAATGTGTTTTGGCCAGCTTCTTTTGTTTTTAATACTGTTTATTATATGGAAAGATGTCGTGTTTCGCATTTTTTTTTGTAAATTAAGAACAAAGAAAGGAAGAAAAATGCGCTTTTCGAGAAATATTTTTTGCTCAAGTGTTTTGGCACTTTGTCTTGTCGCATGTAGTGACGACTCCGTTGCGATAAATGATGCTATTGTTGCGATTTCCTCTAGCAGTGAAACGTTTAACGAATCGTCTAGCGAAATGTCTGGGAACAGCGTGGTTTCTTCGAGTGATGCGTTGTCGTCTGAAAACTTGATTTCTTCAAGTAGTGAGGTTGAGGCTACGTCTAGTACTGCGGTTTCATCTTCTTCGGTATCTCGTTTTGAAGGAATTGTTTTTCGAAATGGTGACAAGAAAACAGCTGTCCAAAAGTCTGACATCGATTCTGTTAAAACTCAGGCCGCGGGGCGTTTTTGGCTTGTGATGAGGGATCCCCTAAACCAAAAAGAAACAGAATCCCTTGAAAATATTGGAATTTACAGACAACGTTGCTATGAAGGCTATCGGTATTATCTGTATGACTATAATGGTCCCTCCCGAGATGATTTGGGGTACATGTGTCTTTGCCTTATGAAGGCGGAAAAAGATGTCCAGAAGAGTGCTATCGATTCACGGATTAACGAATTCTACAACTCATTTGATGCGGATGAAACGGTGGCGGAAGGCATTGTCTGGGAATCCCGAGATCAGAAAACGGTGGTCAAAAGATTTGGCGATGATTCCCTTATGACGCAAGCCGCAGGGCGTTTTTGGCTTATTACGGATTATTCGTTGAACAAAGAAGCAAGAGCATCTCTTGAAACTTTCGGAGTAGAAACACTAAGCTGTTCCGCTCTCCATACCGAAAATTTGGACATGGGCATTTGCTTTATGAAAGGGGCTCGCGATATTCAAAAGGCTACCATGGATTCCTTGATTGTTGGTTTTTATAACACGTTCAATGTCGATGATACGACAAAGCTGGAATTTGATTACACGGGGGCGCATTGGGTTGTTGAAGATGTGTCTCTTGAAATTGTTGTCGGCTGCTGGGAAGATGTCTCAATGGATGCTTGCAAAGAAATTGTGAAAACTTGCAAAGGCGAGGATGCCGCATTGGATCGATCTGTCATTCTTAGCACAGCTACGAGAGAAACGATTGATTGTCTTTTATCGAATAAAGATGTAAATCGTGTGGAACCTGTGCGATATGGGGAACCAACCGTTATAGATTGACGGCTTTAGAAAAAAACTATCTTTGCGGTTGATGAAACCGGCTCCGATTAAAGATTTTGAATCTTCTGCAAACGCTTCGCGCGGTCTTGCGCTTTGGCATGTCCTTGCGATTGGGACGATTGCGTTTTGGGGCACGAGTTTTGTGAGCACGAAGGTGCTCTTGAATCACGGCTTCTCGGCGGTGCAGATTTTTACGTTGCGTTTTACGGTGACGTACTTGCTGCTGCTTGCGATGACGCATAAACAATTCCGTTGCGAAAACTGGAAGCACGAACTGATTTTGTGCTTGTGTGGGCTCACGGGTTGCACACTTTACTTTTGGGCGGAAAATACGGCGCTTTCGATTTCGCCGTCGAGCAATGTCTCGTTGATTGTCTGCACGAATCCGCTATTGATTATGATTTTTGGTGGACTCATTTACAAGAGCGAACGCCTTGTCAAACGACAGATTCTTGGGTGCTTGATTACGTTTGTTGGCATGGTGCTCGTGGTGCTGAATGGAAAGTTTATTCTAAAGCTTTCGCCGGTGGGCGACTTGCTTGCGTTCAGCTCGTCGTGTATGTGGGCTATTTATTCATTGATTGTCCGACCGCTTAATGGAAAGTATTCTACGTTGTTTATAACACGAAAGATGTTTTTCTATGGAGCGCTTTCGTCGATAATCATTATGCTTGGCGAAACGGCTTTTGCTCCAAACGAGGCGGGTGCGGGGCGGTTCCTCGGAGTTCCGTGGCAGAACTTTGCGGAGCCTGTCGTGTCGCTCAACTTCCTTTGCCTTACGGTGTTCTCGTCGCTGTTTGGCTACTTGATTTGGAATAAAGTTTTAAAGCAACTTGGGACGGTTTTGGCAAGCAATTATATATACGCGATTCCACTCGTGACGATTATTACAGCGGTGATTGCTCTTGGGGAACGTATCACATCGGTCGCGATCGCGGGTGCTGTCGCCATTGTTGCGGGCATGGTCCTTGCGGAGTGGAAGCCACGAAAGTAAGATTTCATGAAAGGGAGATGCCTGTTCGGTGACGGGCATGACATGGGGTGACAAAGCCCCGAATTGTTTACTATATTTTTCATAGGTAATGCCTTATGCGGTAAAACGCTGTATCGTGTCACCGCTGATGCGATATAAGAGAATCCCGTGAAAGCCGGGAACGGTCTCGCCGCTGTAAGGGAGGACGAAACCAGCATAAACCAATGCTTGCCGCAAGGTGGGTGTGAAGGGGCTGGAAGTAGAGTGATCCCCGAGTCAGAAGAACTGTAAGGCACAACGGGCGCTTTGCGCCACGGGTTGTTAAACGGTGCGAAAGACATCGCTTTGCATAACCACGCGTTTGCGTGGGTGTTTGACTGCGTGCAGTCGTTCTGGCAGTCTCTTGGGCGTTCGCGTGTGCGCGGCCGTACTGCTTGCGAGCGTTTTTAGTTTTTCCGAAGAGTTTATTCAAGATTTAGGCGAGTCCTCTGTTTACGAGACGACGAGTGTTGAAAAGCCTTTGCAGGCGTCTTCGAGCTATGCCGAAGTTTTGCCCGAAGCGTGGGAAGGACGTTCGCTTTCGGCGGCCGAAGTCTTAGCTTCTTTGCCTGGCGTGCAATACACGCGCCAGGGCGGTGTCGGGAGCTTCCAGACCGTGAGCATTCGCGGTGTTTCGGCAAAAAACATTGTCGTTTGCATGGACGGAATTCCGCTGAACGATGCCTCGGGCGGTGCGGTTGATTTTGGCTCGATTGACTTGAATCAGATTGAAAAGATTGAAGTCTACAAGGACCGTGTACCGGCGAAGTTTGGCGGTCGCGGCATTGGCGGTGCCATCAACTTTATCACGAAAGGCTCGAAACCTGCCGAATCCGTGCTCAAGCCGGACGAAAAGAAATCGGGTCGCGTGCTTTTAAGCTACGGCAGCCACAACACGTGGGAGGCTTCGACGCAGTTGCTTTCTCGCTTGACAGACAGCGCCTCGGTAAGTGCGTCTTTGTCGGTACGCCATAGCGACAACGATTACGAATTTGAGAGCAATAATGGAACTCCGTATAATCATGATGACGATTTTACGGATACGCGTAGGAACGCTGTGTTTACGGAATACTCGGGTCTCTTCAAGGCTCGCGTTTTGCATGCAAATGGCGTTTTTTCGACTTTGAATCTTAACTTTAGCCGTTCGGATGGTGGAAATCCAGGGCACGACGATTATCAGACGAGTGTCGCGGGTTACAAGGGTGATTTTGTACAGATGGCTTATCGTGCGGAATTGCCTCAGTTGTTGGGCTGGCTATGGCTTGAATTTTCATTGACGGGAAAGTTTGAAAAGGCTACGTCGCATTCATATTACCCGCTGGATCATATCGGGTATCCGTCTTCTGGATTGCAGGAATATGGCGCGGCAGGGTATAGCCTTGTTCCTGAGGTTGTTGCGAACTATTCGGGCGACCGCTTGGAAGCGAATTTGAGATTGTCGATGGATGCCTCCTATTATGAGAAACGCGGAACGATGCCCAAATGGAACCTTTCTCGTGTTTCTACTAATGCTTCTGCTGATGTGTTTTATGAATTAATCAAGAATCTTTCTGTTGGTGGCGAAACATCGGCTTTGATTGTCAAGGATGATCTTTATGGTGGGAAATTCGTACAGCCGACGACATCGTTGACGTTGAATACGGCGAAAGATCGTGATATTTCGTGGTCTGGGCGTGGCTTTGTGCGTTATGATGCCCCTAGTTCTCTGTATGGCTATAGCTTGAGCTTTGGACGTTTTGTACGTACGCCGCAGTTGATGGAACTATATGGCGTTTATCCTGGAATGCTTTCGAATCCAGATCTTCTTGATGAATCTGCGCTACGTTTTGAAGTGGGGGGCTATTACATGGTTCCCAAAAGCAATACTGCTATTCGTGCAACGTATTTTGAAACGCGAGTGGATAATGGAATATTTTGGTTAATGAATGCTGGCTTTGTAAAACCGAAAAATATTGGAAAATCCCATATTCGAGGGCTTGAGGCCGAATTGGAAAGTAAACCCAAAAATTGGCTTTCTGTGATTTTGCGTGCAACGTTCCAGAATGCGGAAGATCGAAGCAATGAAAACTATTATAATGGGAAGAAAATTCCGAATGAACCGGCGCGTTCGTATTATGCCGAAGCACGATTCGATTTACCGTATCATCTTGATTTGACCTGGGTTTCGGAATATCGTACCAAAATTTTTGAAGACCGTGCGAATCGTGTTGTGGAACCTGCTGTGGATTTGCATCATGTTTCGCTTGGGTGGTCTCCATTTGTTAAAACTAGACTTATTTTCGCTCTTCGAAATTTAACGGATGAAAAGTATAGAAACCCCTATATTCCATTCCCAACTCCTGGGCGAGAATACAAATTAACATTAACACAGGGGTTTTAAACCCCGCGCAGAATGGGGCTTGCAAAACATGTAATCCACATCGTCTGCGAAAAACATAAAAAGGAACAACCATGAAAAAAATCCTCTCTCTTCTTATGGCATCGTCCTTTGCATTCTATATGCAGGCTTGCTCGGATAACGCCACTTCCGCTGAAGATGACGAAATCGATCTCGTTAGCTCGTCAAGCGTGGATAAAGCGAAATCTTCTTCCAGCAAGGCTAAATCCTCTTCTAGCAAGGGCAAGTCCTCTTCTAGCTCTGTAAAAACTTCTTCAAGCTCTGCGAAGTCTTCTTCTTCAAGTGCAGATGAAGGCTCTGTCTATGTGTACTTCAGTGATTGGACAAGCCCGGCTGGTGAACTCCGTTGGGTTAAGGATGGTAAGATCTCTGACGACACTCTTCAGTTCTCTCAGGATACCAAGATTGTTGGCGTTGATGGTAACATCTTTGTTGTAGAAAGTGGCAAGGGCGCCCTTGCGTTGGTGGATCCTGCGAAAAATAAGCCTAAGTGGCAGGTCAAGTTGGGCGATGGCACGAATCCGAGCGATGTCGTCAAGGCAAATGATAAGGAAGTCTGGGTTGCTTTGAAGGACGCTGCCAAGTTTGTGAAAGTTGCTATAAAGGATGGTAAGGTCACAAAGACTGTTAAGACTGAAAACCTTGTGCACACGGAGGGCCATGCTCCGCATTTGGCTGATTTTGAAGTCAGAAACGATACCTTGTTTGCTATGTTCCAGCGCTATGTTTCTGAAGGCATGGTTACTTCTTACGATGTGCCGGGCCTCATCGCAATGTACAATCTTGATGATGGTGAATTCCTCGATACAATCAGACTTGCAAAGAAGAATCCGGCTGCTATGGGCTTTGCCAATGGTAAGCTTTATGTTGGGTCTACTGGTGATTATAGTGGTGAATCCGACGTCTTCGGTATTGAAGTCGTTGACGTGGCTAAGAAAAAGTCGTCCGTTCTTATTGATGGCGAAAAATTCGGCGCTCTTAGTTCGGGTCTTGTTTCCTTTGTTGTAGATGCAGAGGGCTATGCTTATGGTACTGCTTATAAAGACTATAATGGAAATGTGCCGCTTTTCAAGATTGACCTTTCTAAAAAGTCGGTCAAGACGGTTTCTGGTATAAGCGATGTTGAAGGCTCGCTCTTCTTTGACAATGCTACGGGAACGCTTTACATTGGTGAACGTGGCGAGAATGCAGGCGTTTACGTGTACAAAAACGATAAGGTGAGCAAGCTCAAGTCGCCGAAGGATGTTCTTCCGGTGAATAGCATCACTGTTGTGAGATAGTGTATTGCGTCATTCTGAGGACGGAGTCCGAAGACAACTCAGAAGGCGAGCGTTGCAAAAATGACCATGCTCATTTTTATAACCGAGCCAAAGAGTTGGGGCTTTAGCCCAATCCAGTAAATTCTTGTAATGCAAGGATGAATCTTAACTGGATCCTTCACTAACGTTCAGGATGACGGATTGAAAGCTTTAATTCGAGGCGGCTATTCCTAGCCGCCTTATTTTGTACAGCATCATTCGCGGACTCACGGAGAGGTCGCGGCCTGCGGCGCTCATGTTGCCGTCATGGCGGCGGAGCGCTTCGCTTAAAATCTCGCGTTCATAACTATCCATCAGCGTTGCGAGCGGACTGTTGTTCTCGGGGAGTACGGAAGTGCCCGACGTGACATCGGTTTGCAGCGTTGGCGGCAAGTCGTAAGCGTTGATGCAGACGTCTGTCGTCGCGAGACAAGCGTGTTCTATGCAGTTTTCAAGTTCACGCACGTTACCTGGCCAATGGTAGCTCATCAGCATATCGATAGCGGGGGAGCTTAACCGCAAAATCTTTTTGCCGTACTTGAAGTTCATCTTTTCGATGAAATGGTCTGCCAAAAGCAAAATGTCCGTCTTGCGTTGCGTCAGTTCCGGAAGCGAAATTTGGAAAATGTTCAAGCGGTAATAAAGATCTTCGC
>JAEEGG010028633.1_pt1 | contig 10464 bp, 8 predicted proteins | sample 9134161 | NCBI WGS metagenome assembly JAEEGG01 (sample SAMN16246543, study PRJNA631951) | gut metagenome | biome: gut microbiome; feature: rumen; material: CR-attached | host: Bos | place: Iran: Karaj | collected 2018-10 | reverse complement strand
CTCTTATGATTCTTAACTTCTTGTTTGAAATGAGGTCTCTTACATCATCCCAAATTCGCTTGACATTCTCAGTTATAAAATCCTCTGAGAAATAAATGCGTTTGAAACCTTCGAAAATAACATCCTTTCCATTGTGGCGATAGATGATGAAGATGAAATGATGGCCAGTAAAGTAGTCGTAGATTGCTGATTCCTCGAACTCTGTTTCTCGGGTCCATTCTACCAGATTAGGCTGGAATAGTTTCATGTCCTCTTTTCCTTTGCCATTTGTTTTCAAGGGAACGCTCTTACCAATGATGCCAATCTTTGCGAAATCTTCTATGTCATTCAGCTTAGAAACATGACCTCCGAACATCTTGACGACAGCACTTTCGGCAAAGTTCTTTGCGTCCAGATTGATGTTGACTCCCAGCTCCAAGGCAATTTGTGCAAACGTCTTTCCTTTGTATCTCTGAGTCATCATCAAACATTTCCTGTCAATATCAGCATACTTGTTGATTTTCTCGCCAAGTTTCTCAAAATGTTTGTTTGAGAAACACTGGTCAGCAATAACAGTGGCATATGATCTCTTCAGTCGGAAACGAGGATTATTGGGGAACTTTGGCGCTGTGTCAATGAGCATCAACTGACCTCTCAGTTCATGTGATAAACGTGGGTATTGTTCGTCTCTTTCTTTTTGAGTTCTATATTCCCGATGAATGACAATCAGGAAATCGCGAACAAGTAACCAATCCTGCTTTAACAACAGTTTGTCACCATCACTAAACTCATAGAACTGAAAACCGAGAATCGGGAAGTCTTTATATCCTTCAAGTTTCACAGTAATCGGAGATTTGTACCAATAGTACACCCAAAGCATATGGGCAAGTTTATGCCAGAAGTTAGAGGTCTCAAATTCTTCGTTTACAATGACCGGAATTGAAACAGCTGTAATACTAACAGGTTCTTTGCATTCATAGACATATTGTGAATCCTTCTTCTTTGGTTCCACCATTCCCGTTGTCTTAATCTCTGTCTTTACACCATCAACTAAGATGTCCGGCTCTTGTCTGCTATCTTTCTGACACCCAAGAATGGAGACTTCAACGATGTCACCTGCAATGCCTTTTACCTTGTCACGACCTTCGTGGTGAACAAACAATTCTGCACTGTCTACTTGTATTAAGGTCTTACCAACAGCAGCGGTAAGCAAGCTATTAACTTGCTCTTTGGTAAATACTCTGCTCTGAGAAATCCCTGTACCCATTTGTAGTCCAAATTACATTGTTTGAAGGCACAAAAAAGCCCCCTTTTCGTTTTTTGAAAAGAGGGCGTGGAAGATTGAGGAAAGCAAGGCTTAGCACGGCCTACATCAGACAACAACCCTTTAGTCCACGCCCAGTTTTGTATAGAGCGCAAACATCCGTTGCCTTGTCTGACTGATGTGTTCGTGAAGTGCTAATTCTGCTTTCTCAGCCTAATCAAGGATGTTATGAGACTCGTTTCTCTTTATGTAGAATTCATTCTCATATTCAATTATATAATTGGAGCAATCAGACTATATCTTCAGGCTTATTTTCAGATAAATCTAAACGACCTCAGGACACAAAAGAAGCGCGAGTCATGGCTCTTCTCTCGTATCGTGAGGTCGTAGGAATTACCTGAAACACTAGATATAAGTCATGCCCGCGCTATCGCACGGGCATCGGCTGACTTACTCAAAGTGTTTCAATCGTTGAAATTTCCTACGTTTCACGATACTCTGAATAAATAGCAGATGCTATTATTAACCAACGAAAATCATACCGGCACTCTGCACTCAGAGATTGATGCTTTTCAGCATACGCTGTTTACAGCTATTTGCCGATACTTGCTGCAAAGATACAAAATGTTTATGAGATTCCACAAAATAAAAGAGAAAATGTGTGTATTTTGTTCGAAATTTATCTTGGTATGGCGATTTAAACTGTCCAAATTCGTCTAAACGAATCAAAAATGTTTGGTTGCCTCCCCATAATTTCAAACTACCAAGAAAAATGCACGAAAACGGTCGCAGAGGGGGTGTTTTTACTATGTTAGCGATCGTTTTCGTGCATTTTTGTATAAAAATCAGCTTTCTTTTGTTCCATTTTTATCCTTGCTATGTCAGTGATTTAAGCGGGTTGGAACACTTGTTCAAACATATCTATTTCTCGTTTTGCTATACCAAGGCGAATGGCGATTGACTTCCATTGCTTTACACCAGTTTTAACATCATCGATGATTCGCTTTGCATCTTCTTTTCCAATCATGTATTCTTCTGAGGAATCAAGCAGAATATTCAAGTCTGCATGGTTGGTAGTGGAGTTGATAAGCAAAGCTTGATAATCATTTAATGTCGGATTCAGGTCGTATGCCGGAGAGAGGGTCCAGCCTCTGGGGGTGAGCAAGAAACCGTGGTTGCGGAAATGATCATCGCTGTTGCCGATGGCGATATTGAATGCTACACGGCGATAGAGCTGACGAAGATTGTCTTCCACGTCACAGCAGTTCTGTAGGATAAAGTCCACGATGTCAAGATAGCCGTTACCTGATTTTGCGTCGCAACCGTCAGTCAAACCCAACAGAGTCATGGCTGAAGCGAAATGCCTTCTCTTTCCATCAGCAGTCCTGTCGAAACGCTTTGAAAGCAGGGTGTGGGATTTCCCGCCAGTCTCAATAATGCTCGTCTCAGCGGCCACGACTCCTGCCGCCTTCGCCAACAGATGACTGTGATGTTCCCAAAGACCGACATCATGGTCATCGTTCCTTGATGGGAACTTGGCAATATAGAGATTGCCTCTTTCGTCCATTACGCCAGCCTTGGGACGGGCACCGCCCAATGAAGTGCCAGGTTGAACGAGTTGCAAAAGCCACTTCTTCTCCGGAAGCTGATTGCGTTCTTCGCTTTTCTCAATCTCCATACAGGCTGCAGCCAATGCCCTTATATCAGTCAACGGAGGAATACGAAGCGATTTCTCACAGTTAATGAACTCACCATCTTGATTCTCCTTGAAGCGGAAACCACCCATTCGTGAGAAATCATCGATACCCATCAGGTAATCAAAAGATGAAAGCTTGCGGATGGGACGTTTCTCTTCGGTGGCAAGAATCTGCTCGCGTCGATTTAAAAGTAATCGTCCCCAACGGTCTGGAAGGGCATCGCTGAAGCAGCCGAAGATGTCCCTGCCCGGCTGAGTGTATTGTTGACCTGGATAGTTGTTGATATCGGCACTTAGGAAAAGGCCGCCGTACCGACGGAGCCATTCGTTATCGAACTTGAACGAGTAGGAATCCGAGCCACGAAGAGATTCATAGCCAAGTTCGCCAACCAGCAATGGCCTTTCCAACCAGTCGAAGTCCGCATATACATGTAATGTTCGCATAGGCTATACCTTTTTTGATGCCCGTTGGCGATGTTTGAGGGCGAGGTCCTGCAAGGCCCGTCCCAGTTCATCCTTCTGTGCCAGCAGCAGGATATCGTCATCGAGTTGCAGAGCATAGAGTACACGGAGATAGATACCGATAGCAACAGTCGGCGCACCTTTCTCTATCCGGGCAATGGTCATCGGTGAACAGGTTGCACGTTCAGCCAATTGTGCAACACTAAGATTACGACGCAATCTGGCAAGTCTGATTTGCTCACCCACGGTCTGCATCTTCTGTTCCAGTTTTCGGGGCAGTTTATTACCCATTGTCGTTTTACTCATAGAGAGATGTAATGATGAATTACGAGTGCAAATTTAAGACTTTTTCTCTATTTTATGTTAGGTTATCGCGGAAAAATCTCGTTTTGCGAGGCATTTTTAACAATTCAAGGCATCATTTGAGCAAAACAGCATACTCAATATGACAAACGTGCGAAAGTGAATTGGTAATAAATATCAAAAGAGGACACAAAAGTCAGGAATAATTTTGAGTATCGCAAAAAAAACATTACCTTTGCACTCTCTTAATTAAGAAAAGTACTGTTTATGAAGAAAATAGCAGGGCTTCTGCTGTGTCTGATGCTGGCGCTGACGACACAGGGTCAGGGTCTGAAGAAAGCCGATGCTGCCCAGCAGCGGCAGATGATAGAACGCATCAACCGTGCGGCGGCTGGCATCACGACGCTTGAATGCCGGTTTACGCAGGTGAAGACGCTGCGCTTCCTGAACGACAAGATGACGTCGTCGGGGCGTATGCTCTTCATGGCTGATGGCGGACGGCTGCGCTGGGAGTACCAGCAGCCTTATCAGTACACGTTCGTCATCAACGACGAGAAGGTGTACATCAAGTCGGCCCGCAACACGCAGACCATAGACATCCGCCAGAGCCGCCTCTTCCAAAGCATTGCTGAGATGATGATGAACTCGGTGACGGGCAAGAGTCTGACGTCGTCAGCTGATTTCGGCTGCACGATGTACAGTGGTGGCGACGAGTGGGTTGCCCAGCTGACGCCGAAACGTAAGGAGATGAAGAAAATGTTTAAAGAGATACGCCTGCATTTCAGTGCGCAGCAGCAGATGGTGACGCAGGTGGAGATGACTGAGCCGTCGGGCGATACGACGGTGATTACCCTGAAAGACGTAAAGACCAATGGCCGTATTGATACGAAGATGTTTGCTGCTCAGTAGTCTGCTGACGGTGGCCTTGTTGGCTGAAGCGGCCGATTGGCTGCTGCCGCTGTCGGGTCGTCAGCAGTATGCTGTTCAGATAAATGCCCGCGGTGCCGAACTGACGGGCATCTGCATCATTAAGACCGACTCGGTGGGCGAGAGCCGTGGGGCGATTGTCAACGAGTTCGGCATCCACGCTATGGACTTTACCCTCTCTGCCGACCGCCGCAAGGTGAAACTGCAGAACGTGATGCCTCAGATGGACCGCTGGTATATCCGCCGCATCGTGCGCGGCGACCTGAAGGCGCTGTTTAACGAGACACGAGGTACGGGGTGCGAGGTACGAGGTAGGCGCCAGGTGACGGTCGAGGAGGACGGTACGGTGGTGCTGACGAATACAAAGTATAAACTAAGATACAGTTTTAAGCAAATAGATGATACTGAAAGATAGTATGTTCACCGTCACGGGCGGAACACTCGATAAGGTGGCCGTCAGGCTCAATGCCAGTCACACCATCTACCAGGCCCACTTCCCTGGCAACCCCATCACGCCCGGCGTCTGCATCGTGCAGATGATAGGCGAGCTGTTGGGCGACCGCTGCGGACGCCGTCTGTCGTTGAGCAAGATTGTGAACCTGAAGTTTGTGGCGCCCATCTCACCCGTCGAGACGCCCGACATCGTCGTGGACTTCACGTCGGTTGACGACACGACGACGGAATGTAAGGCCAAGGGCACCATCATGGCCGGTGAGCAGTTGCTGACGAAGTATTCTTTGGTGTTTAAGGAGTAAAGGGAGTAAGGAGTAAAGGGAGTAAGGAGTAAAGGGAGTAAGGAGTAAGGAGATGGAGAGTGTCAGGCAGGTGATGAACGACCGCAAGGTCTGCGTGGTGATTCCTACGTACAACAACGCGGGAACCATCTGCGATGTGGTGCGGCGCGTGGCTGCGCTGACAGAACATATCGTGGTGGTGGTCGACGGCTGTACTGACGACACGCGCCAGCGCCTGGACGAACTGAAGGACCTGCCGCTGCAGGTGGTGGACTACGCCGAGAACCGCGGCAAGGGTCACGCCCTGCTCATGGGTTTCAAGCACGCCATCAACCGAGGCTACGAGTACGCTATTACGCTCGACAGCGACGGCCAGCACATGCCCGAGGACATTCCGCAGTTCGTTGAGGCGTTAGTGGAGCATCCCGAGGCCCTCATCGTCGGCGCCCGCAACCTGCAGGCCGAGAATATGCCTGGCGGCAACACCTTTGCCAATAAGTTCTCAAACTTCTGGTTCAAGGTGCAGACGGGTGTCAGCCTGCCCGACACACAGACGGGCTACCGCCTCTATCCGCTCCGACGGCTGTCGGGCGTACATTTCATCACGTCGCGCTACGAGGCCGAACTGGAGTTGCTGGTCTTTGCCGCATGGGCAGGTGTCAAGCTGGTGTCGGTGCCCGTTAGGGTGTACTATCCGCCTGAGGGTGAGCGTGTCACACACTTCCGGCCGTTGGCCGACTTCGGACGCATCTCGCTGTTGAATACGGCGTTTTGCGTCGTAGCTGTTTTCTATGGATGGCCGAAGGCGCTGGTGAGGAGAATTAGAAAATTGAAAAGTTAGAAAATAAAAAAATAGATGGTCAAGGTGTTTTTCGGCATATACACATTCCTTTCTGCCCACCGTTGGTGGACGGGTGGGGGATTGGCGCTCTTGTTAGCCGCTATGCTGACCTTGGCCCTCCGCATCAGCTACGAAGAAGATATTGCGCGCTTCCTGCCTCAGGGCGAGGAGCAGCAGGACTACCATGAGGCCGTCGAACAGCTGTCGAGCCAGAGCCGTATCGTCGTCGTCTTCACGGGGCAGAAGGACTCGGTGAAACAGGCGATGGACGCCTTTGAACAGCATTTCGAGGCTGTCGACACGGCGCAGACGGTCAGCGACCTGCAGGTGACGGTCGACGAGACACAGATGCTCGACGTGTTGACCTTTGTCAGCGAGAATGCGCCCTACTATCTGACACCGACTGACTACCAGCGTATGGACTCGTTGCTGGCACTGCCTGGCTATGTGGCCGAACAGTTGTCGGCCGACAAACAGCTGCTACTATTGCCTACCGGCGGAATGGCCACAACGACCTTGGCTAACGACCCGCTGCAGCTCTTTGCTCCCATTATGGGCCGTCTGCAGCAGATGGGCCGTAGCAGTCGTTTTACGGTGGACGAAGGTTACGTCTTCACCGCCGATGGCCGTCACGGCTTGGCATTCCTGTCGTCGCCATACGGCACGAGCGAGACTGCCCATAACGCTGAACTCTCCGCTATGCTCGACGAAGCGATGGCCCGCACCGCGAGCGACTGTCCGACAGTCAAGGTGTCAGCCGTCGGCGGCCCCTTGATAGCTGTCAGCAACGCCACGCGGATCAAGCGCGACTCGATGCTGGCCGTCACCATCTCCGTGGTACTCATCCTGGCGCTGTTGCTGTGGCACTACCGTCGTCTGTACGAACTGCTGTGGATAGCCGCCTCGTTAGGCTTCGGCTGGCTCTTCGCCATTGCCGGTATGTCGCTGTTGCGCGACAGCATCTCCATCATCGTCGTCGGCATCGGCAGCGTCATCATCGGCATTGCCGTCAACTATCCCCTGCACTATCTCGACCATCTGCGCGAGACGCATGACCGCCGTCAGACGTTGCGTGATATGGTGCCGCCGCTGCTCATCGGCAACGTCACCACCGTCAGTGCTTTCCTCTGTCTGTTGTGGCTCGATGCCGCCGCCATCCGCGACTTAGGTCTCTTCGGAGCACTGATGCTCGTCGGTACCATCCTGTTTGTGCTAGTGGTGATGCCGGTATTCTTGAGGCGCGAGGTACGGGATTCGGGAAAATCGGGAAAATCGAGGTGCGAGGTACGAGGTACGAGGTACGAGAATAGTTTGCTGCGGAAAAATTTGTGGCAAGGTAATCTCGTACCTCGTATCTCGCACCTCGTACCTCGAAAACTCGTCGTTCCCCTCCTCCTTATCCTAACCCTCGTCCTCGGCTACTTCAGTCTGCAGACGTCGTTCGACAGCGACCTGCGTCACATTAACTATATGACCGACCAGCAGCGGCAGGACCTGGAACTGCTGGCACAGCTCTCGGAAGACATGCCGGCGGAGATGGCCGACATGATGCCTTCGGCTGACACCCAGGAGCAGCGTCTGCAGCTGTGGAACGACTTCTGTCAGCGCCATGCGGGACTGGCCGACAGTCTGCGGGTAGAGGCCAGCCGTCAGGGGTTTGCCGACGGCGCCTTTGAACCCTTCCTGACGCTGATGACCGGCAGGCTGCAGCCGCAACAGGCCGATTACTTTGCCCCCGTCAGCCAGTTCTTAGGCGGACAGCATCTGATCAATGCCAAGAACGTCGGGGCGCAGCTGGTAGAAATCCTGCAAGACTCGTTCAACTACGTCAGCTTTGTCTGCGGTTTCGTCGTCTTCGTCTTCCTCTGGCTGTCGTTCCGCCGGTTGGAGCTGGCCCTGCTGTCGTTCCTGCCGCTGGCCGTCAGCTGGCTGTGGATATTAGGACTGATGCAGCTGTTGGGCATCCAGTTTAACATCGTCAACATTATCCTCGCCACCTTCATCTTCGGTCAGGGCGACGACTATACCATCTTCATTACCGAGGGACTGGTCTACGAATACACCACCGGGCGTCGCCGCCTGCAGAGCTATCGCCGCAGCGTCATCCTCTCGGCCGTCATCATGTTTATTGGCATTGGCACCCTTATTCTCGCTCGTCATCCGGCTCTGCACTCGCTGGCCGAGATAACGATCATTGGCATGGGTACGGTGGTGCTGATGGCCTACTACCTGCCGCCGATGGTGTTCCGGTGGCTCGTGCGAGATACGAGGTGCGAGGTACGAGATACGAGGTGCGAAGTGGCCAAGAAGCTGCCGATCACGATAGGACGTGTGCTGCATTCGCTGTTTGCCTTGGGCTTCTTCCTCGTTTGCATCTACCTGTTTGTGCTGCCGTTCACGTGGCTCTACTTCCGCTTGGGCAAGGTGACCGAGGAGCGTCGTTTGAAGTACCACCGCCTGCTGCAGCGCATGAGCGACTTCGTCATCCGCCGTGTGCCGGGTGTGAAGTTCTATATGGAAAACCGTGTCGGCGAGACCTTTGAGCGGCCCGCCGTCGTCGTCAGCAACCACCAGTCGCACCTCGACTTGATGTGCCTGATGATGCTGACGCCGAAAATTGTGTTCCTCACCAACGACTGGGTGTGGCACAACCCCTTCTACGGCATGATCATCCACCGTGCCGAATACTACCCCGTGAGCAACGGCATTGAGAACCACGTAGAACAGCTGTGCGGTCTCTACGAGCGCGGCTACAGCATCTGCGTGTTCCCTGAGGGCACCCGCTCCGAGGACTGCTCCATCCTGCGTTTCCATCAGGGCGCCTTCTATTTAGCACAACAGCTTGGTGCCGACATCCTGCCCGTCTACCTGCACGGTGTGGGCCATGTGTTGCCCAAGCGCGACTTCCTGCTGCGCAAGGGACGTATAGATGTCGAGGTGGGCCGTCGTATGCCAGTCGGCCAGTCGCCGCTGTTGGAGTTTACCCGCGAGATGCGCCACCACTATCAGGCGCACTACGATGAGATATGTCAGCGGATAGAAACAGACGCCTACTGGGCACCCTACCGCAGACTCGAGAATTATTATAAGGTAATAAACGGCTAAATCGTAAATAGTAAATTGTCAAAAATAAATCGTAAATAGTAAATTGTCAAATCGTAAATCACATAGGGTTGTCATCATTGGCAGTGGTCTCGGAGGCCTGTCGTGCGGCTTGATACTCAGTCGCAACGGCTACGACGTCACCGTGCTGGAGCAGGGCACGCAGCCGGGCGGCTGTCTGCAGTGTTTCAGTCGTCATGGCGTGAAGTTCGAGACAGGCATGCACTTCATCGGTTCGGCCGACCGAGGACAGGTGTTAGGACGCCTGTTGCGCTATCTCGGCGTGATGGACGACATCACGCTGAGCCGTCTCAACCCTGTGGGATACGATGTCATCTCGCTTCAGGGACAGCAGTTCAACATTGCCAATGGCCGTGAGCCGTTTATCGAGACGCTGGCCAGGGACTTCCCCCATGAACGCGACGGGCTGAACCGCTACTTCGACCTCGTAGAACAGGTGGCACAGGCTTCGTCGCTACACTCGCTGCGAGTGGCCGACAGCGACACCTCGCCGCTGAACACCGAGTACCAGTTGCGCAGTATGAACGACGTGCTGGGCGAGGTCATCGGCGACCCCCTGCTGCGCGACGTCCTGGTGGGCAGTCTGCCCCTCTATGCCGCCGAGCGTGACAGGACACCGTTCTCTACCCACGCCTTCATCACCGACTTCTACAACCAGAGTGCCTTCCGCGTTGTCGGCGGCAGCGACAAGATTGCCGACTCGCTGGTGAGCTCCATCCGCGAGAACGGTGGACAGGTGCTCTGTCGTAAGCAGGTGACACGCATCGACTGCAACGACACCAAGGCTGTCGGCGTTGAAACAGCTGACGAAACCTATTATCCTGCTGACATTGTCATTGCCGGCATACACCCCGCACGTGTCGTCGAACTATGCGACTCGTCATTATTACGTCCCGCCTACCGCCGCCGTGTTCAGTCGCTGCCTGAGACCGTGGGCGGCTTCAGCGTCTATCTGCGCTTCAAACCAGAGATGGTGCCCTACATGAACCACAACTTCTACGGCTATCATCAGCCGTCGCCGTGGGACTGTGAGCGCTATACCTCTGAAGATTGGCCGAAAGGCTACCTCTATATGCACTTTTGCAGTCGCGAACAGCAACAGTGGGCTGAGGGGGGGGTTATCCTGAGCTATATG
>JAEEGG010028628.1_pt1 | contig 10465 bp, 9 predicted proteins | sample 9134161 | NCBI WGS metagenome assembly JAEEGG01 (sample SAMN16246543, study PRJNA631951) | gut metagenome | biome: gut microbiome; feature: rumen; material: CR-attached | host: Bos | place: Iran: Karaj | collected 2018-10 | reverse complement strand
TTTAATGCCAGCGGAACCAACGAAGTAAAATATAATTATCTTAAGCTTGCCGAAGAAGCATACCTCCGCGCAATAGAAATTGAAGACAGATATGTGCGTGCTTTGTACGGAATTGGCGTTCTTTATGTATTTGAACTTGATGAACCGGCCAAGGCAATTCCACATCTGGAAAAGGCCCTGACTATTGATACAAAGAATATTGATGCCATGTTTGTCCTTGCACGGGCTTATTATTCCAACTACGATTTTGATAAGGCTGTAGAAATGTACGACAAAATCATAGAAACTACTAAGTCCGAAGAAACAAAAAACACTGCTGAGGAGAACAAAAAAATAGCCTTAGATGCTGCCTATTCAAACTGATTTAGACAACGATAACCTTCTTCTCAGGCTTTCTCTGGCCAGAATTACGTTTTTAACGCTGGAAGAGAAAAAAAAATTCGTAAATCTTATTGACAGTGCGTCAAAATTTGCACTATTTTCTATAGAAGAGATTCAAAAGCTCGCCGGACGAAGCTTTAGTAAGCGTGTTGTCTGGAATGGAGCCGAAAATCTGCGTTGTGCAAAGATTGCTTTACACCACTGCGTTACAATGAAAATAGGGCTTGTGTTTTTTGATGACACAGAGTATCCGGAAGTTTTACGTCAGATACCCGATGCGCCATATCTTTTATTTTACCGTGGAAATGTGGGGCTGCTTGCTGAACGTACGGTTTCTGTTGTTGGCACAAGACGTGTAACCGCTGTGGGACGACAAGCTGCAACTCAGTTTGCTTATGATGCGGCTGTGGATGGAGTTTGTGTTGTTTCAGGGCTTGCAAACGGAGTGGACGGTTGTGCTCATCAGGGAGCTTTGAATGCCTGGTTTGATGCCCGCGAAAAGGGTGGCGAGGCTGCCTGTGCTGGACTAGGCCGTACAATTGCTGTGCTTCCTAGTGCCATTGATGAGGTTGTACCTTACGGGCATAAAAAAATGGCAGCACAGATTTTGCAAAGCGGCGGCTGTCTTATAAGCGAGTACGAGCCGGGCATGAATATTGCAAACTGGCATTTTGTTGGACGCAACAGAATAATTGCGGGTCTGTCTCCTGCAACTGTAGTAATAGAAGCTCCTGCGGGAAGCGGCGCTTTGATTACAGCCGACTTTGCAACCGACTACAATCGTGATGTATTTTTTCACGAGGCAACCTTTGGCGGCATGGCAGAAAAGGTTTCGGATATAGTTTCGCGGGATCTTGAAGCGCGTTTTGCAACAGGTGGAGTGAGTAAATATAAAATGGAAAACCGACCGGAAAAGTTCATTAAGGACGGAGCTCCGGTTATAAAAGATTATAAAGATTACTGTAGGGCTCTGGCCGAAATGCCGGGTACACGCAGTGCAAAGATAGTGCAGCAAAAGCTGTTCGAGGATTAATTATGGCAACTAAGAAAGAAAAAACACCGCAGACTCTTGTAATTGTAGAGTCTCCTGCTAAGGCACACACAATCGAAAAATATCTTGGTGCAGGTTATACGGTAAAAGCTTCTATGGGACATTTGATTGACCTTCCTAAGTCCCGCATGGCAATTGATATTGAACATGGTTTTCAGCCTGAATATATAACTGTTCGTGGACGAGCAAAGCTCTTAAAGGAACTTCAGAAGGATGCAAAAAAGTCTGACTATGTTCTGCTCGCATCGGATAACGACCGCGAAGGAGAAGCAATTGCCTGGCATTTGAACAATGCACTCAAGGACAAGACAAACGCAAAAATCAGCCGAATTGTTTTTAACGAAATTACACCAACTGCAATTACAGAAGCAGTAAAGCATCCGGGCGAGATTGTAGAAGCAAAGGTAAATGCTCAGAAGGCACGCCGTGTTCTTGACCGTCTTGTTGGTTATAACCTGAGCCCGCTTTTGTGGACAAAGGTAAAGAACGGACTTTCTGCAGGACGTGTTCAGTCTGTAGCCCTTCGCCTTATCTGCGAACGCGAAAAAGAAGTAGAAGACTTTTTGCCGGAAGAATACTGGACACTGGACGCAGATTTTTCTAAGGGTAAGTCAAACTTTACAGCACAGCTTGTAAAATATAAAAACGAAAATCCTGAACTCAAATCAGAAGCAGAAGTAAACGCAATTATGGAGACAATCAAAAATACTCCGTGCGTTGTTTCTTCAATCAAAAAGACAGATAAGACAGTGCGCCCTAAGCCACCGTTTACTACCTCAAAGCTTCAGCAGGCTGCAGCAAACCGTCTTGGTTATACATCGCGTAAAACTATGCAGATTGCACAGCAGCTTTACGAAGGTATTCAGATTGGTCAGAACCGCGTTGGTCTTATTACTTATATGCGTACCGACTCTGTACGTATTAGTGATACAGCCTTGGAAGATGTTCGTGGCTGGCTTGGTAAGAATTATCCTGATGATCTTCCACCGGAGCCAATTCATTATTCAGTTGGTAAGGCTGCACAGGATGCCCACGAAGGTATCCGTCCTACATACACAACTTATACACCGGAAAGTGTTAAGGAATATTTGAATCACGACCAGTTCCGTCTGTACTCAATCATCTGGGAGCGCTTTGTTTCTTCACAGATGAACAACGCAAAGATGGTAACTACAAGTGTAGAAATTACAAGCGGCGAAGCTGTGTTCCGTGTTGCAGCCAGCAAGATTACAGAGAAGGGCTTTTATAATGTAATAAAGCTCCTTGCTTCAAAAGAAGAAAAATCAACTTCGCTTCCGTCAATGAAAGAAGGCGAAGAAATCAAGGTAGAAAAGTTCCATCCGGAGCAGCACTTTACACAGGGACCTGCACGCTATACAGATGCTTCTATCGTACGCATGCTCGAAGAAAAGGGAATTGGTCGTCCTTCTACATACGCACCAATTATTTCTGTTTTGCTCGACCGCTATTATGTAACACGTTCAAACAAACAGCTGGTTCCGACACAGCTTGGAAAAATTATTTCTAAGATTCTTGTTGAGTCGTTCCCGGATGTTATAAACGAATCCTTTACTGCAGAAGTAGAAAACAAGCTTGATGAAGTAGAAAACGATACTCTGGTATGGAACACCATGATGGGCGACTTTTACGCACCTTTCAAAAAGCGTGTAGACGAAGTTATGGAAACCCAGGAAAGCATAAAGGGATTTTTGGACGAACAGACCGACCTTAAGTGCGATCTTTGCGGTAAGCCAATGGTAAAGAAGCTCGGACGCTTTGGTTACTTCCTTGCATGTTCGGGCTTCCCTGAGTGTCACAACACAAAGTCTATTCCTCTGGCTAAGTGTCCTTGCAAGGACTGTGGCGGCGACATTGTAGAACGCAAAACAAAGGGCCGCGGCAAATCCTTCTACGGCTGTACCAACTATCCAAAGTGTAATTTTATCAGCCACTTTAAGCCGATCGACCAGTACTGCCCACAGTGCGGCTGGTTCCTCGTAGAAAAGTTCGACAAAAAGAACGGCAGCTACAAGTCATGTATTAATCCGGACTGTAACTATTTGCATACGAGCGATGGGGAAGATACTGCAGAATAATCTGTCATTCCCGTGCTTGACACGGGAATCTCTGCCGATAATTAAAACATGGACTTACAGTCACTCACAGACGAATTTATCCTCTATCTTAGTGCCGTGCGTGGTCTTTCGGATAATACCTGCATCGGCTACAAAAACGATCTTGCCAAGCTCATGGAATTTTTGACACCACAGATGGATGTGACGACTGTTACCAAAGAAAACCTCTTACTGTGTATAGGCCAGCTTTCCAAGCAGAAAATGTCATCTGCAACTGTAAACCGCTTTATTGCGGCTGTCAGGACAATGTTTGCTTACGCACATAAGTTCAATTATATTCAGAAAAATCCGGCGCTGGAACTCAAGACTGTAAAACTTCCAAAAAAAATGCCGCGCTTTATGACTCAGGGCGAAGTAAACGAACTTTGTAGCGAGCCTGTTACCAAAGAGCTTTTGTGGGGCAACCGCGATTTTGCTCTTTTTAAGATGCTTTATTCTTCGGGTTGCCGTGTGAGCGAAATTACAAATCTGGCACTTGGGGATTTTCGAGGAAATTATTCTTCGGCTGTCGTTACAGGTAAGGGTAATAAGCAGCGCATTGTATATTTTGATGAAGCTTCTGTGGCAGCGCTGCGTCTGTATCTTGCCGACCGCACCAAAGTCATTGCGCAGAATGGAATTAAAGAACCTATAGACAAACTCTTCATAAATCAAAAAGGCGAACCGCTAACAACCGGTGGAATCCGTTATATCATAAACCGTTACTCTGGCCCGGAAGGAACAAATCATCATATGAATCCTCATGCCTTCCGCCACACCTTTGCAACAACTATGATCGGCAACGGCGCCGACGTCCGCATGGTTCAGGAAATGCTTGGTCATAGTTCAATTTCTACAACCCAGCGCTACACCCACATCACCACAGAAAAACTGATCGAAACCTATAACAAGGCACATCCGCATTCGTAGCGAGGATTGTTTGTCAGATGGCTTTCAAAGAAGATTTTCAGGAATTTGTAGATTTCCTCAAAACAACAGATGACCCGGACGAAATGAAAAAGGCTTATCGGAAAATCCTTATGACATATCATCCGGACCACGCTGCAGAAAAGGACAAAGAACTTTATAACGAATATATTCTTTTGATAAATAAAGCGTATTCTGCAGGTCGTACGAAAACTAAAGAAACAGAAATTAAGAGTGATGCAGGGGCGGGCGGCCAGACATATATCTTTACAAAAATCGGTCCCGACGGTAAAACCTACAGCTATAAGTGCCGCAACTATTTTGATTATTTGTACAAGGTGGCACGAAACGAATATGACATTGGTCACCAGATCCTTCATTTTCACAACATAAATTATCTGGACAAAAAAGCGCTTGATCAGAACTCCCTTGAGGTTATGCAGCATTACTGGAACTCCATTAAGTGCTATAAGTTTCTGCTAAAAAACTGCCATGACCCGGTAATTTTATCTACCTGCGAGTTTGAATTAAAAATGGTCCAGGACGCCGTCAACGTTCTGGCTCGTACAATTATTTCCTCTGATGACACAGGGCTTATGATGGTGTGATTCTTCTTCATTTTTCATTTGCCAATTCACACATTTATTATTATATTTAAAACATAGTTTATTAAATTGGAGATTTTAATGCCAAAAACAAAAATCAGAAGCACAACTGTTCTTGCTGTAAAAAGAAATGGACAGGTTGCCATGGCCGGAGACGGTCAGTGTACTTTGGGAGACACAGTTTGTAAAGGAAACTCCCGCAAGGTTAGAAAGATTTATGACGGAAAAATATTAACAGGTTTTGCCGGTAGTGTTGCCGATGCATTTACTCTGCTTGATAAATTTGAAGCTAAGGTAAAGGAATATAACGGAGACATCATGCGCTCTGCTGTTGAACTTGCCAAGGCCTGGCGTACAGACCGAACCTTGCAGAAGCTTGAAGCAATGCTCCTTGTTGCAGATAAGGAAAAAATCCTTTTGATAAGCGGAGACGGAAACGTTATTGAACCGGAAAAAGATGCAATTGCAATCGGCTCTGGCGGAAACTTTGCATACTCTGCTGCTCTTGCTTATCTTGACAGCTCCGACTTGAGCGCCCGTGAAATTGCAGAACGCTCTCTTAAGATTGCGGGAAGCATCTGTATTTATACAAATCAGAATTTGACTATAGAAACATTGGAATAGGCCCTTCGACAAGCTCAGGGCCCCAAGGAAAGAACATGGAAAACAAAGAACTTACCCCTAAACAGATAGTAGAACGCCTGGACCAGTATATCATCGGGCAGAACGAAGCTAAAAAGGCTGTGGCTGTTGCATTGCGTAACCGCTTTCGCCGTCTTAAGCTGCCGGAAGATATCCGCGATGAAGTTGCTCCAAAAAATATTTTGATGATTGGACCAACCGGCTGCGGTAAAACAGAAATTGCCCGCCGTCTTGCCAAGCTTTGCGGTGCTCCTTTTATTAAGGTTGAGGCTACCAAGTATACAGAAGTTGGTTATGTTGGCCGCGATGTAGAAAGCATGGTGCGTGATCTTATGGCCGTTGGCTACAAAGATGTAAAAGCCGAAATGGAAGAACAGCTTCGCGAAAAATCAGTAGACAAGGTAGAAGAACGCCTTCTTGACCTTTTGCTGCCCGGTACAAACGATAAGCCTGCAAAAAAAGACGAGCAGCCTGCCGACGCTCCAATGGGCTTTATCACACAGAGCTCTCCGACAGAAATTCAGATAGACTTGAACAAGCTGGCCCAGGAAGATGCTGCAAACCAGCAGAATGAAGAAGCTAAAAAGACAGATAACTCAACCCGCGAAAAGTTCCGCCAGATGCTGCGCGAAGGAAAACTCGAACACCGCGAAGTAGACATTATTGTTTCAAATACTCAGGGAGCCCCAAGCATGGAAATTATTGCCGGTGGTTCCCTCGATGATCTTCAGAACAGCATGCAGGGCCTTGTAAATATGATGCGTGGCGGTGGTCGTGGTAAAAAGCGTTCCGTTACAGTTAAAGAAGCCCGCAAGATTCTTACAGAAGAAGTTCTCGACAGCATGGTAGACCACGACAAGGTTGCCGACGAAGCCAAAAAGCGTGTAGAGCAGAGTGGTATTATCTTTATTGATGAAATAGATAAAATTGCAGTCCACGGCGAAAGCCACGGTCAGGACGTAAGCCGCGAAGGTGTTCAGCGCGATATCCTTCCGATTGTAGAAGGCAGTAATGTAAATACAAAGTTTGGAGTAGTGGACACTACACACATTCTGTTCATCGCAGCCGGTGCCTTTAGTGTTGCCGCTCCAAGTGACCTTATTCCTGAACTTCAGGGCCGTTTTCCTCTGCGAGTAGAGCTCGATTCCCTCCACAAGGAAGATTTCAAGCGCATCCTCAAGGAGCCAAAAAACAGCCTGATTATGCAGTATACATCCCTTCTCGAAACCGAAGGCGTTAAACTCGACATTACTGAAGATGCCCTTGACCGCATGAGCGTAGTTGCCGAAGAAGTAAACGCCAGCGCAGAAAACATTGGTGCACGCCGTTTGCACACCATCATGGAAAAAGTCCTCGCTGACATTAACTTTGAAGCAGATGAACACAAAGGCGAAACAATCAAAATTGATGCAGCCTATGTTGATTCAAAGCTTACAGATATCAGACAGAATCAGGATTTGAGTCGCTACATTCTGTAAAAAAAAATCTCGCTATGAAAAACTCGCCGCTTTTCAAATTGAATTATTTGACTGGCGGCGTTATTCTTTTTTATAGAACAAAGGCTGCCGGCGCCTTACAAAGGAGCATTTTATGAAAGAGTTTTATACAATTAATGATGTAGCGGTAATGACTGGTTTTACCACAAGAAGCCTTCGCCTGTTTATTCAGCAGGGCTTCCTCGAAGGTGAAAAAATCGACGGCAAATGGAGCTTTACTGTTGAGCAGTTGGAAGCATTCATATCAAATCCAAATATAAAAGCAGGCATAAAAATTAAGAACAATGCAGTTGTTTATGATTTTCTTTCTGATTTTAAGAAACCCGACAATCAGACCTGCATAATTCTTGATTTGAATATTAATTCGAATGAAGAACTGGGAGAAATCAATTCCTACTTTTGCAAAGCCATGTCTGGTGAAAACGTATCATCTGCCAAAATGAAAATAGAAAAGCAGGAAAATTCTGTCCGCCTGATTATGACCGGACCCGAAGATTTCATCGCCGATGTCATGAAAGAATGGTATGAGCGATAAGTATCAATTGGAAGGGGAAGAGATAGTTAGATAATTATTTCTTCCCACTCACCATCTCAAAACTTCTTTGGGTGAGTTCGCATAACTTTTCAAAATCTGTAACGGCTGTGAGCAATACTGTAATCCAATGTTTTTTGTTCATGTGCCAGGCAGGGAAGACGGAGTGCTTGTCTACAACTGAAGGAATATTGTCTGCATCGTGTTTCATGTTTACTACCCAAACATCCTCGTCGCTGGAGCCAACGCCCAGTTGTTTATATTTGATTTTCATCATAAGTGCAAACCATTTTTGATTAGGGCAGCGGAAGACACAGGCATCCGGTGAGTCATCCCACGGAAAATCTGGCTGCACGCCATAATGTGATGCTAAATATGAAATATATTTTTCATGTAAATCCTGCTGAACAAAACAGGTTGCCTTAAAATCATCGATAATTGCCTGCACCTGTTCCCGCATTTTTCCAATGAATGCCCCACGTACACCTGGCATATCAAAAAGAGAATATCTGTCCCCCGTCCCCTTATCAAAAACCTGAGCGGTTAGAGAAGTTCCCGGCCTGCAAGTTATAATTACATCAAACCCCGACCCATCCACTTCAATAGATTTTCCGCAGACATATTCATCCCCCGTTTTCTCAAACCCAAACGCCTCAAACTTTTCAATCATCGGTACTGCAGAATGTAATATATAACTATAATCCATACCCATATAATAATATAAATCCTTTCTCCTTAAAAGCACTAACTGAAGTAATGGATTGCTTCGGCCCTGCCTCGAAATGATGTTTTTACTTTATAAACCCCGTCAACAATTACATCCAGTTAATTGTCAAAAATATGAAAACTAGTGTAGAAACAAGATCTAGCTAAAAAAAAAGCGTAGCCGAATAGGGGATTGCAAAAACGCTCTGAAGTGCGGCCGCAAGGCGGCCAAGTATATAATTACAAGGCACTTCAGCGACTAGCAGGCGAGCCTGCGGTTTTGAACTCGCAACTCGACTGGGAGCCGTTTTTTTACTTGTTGTAAATTCTCTTTATAACTGATATTCTAACTATATGTTAGAAGAAATAAAAATACCTATTGAACAACTCCGCGAAGAAATTATGAATGTTTGGGGGCGTCTTTGACTCGGACGCTATAGATAAATCTATTGCAGAAAAAATGAAGCAGTCGGAGGCTCCCGGTTTTTGGGATGATCATGAGGCTGCCGAAAAGGTAATGGCGCAGGTTCGAAGGCTTAAAAATCGTGTAGAACCGTGGCGTGCTCTTCTTGCCGAAATGGACGATCTTGATGCTATGTATGAACTGGCCGAAGAATCGGGTAGTGCAGATGATGAAGCAGAAGTTCAGTCGATGTACGATGCGGCAAAACAAAAGTTCGAAAAATTAAATATCCTCAATCTGCTTTCCGGTGAAGTTGACCAGAATGATGCGTTCCTTACAGTACATGCAGGAGCCGGCGGAACAGAAGCTTGTGACTGGGCGTTTATGCTTAGCCGCATGTATCTTCGTTGGGCAGAACGACACGGCTATAAAACGGAAGTTATGGATGAGCTTGAAGCTGAAGGCGGAATTAAATCTATTACAATCCAAATCAGCGGAGACTTTGTATACGGCTACTTAAAAGGCGAAAACGGCATTCACCGACTTGTTCGAATCAGTCCTTTTGATGCAAATGCACGCCGCCATACAAGCTTTGCTTCCGTATATGTTTATCCGGTTCTGGACGACACAATCGAAGTAGACATCAAACCGGAAGATCTTCGTGTAGATACTTACCGTGCAGGCGGAAAGGGCGGACAGCATGTTAATAAAACAGACTCTGCCGTACGCTTTACTCATATTCCAACAGGAATTGTCGTTGCCTGCCAGAGTGAACGAAGCCAGATTATGAACAGACAGTCGTGTATGAACATGCTTAAGGCACGACTTTATGAATATTACAGGGAACAGAAAGAAAAGGAAAACTCTAAATTTGCTTCCGAAAAGAAAGACATTTCATTTGGAAGTCAGATCCGTTCTTATGTTTTCTGTCCTTATACAATGGTTAAGGATCACCGAACAAAATATTCTGTAGGAAACATTCAGGGTGTTATGGACGGCGACCTTGATGAATTTATGAATGCTTACCTTGTAGCAAAGTGGAAGGGTCTTCCAATGGATGGGGCCGGGGATGATGACGAGGAAGTGTAGAATTGCACTTACGGTAACATTATTATTTCTTTCCTCACGCATGTTTGCTGCCACAACACAGTCTAACTGGATTATTGGAGCGCAGAAGTTTTCGTTTACAAGAAATCAAACCGGTTCCGTTGCAGACGGAATTGCAGTTATGTTTCCTGCACGAATCCTTGAAAAACTCAGCTCCAATATGTACAGAAACGTTCTTACCGATGAAAAAGGAGACCGTGAACTATATAAACTCAGACAAGACAGAAACTCGCTTTTCCTTCAGCTTTCGAGTGAAGTAAAAAAACGAGACAGCCTTTTTCTTGAAAAATATACTCAATCAGAATTAAACCGTAAGCTTGCAGATGAACAAAAGAAAATACAGGATATCAAAGACAAGCTTGCAGCAAATCTTGAATCGCAGAAAAAATTGACAGACGCTCCCGTTTTTGGAACACAACCAGTTACGGCACAGCCAGTTTCTGCCCAGCCAAATCAAAATCAGTCAAACGAAAAAATCGTCTTATACAAAAATGATATTTCG
>JAEEGG010028623.1_pt1 | contig 10466 bp, 11 predicted proteins | sample 9134161 | NCBI WGS metagenome assembly JAEEGG01 (sample SAMN16246543, study PRJNA631951) | gut metagenome | biome: gut microbiome; feature: rumen; material: CR-attached | host: Bos | place: Iran: Karaj | collected 2018-10 | reverse complement strand
TCCTCAAAAGAAGTATATGAAATGCTTAATGGCGAAGGGGATTAAAATCTTAAAATTTACTTACTTACGAAAGCAACTGCTCAATACAGTTGCTTTTTTTTGTTGTTTCTGATTTAGCAATAGATTAAATATTCTATTGATTTGCGATGCAATATTACACAAAAAAATTCGCAAACCAAGTTCACACCCGAATTGCAGAATATGTAACATAAAAATAATGACGCCCTCTACTTACTCCGTTCCGAAAAGAAAGCGGTGAAAAAGTATTTTGGCGGATTCTGCTCCAATCATCTTACTGACGACCCTGAAGGTTGGTCCGTCGTTGATAAGACCATCCACGTATGTTTTGTTTTTTGCAGTTTTAGCGGAACGGTCGACATCGCGGGCAGAAGCAAAGATGTCCAGATATGATGAAACCATCTCTGTTGCCAATGTTGATAGCTTCGACTCGTCTCCCACTTTACTTACTGTTGGCGGAAGCTTAAGAGAATCGTACCATGCAGGTTTCATCTGCTTATCCTTCAAGTCACTATATTTTTCTTTCACCGTCAGCATGGCCGACAGATCGACAGGCTCCACCAATGTGTCGTAGGCCTCCACCAGCAGAGTGCGTTTCCACAGCGCGCAGATAAGATCGTAAGAGAGAAGAGGCATATCCTTGGCGTATGGTGTACATATTAGCGTATCCATCTTCATCATACCGAAAAAAGCTCGCATCGTGAGATGTGAAACACAGGCACAATTGTTCCAGTCGTACGACACCAACCAGAAGGTCATACCTTTGCCAGAAAAAGACTGCCAAGGTGTTACATCCTTGGGGACGAGTTCTCCGGTTTTTGAAAAAAGTTCAAGCATCGAGTTATTCATAGTCTTTCAAGAAAAATACGATAGCAAAAATACAAAAAATGTTTGATGTGCTAATGCCCGCTTAACTTCGTTGAGGGCTTCGCCGTTTCTAGTTTTCTATGGGCTGACGCCCGTTTTTGTATAAGACGCAAAATTTTGCGTCTGTACAATCAAATGTATTATTTGTAATTCAATGGGCTAAGCCAATTTGAACAAAAAAAAGACACAGCCCTAAAGCCGTGTCTTGGATAAATTAGAAAAATACAAGTGTTCTACGAGATATATTCTTTAAGAGCGGTGACATAGTTTTTGAACGCCTCTATGCCTTCGGGAGTGATTTTGCAGGTCGTGCAGGGCATTTTGCCCTTGAATCCTTTTTCCACTGTAATGTATCCTGCTGCGCTAAGCTTGTCGATTTGCACGCTCAGGTTACCTGCAGTAGAGTCGGTCTGCTTCTTGAGATAGCTGAATTCGGCGCTTTCAACCTCTGCAAGAATCGACATCACAGCCAACCGCAGTTCAGAGTGGAGAAGTGGGTCTAATTTGGGAAACATAGTCTATTTGTATTGAAATTTGATAATAAGTCCAGTAATAATAAGAATTATTCCTCCGAGCGTGAAAACGAGCAACTGAGCCTCGTTATAGATTATTGAAGATGCCACAGCTCCGCCAATACCAAGGATAAATCCACCGATTGTAATAGCCCAGTTTTTCAGCAAGAAACCCGAGATGCATTCGGCAAAACCTAAAAGCACAACAATGACGAGGGAGATATTCATTGGAACTACTAGCATAGCTATTACGCTGATACATACTGCAAAAATACAGTAAGTGAGCCATATCAGACCAAGCTGCTTGTTGATTACATTCTGCGGCACATCAGAATTCTTTCTGTCGAGGATTCTCACAATAGGGAATCCCAATGCTGGCATAACAAACCAAGCGCAGTTCCAAATCGGATTACCTGTTATGTGCCATAGTTCATAAATTCCAAACGACATGATGGTTAGCAAAACACCCCAGATGATGAAATGCTTTCCATTGTTGCGAAGAATTGATTTGCGGCTGTTGTTTAACACCTCGTTGATGAGAGAGAGGCTTTCCTTTGCCGTCATCTCTTTGTTTTCATTAGTCTTTTCCATTGTTTTAAATTTTAATGTTAATTTTACCTTTTAATTAAAAAACTTTAAGTGCACTTTTCGTTATAAACGACATCGCAAAGATAAAGTAGTTTATATTATAAACCAAAACTTTTTTGAAAAATTTTCAAATTATTTTTTAACAATCTGACAATCAATGCGTATAAAAACATTCAAGACATGACTTTTGGGTCACGTCTTGAATAAAATACACATTGTTGATTACTTTTTCAGCCTTAAAAACTGCCTATTGTCGCGACAATTTCTTACAATATTGCTCAAGCTCGTCATCCGAAGACCATTTATGCATGATGAATAATTGACCATTATTAATTTCGCACTGGACGTACCATTCCTGAACTACGACCCCATCAATCACAAGTGCTGCATTATGCCCTGCAATCTCTTTTGTAAACTGCGACCAAAGTTGGCTTGCATCGGGTGTCAACCGGACAATAATTGACACATAGTCTTCTTCGTTCTGGCTTGAACCAGATGTTTCTACACTTTGTATTATAGGCTTGCCTCCTATAGCATCGGAACTGATGGCCGGGCCTTGTGATGTTGTCTTTTTCAGAGCAAAAATTCTTGAGTTTTGCTGATTCTCATCTGCAGGCAACTCACTTTTCATAACAACGACAGAATCGCTTTGCAACCATTGTTCCATAACGATTTTGGTGCTATCGGGTGAAACAAGCGTGTCGGCATAAACTTCCCAAAATTCCAGTTTGCCTTCGGTTGAGATGTCGTTTTCTGCACGGACAAATGTGGTAGGGCGCAAAGCAAAGGTGACAAGTAAAATTACGATGCCAAAGGCAACAATCATACTGCCGAGGAAAAGCAGAAATGTGCGTGGGCTCTTTGGCTGCGGTTTGCCGTCGTAGGTCCCGATTTGACGGATTACATCGTTGCAATGGCTGACAAAATTGCGATAAGCCAGGACTGCAAATGTAATAAGCAGCAGTCCGACAAAGCAAATCGACCAGATTGCATTATAATTCGGTGCCATGTTATATTCGGCAATCGCACTTGTCAGGTAACCTTTGTTCTTTAGGATGTGTACTAGTACAAACATAAAGCCAAGTGCCATAATAAAAACAGTATAGACGGCATACCCCGACTTAAGTTTCTGCATATTCTTTGAAAGTGTCAGCAAGTCGGCATTTTCCATAGCCTGCCGTTTCACATTCCGTGTAAGCCATAGCTCGAATACGATAGAAAAGACCATCAGTAGCAGAAATGAAAGTCCGAAAGGCAGAAGTTCACCTAAGAATGTAAAGTAGGCAAAACCCAGAACCGCAAGGATAGGATAGGCTATCATGACCGTCTTCCTGTATCTGGAGAAATAGTTGGCGTTGTCCTGAATGGTGGACTTCATTAGGTGTTCGTTGACGATTTCCTGCTGTTCGAAGCGCTGCTTCAGTTCTTCGTATTGCGCTTTCAGCTGGTCGAGTTCGTTCAGATTATTGTTTTCTTGATTTTCCATGATGATTCCCTTTCATTTTTTTACGACATTTTTACCAGTTTTTCCTTGATACGAGCCAGTCTTACGCCAACATTGTTGGGCGAGATGCCGATTATTGCTCCAATTTCATCGTAGCTGATGCCTTCGAGCCAAAGCAGGATAAGGCTTCGGTCGATGAGATCTAGGCGCGATATACGGTCGTAGAGGATGCGTATTTGCTGTGTCTGCGGATTGTCGGCCTCGTAGGGGTCGATGTTCACTGTCAGCGGGACAGTCTCGGGACGGCGGCGTTCCTTCTTGTCCTGGTTGATGGCGGTGTTGAGCGCCACGCGGTATATCCAAGTTTCTGCGCTGCTGCGGCCTTCGTACTGGTCGAAGCCGTTCCAAAGTCGGATTAGGATTTCCTGAAACAGGTCATCGATTTCGTCCTTGTTGGTCGAGAACATGTAGCACACCGTGTAGATGGTTCGTTTGTGCTGTCGTACCAGAAGTTCAAACTTATGTTCTTTGTCGTTGTTCATGATTCTTTTAATTTATTCGTTTTCGTTGCAACGTTCATCATGTTAGACAACAAAGGTAAAGGATTTATTACAGGAAGGTGAGATTTTTTTGATGTATGACAGAAAATATTTGTATCCCCCCTTCCCTTTTTAGTGATTCTGTCACTATACATTAACTTAATATTAAGTCCAAAATCCCTTTTTCCATTATATCTTTGTTTTCTAATTCAAAATTAAATAAAATGAAAAGGTTGATTATTTTATTGTGGGTCTGTGCATTTGTTGGAATTTCATCCATACAAGCACAGGATATGACTTATTACAAGCAGATTATCAAGGAGTTGACAGCAGCAAAATACCAAGGTCGCGGCTATGCGAAGGGCGGTTCTAACAAGGCTGGGAAATATCTGGAAAAGGAGTTTGCCAAAGCAGGTGCCGACGAAGTCGTTTGCCAGCCGTTCAAGTTGGACATAAACACCTACGTCGGAAATATGGAATTGTCGGTTGACGGTCGCAAGCAAACTCCGGGCGTTGATTTTGTAATGCGCGAATACTCACCGGGCGTACACGGCACATACAATCTCTACTTTGTCGATACCACCAATTTCGATGCCGAAAAGATGTACAGCGACCTTGCAAAACCCGAAAACAAGGACTGCTTCGTTGTATGCGACTTCTTTTTCTCCTACAGGCATGGCAAGGATTTCAAGAACCTGCAAATTCCTGGTGCTTGTACAAATGCCGGTTTGATACAGACCTGGGATCCGATACTTAAATTCTACAAGGCATACGGCGAAAAGGTGATTGACAAGCCTATCATTTGGGCAACATCGGATTTCCCGAAGGATGCCAAGACCATCACCGCCAACATCGACAACACATTCCTGAAAGATTACGAATGCTTCAATGTAGTTGCAAAGGTTGAAGGTCGCAAGCACGACAGTTGCTTCATCTTCACTGCCCACTACGACCATTTGGGCAACCTAGGCAAAAAGGTTTACTACGCAGGTGCCAACGACAATGCCTCGGGCACTGCCGCCATCATTACACTTGCCGCGTATTACTCGAAGAACCGTCCGGAATACGACATGTATTTTGTTGCTTTTGCAGCCGAGGAATCGGGTCTGCACGGTTCGGAATGGTATGTAGCTCACCCCAGTGTACCACTGGAACAAATAAAGTTTGTCTTCAACCTCGACATGATTGGCGACAACAATCCCGTGCAGTATGTTGAGACCAATTCCGACCGTGGATTTGCCCTGTTTGAGCAAATCAATGGCGAAAAGAACTACTTCAAAGGCCTGAATCGTGGCGAACTGGCTGGCAACAGCGACCATTATTCGTTTGCAGAACGCAATGTTCCGTGCATTCTTTTCGAAAACGAGGAAGGCGATGCCTTCAAGTATTACCACACTGTATTCGACACCTACGAGACCATGAAATTCGATACATACGAGCCAATTTTCAGGTTGGTAAGGGATTTTGTGGAAAGGTATTAAAAATCTAATTAATGAAAAACAAATAACTCATCTTATATAAAAAGTGATACTCCCAAAAAACTAACACTTAAATGTATCATTATTTATATCTGACAACTCCCGAATATGTTTAAATGATTTTTTTGTTTGAGATAATGCTTTTTCTTTATTTTTGGCAACAGGAAAAGGTATTTTAAAATATTTATTCCAAGAATCAATCTTAAGTTCTGGTTGACTAGCAGTTTGAGCCAGATAATATATCTGTTTACGACAAATTTCACTTCGCAAGCAATACCATAACAAACAGCCTTCCTCTTCCGACCTTGGTCTAATTACTAAAAAACCAGATGTACAAATCATTCCATCAAATTCATCGGGAACATATACTACAGTTCCTCTTGATGAATTATTTAATGCTAAAAGAATATCTCCTGCTTTTACTTGGTACTCACCTCTTGATGGCACATCCTCAAAAGGCACTTCTATATATTTAGTAATCAAACCATACGATGTAACATCCCCTATTTCAACATACTTAAAAAATTCTCCACTGAGCTCAAAATTTTTCTTCTCAGAAATAGATATCTTGGATACTAAATCAAAATCATTACCAGATTTTAATTGTATAATACCTTTATCTGCTTTTTCTGATAACTCTTTATATAAGTTTCGTAACTCTGGACAATAAAAGAAAGAATCAAAACGCTCTATTGTCAAATCTTCTGGAGAAATAAGCCAATATTGCATAGGGCATTCTAAATTTTCATGAAAAATATTATTATTCTCAATTTTTTCATCTAATATACCAGTTCGTTGCCATTCTAAATATGCAGTTAATATTGCATTCAAATTATTTCTTTGAGGAGTATCATGAAGAGAATTATCATGCCCTATATTATTGCTAATAGACATAAAAACTGATCCTTGAATATCTTCATAGTCTAATTTTTTGCGCATATGTAAAATGGAAGTCTTAATATTCGCTTTTGCTTTTAAGAATGTATTGAAAGGTAATGAATGAACTCCTAATATAACGAATTTCTCCATTATCCATTTTCTTAAATCTATGTATGATTTGCCATTCAATATAGTGTCATCTAATACTATAAGTATTTCTCCTCCTGGTTTTAACAATTTCTCATATCTTGCTAAAAACAACACACTAGATTTAACAGATTTTTGACCTATAGTAAATTCAAACTGATCAATGATACGTAAATCTTCTTCCTTATTTTTATTATAATTCATACTAAATGGAGGATTGCTAAGAATGATACCAAACGAAGCATTTTTAACCTTATTTGCGTAATCTAAAACTTCCTCTTGTTCTTCTGCTTTCATATCTGCTGTAGGTGTGGGAGTTTCATCTAATCCGTCTCCATGAAAAATATGAGAACCGCCATCTCCATGTAAATACATATTGATTCTTGCGATTCGCGATGTGCGTTTGTTTGCCTCAACCCCAAAAAGGCAATCATTGCATATATGAGTTATTTTTTCTTGCCTCTCACGTTTATTTAATCTATTATCATTTCGTATCTGACCTATCATATAGGCCATAGTTTCTATCAAAAAGCCTGCGGTTCCACAACAACCATCAAGAATTGCTGGGATATTATTGAAATCAACATTACGTAATGAAATTCGTGTCATAAAATCTACAACAGATCGTGGTGTAAAAAACTGTCCCAAATCCTTACCTCTAACCGCAGCATTAAGAAACACCTCAAACATGCGTCCATTTAAATCTTCGTCAATACTACTTAAATCAACTTTTTCATACATTTCAATAAGCTGTTTACATGTAGTTGCCTTTAATTCTAACGTCTCATTGGGTTCAAATATTCTTTTCTTTTCTTTATTTTTTACCTTCGTTTCTAACTCATCACAAAGTTTTTTAAACAACACGTCTCTAACAGGATGTTCAGATGTTTTTGATTGTGCTTTGAGCCATGCAGAAGTAAGAGGCATTTCATATGGTTCTACTTCTGGACCATATGATTGACGTTCTTTATCTTCTTTAATTTTAATAAAAATAAACTTACAAAATTCAAAAAAAGCATCATGAGGAGCTAATTTCTCAGCTTTCCACACCATATTATGAGAAACAAAAAAAAGTTTATTTAGTTCTGCTGGAGGCAATGGTTTAAACTCCAATTTTTGTTTGGGCTTATTGCTAATACCTTCATACTTAATACATGTACGCAATGCAACATAAGGAGGCATACCACTCGCAAAATCGCTAAGCTGCAATGTTAAGAATGGTATTTTTGAATCATGCGGATATAATGCAGTCATAATTCCATTTGAAATCAACAACCATTTAATCCGTTCTTCTTGTGGTTTATCACTATTAAAACTAAGTGCATAACTTGCCGTCTGTCCCCACGCATCATATATATTCTTAGTAGGATCTTTTGCTTCTACAATAATTCGTGGGATTCCATATTTGTCTTTTAAAATGAAATCAACTTCTTTCTTGGTTTGTTTACGCCCGTCACTAATAATTAAAGAAGGGACATGTTGTTTAGGTATTATTGCATTGCTAGGAAATCCTAAATCCGTAAACAATTGACTTAAAAAACGAGTTTCAACTTCTGCTTCAGAACGAAACATTGAAGAATCTATTTTAAACAAAGTACTATACATAGTATATATTTTGTTTGCAAATTTACATAAAAAATCTGATTTTTATACCAGTATAATAAACAAAAACTCATCATTGATAATCAACATGTTGCACTTTTCTTTAGAGGAAAGTTACAAATATATATTTGATTTTATCATTTGTTTTTGACAAAAAAAATAAAATATAGCTAAACCGTGGCAACAGCGACCATTATTCGTTTGCAGAACGCAATGTTCCGTGCATCCTCTTCGAAAACGAGGAAGGCGATGCCTTCAAGTATTACCACACTGTATTCGACACCTACGAAACCATGAAGTTCGATACCTACGAACCTATTTTCAAGTTGGTAAGGGATTTTGTGGAGAGGTATTAAAAAATCTTCGCAAATTTGTGAAGATGCAAAAATAATTGTATTTTTGCATCGCAATGATTGTAACATTTGATAAGGAATATTTACGGGACTTATATGTTAAAGGAAGTTCGGACAGTAAGAAATATCGCTTTCCTACCGATGTGATTTCCAGATATGTTAAAGTCATAAATTTGATGAAAAATGTTAGTAATGTATTCGATCTCACACGATTCAACGGACTGCATTATGAACATTTAAGAGGCGACAAAGCAGGCATTTCTTCTGTAAGAGTAAATGACAAATACAGAATTGAATTTACAGAAGAAACCGAAGAAGACCAACAAATAGCAACCATTTGCAATATAATAGAATTGTCGAACCATTATAAATAGGAATATGATACACATAACAGGAATACAAGACAATATGATTGCCAACAACTTGATGCCATTCTCGCCAACACATCCGGGCGAAATCATCAAGGATGAAATTGAATGCAGGGGCATTACTCAACGCCAACTTTCTGATGTAACAGGCATTGCATATTCCGTAATCAATGAAGTTCTAAATGGCAAACGTTCAGTTACTGTTGAATACGCACTCCTAATCGGGAAAGCTCTTGACATTGATGCCGATACATTTATCCGTATGCAGGCGGAATACGATTTCCAGATGACAAAAAATAATGCTTCTTTCCTTTCCCGTCTTTCAAAAATTCAAAAAATAGCTGCAGTCTTGTGACTTTTTACCCAAAAGCAGGTCAACATATATTATCAAAATGCATCAAAACAGATGCTCCATTCACATTTTTATTCCCTATAAAACTCCCAAGTGTCGATGTGCCCATCGGAATAGGTGTAGCTCCATACGAGTTCCTTTTCGGTAAGGCTGGCTAAATGGAATTTTATTTCGCGGGCAATACCTCCGCTAACGCCTTCGACAGTCTTTTGTGCAAGCTCCTTGGATAGTTCCTCGTTACAATCCTCGCAGGTGCTTTCTACTAGTTCCATACGGAAAGTTTCCTCAACGCCAGCAAAATAGAAATCTTCGCCTTCCACATGCCAGAGGCTCGGACTGACATAGTTGAATACCCAAGTTGCCTTGCTGCCGTCGTTAAAAGTCACCTTGTAAACCTGACGGGCAGAATCGAGCGCAGTGCTGTCCTTGTAAAAGTCCATGGTGCCAGTTTCGTGGACATCAATATTTCCCTCATCGATGTCGTAATTCCAGCCGTGCTGATAAGTGTAGTGACCTTCAACTTGAGGTTCCGTTTTTGAAGTATTGTTGCACGAAACCGCAAAAAAGGCAGGAGCCAATAATAGTAGTAATTTCGATCTCATATTAAAAATTTACTTTATAAACTCAACTTCAGTTGTTAATTCACGACGACCACCACATCGAAGTTCAGGCGTATTGATACGAATGTCGCAGTCAACGACAAAAATATTTCCATCTTTCGACCTGATTACATTCTCGTCGTGTAAGTCGCTAAGATAGATGTCTGGGGTGGCGTAGGTCCAATTCCGTGGATTTCGGAGTTCAAATCCCATGTTGTGCATATAATCCAAAATCTGTTCATTTGAAACATGAGAACCTTCAATAAATGCTTGTTCTACAACAATTTTGAATTCATTATCATCTGTGCGACCAAACCCAAGAACCGTTAAGTTTGTTTCGGGAAAATATGCGTTATGGAGAGATATGCGGTCAAGTGCGAGAATAGGTTGCACAAAATAATCAAGACTTATGGTTTTAATAAGTGTTGCACCATGGTCATACACTTTTGCTTCTCCTCCTTCTGCAATTTGTTCACCTAACGATTCTGACAATGTTTTGTCAACACTATCCGTCCAGCATCCTACATGTCTAGCCCAGCGTTCTATGCATTCAGCTTGTTTCGCTCCGCATTCGACTTCTCTTTTGAAGTCATTGCCATAAGGTGCAGTTCCATTATTTGCTGCAATTTCTGCTCCCGCGAGTAAGGATGCAATGACATTCGTTGCACCTCCCTCTGCGCAGCCATACTGTTCTGCCGGTGAAAATCGTTTATATACAAG
>JAEEGG010028619.1_pt1 | contig 10467 bp, 10 predicted proteins | sample 9134161 | NCBI WGS metagenome assembly JAEEGG01 (sample SAMN16246543, study PRJNA631951) | gut metagenome | biome: gut microbiome; feature: rumen; material: CR-attached | host: Bos | place: Iran: Karaj | collected 2018-10 | reverse complement strand
ATAAGCCCGAATATGAGGAACTGTGGTTCCGCCGCCTGATGCTCGAGGACGAGGCGACCATGAGCTATAACCATGCGTGGGGCGGGGCGATCCCGTTCCCGGAGACGGAGTGGCGCGAGTGGTACGAGCACTGGGTCGCGCATCCCGAGGGCATGCGGTTTTACAGATACCTGAAGGCCGGCGGAGATCTCGTCGGCGAGGCCGCATGGCATTACGACGCGGAGCGTGATATATACGCCGCCGACGTCATCGTATACGCTCCGCACAGGGGCAGAGGCTTCGGCGGGGAAGGGCTTGACCTGCTCTGCCGCGCCGCCGCGGAGAGCGGCATAGCCGTCCTGCGCGACGACATCGCCATAGATAATCCCGCCATAGGGATGTTCCTCCGCCGCGGCTTTGTTGAGGAATACAGGACGGATGAGATAATAATGCTGAAAAAGGACCTGAAGCCGTGCGATTAGAGACGGAAAGGCTTTTTATCTATCCCGTCTCCGACGGGGAGATGCGCTCCCTCGCGGAAAGCGAAAAGGACCCGGAGCTTCGCAAGGCGTATTCCGAGCTGCTCCGGGGCTGCCTCGACTTTCCGGAAAGCAGAGCGTGGTACGCCGCGTGGGATATGGAGCTGCGCGATAGTCCCGGGACCGTTGCCGGAGACCTCTGCTTCAAGGGACCTCCCGAGGGCGGCGCCGTCGAGGTCGGCTACGGCCTGCGCGCGGGCTTTTGCGGAAAGGGCTATATGACCGAGGCGCTCAGGGCTCTCTGCGCGTGGGCGCTCACGCAGCCGGGCGTCATGCTCATCGAGGCCGAGACGGAGCCGGGGAACGCCGCCTCGCAGGCAGTGCTCGCCCGCGCGGGCTTCGTCCCGACGGGGAAGGTCGGGGAAGAGGGCCCGCGCTTCGTCCTGCGCGGAGCCGGGAAGGATAGTTAGCTGAAAGAGAGGGAACGCAAATGTATGAGCTTCCGTTCAAATATGTCCGCGTGCAGGGCAAGGAGCTTGCGAAGAACACCATGTACGCCAAGGGCATATTCAGCATGTGCTGGCAGCTCATCCAGGACGACGTGATGGACGGGGAGGACGCGGACCTGTTCCGGGAGATCGACGGCTGGTTCGCGGAGAACCTCCCCTGGCCGCCCCCCTGCAAAAACCGGGAGCCGGTGGTGTGCTGGTTCAAGACGGAGAACTCCGCGGAGATGCTGAAAATGATCCGCCCGGCCCTGTGGCTGCTGGAGCGCTATCATCATCCCTACTTCCTGGTGTACACCAACAGCCCCGGGGAGATCGTCTATGAGGACCGGTACCAGATCGCGGCGAAAACGGACGGCTTTGTGCAGATCGACGAGCTGCAGCCCTCCTGGTCCCCGGAGGACTAGGCCCCTTCGGGCCTTACTGCCGGGTCTTCAGCACCCGCACCGGCTCGCCGGACCAGGCGGCGAAGGGGCCGGGGAGGGGCCGGGCCGGTCTGGGGTCGGAGAGATAGTCCGCGTCGAAGCGGATGGGGCTGCCGTCCGGGGCCTCGAAGCGCTGTTCCGGCTCGAAGGCCTCCCCCAGGGTGTCCGTGGATACGGGGCCTGCCGAGGGGCCCGTCAGGTCCAGACCCGCCAGGGACAGGTACAGGCCGTCCGGCTTTTCCGTCAGCGCAAGGGGCGCGTCCGCGGTCCGGCAGACGGGGTCCGCCTCCTTCGCCCAGGGCCTTGCCCCGTTCAGGTACAGGTTCCCCTCCGCCGTGACGGGCAGGGGGATATAGTACCGGTCCTTGGCGGGGGAGCCCATGCCGCAGTAGCCCTCGAATTCCTTCAGCCATTCCTCCCGGGTGGGGCAGAAGTCAAAGACGTGCAGGCCGGAGATCACGTTCCCCTCGTCCCAGGGATCGTCCTTCCGCTTTTCCATGACCCGGGTGAGGAAGGGCGGGACCTCCTGCTGCAGAAAGATGTTGTTCACAAAGCGCATGTCCCCGTGGAGGATGGTCATGAAGCCCGCCACGTCCGTGCTGTGGGGCACATGGTAGGGGGTGTACCGGGGAGAGGGCAGGGTGGCGGAGCCGTTCATCACCCCCCGGCCCACGGCAGAGATGGAGCCGGCGATGAGGTTGTGCACAAAGGCGCAGCCCTGGGTGGCCAGACGCAGGGCGCGCAGGGAGAGGAACAGGTTGTCGTCCACCAGGGTGGGGCCGTGGGAGACCTCGATGAACAGGTCCTCCCCGTAGCCCTCCAGGGCGCTGTCGTTCATGAGATGGGGGAAGGGCAGGGCGTTGTCGTGGAACAGGTTCCCGGTGACCCGGGTGCCCTGGGCCTGCCAGTCCAGCCAGATGCCCCGGGTGCAGTGGTGGATATGGTTCCGGCGGAACACCACGTCGATGGCGGCGTGCATCTTGATGCCGCCAATCTCCGCCCCCGCCAGGTTCTGCTTGTTGTTGATATGGTGGATGTGGTTGTCCTCGATGAGGGAGAACACGCCCCCCAGATGGCCCACGATGCCGGTCTGGCCGCAGTGGTGGATATTGCAGCGGCGGACGGTGTGGGAGCCCACGTTCTCCTTCCGCCAGCCCTCCCGCCAGGCCTGGAGGATGCAGTCCCGCTCCGTCTGGGTGCCGTCCTTCAGCTTCCGCAGCAGCCACTTGTTGTCGTTCTCCGGCTGGCGGTACTTGCCCAGGGAGACGCCGCTGCACTTTGCCTCAAAGATCTCGCAGTCCTCAATGATCCAGCCCTTGGCCCAGTTGGGGCCGATCATGCCCTCCTGGTACGCCGTGGGGGGCGCCCACTGGTCCGCGGCCTGGCAGATGCGGAAGCCGGAAACGGTGATATAGTTCACCCCGTTCTGCCGGGGCCAGAAGCAGTGGGGGCGGACGGAGAACTCCACGTTCTCCCGCCGGGGGTCCAGATCCCGGAAATTCCCGTACAGCAGGGTGGCGTCCCCGGCCTCATTCTGCTCCGTGTACCAGACGTACAGGCTCCGCTCCGGCTCCCAGGAGGCGGGGGAGGGCCTGGGGGCCCGGAGCTCCTCCCGGGTCAGGACCTCGTAAAAGCTGCGCCCGTTCAGGTAAATATCCCCCAGGTGGGCGATATAGCCGCCCATGAACCAGTCCCCCCGCACCAGGTCGGTATAGGGGTTGCGGTGGGAAAACAGGCTGTTGGGGACCTGGGCGCACCAGACCCCGTCCCCCAGGTGTTCCCATTGGGTCAGGGGCTCCGCGCCGGTGATGACGGCCCTCAGAGGGACCTCCGAGCGGTAGCGCACGGGCTTTGCGGCGGTGCCGCCGTTCCGGGGGTCCACCCATTCCCGGTAAACGCCCGGGGCGACCAGGACCTCATCCCCGGGAAGGGCCAGGTCTGCCGCTTGCTGTATGGTCCGGAAGGGGCGGGCGGAGCTGCCGTCGCCGCCGGCAGCCGCCCCGGCATTCACGTGATAGATCATGGGATACTCCTCCTATGCATGCGTTTTTGCCAGTATACCACAGCCTTTGCCTTTGGGGTAGTCCCGGGGACGGCGGGGCGGGAAAAAGAAATGCAAAATAATGCTTGCAATCATGAAAGAGCTGTGCTAACATAATATGCACCGTCTTGTCGGTCAATCCGGGCCGGACAGGCCCTTTACGAAAGGATGTCAACCACCATGTCTGCATGGCTCATCGTTATCTCCATCATTCAGCTGATCGTCGCGCTGGCGGTCGTCGCCATCGTCCTGTTCCAGTCCGGCAAGAGCGCCGGCCTCTCCGGCGCCATCGGCGGCGTTGCCGATACCTTCATGGCCAAGAACAAGGCCCGGGATCTGGACGCCAAGCTGGCAAAGGCCACCAAGTGGGTCGCCATCGGCTTCGTGGTCCTCACCCTTCTCCTGAACATCCTGGCCTGAGGCCGGGCATCCCCTTACGCATAGTCCCCGGAGCGGCAAAAGCCGCCCCGGGGTTTTTTCGCGCCGCAGGGGCCGTCAGAAGCCCCGGGCCTTCAGGTCCCGCACCATGTCCAGGTAGACCCGGCACACGTCCGTCACCCCCGGCCCGGACCTCCGGGACAGGGGACCGCGGCGGAAGTCGATGGCGTCCAGGTGGGAGACGCCCCGGAACCCGGCGGCGCGGAGGACGTGCACCTCCCGCCCCCAGGAGGCGGACTCCAGGGAGACCAGGCCGTCGTTCTCCCCCTCGATGCGGTTCAGCACGAAATTGGCTGTGGAGAGGTTGAGGTCGGACAGGGGATGGGACATGACGCAGGCATAGCTCTGGTAAAACACCCCGGGCACGTCCGGGTTTTCCCGGTTGAAGCGCTCCATGGCGGCGGTGGTGAGGTCCTGGCAGACCCGCAGGAAGTCCGGCTTTTTGTCCCCCACCAGCCGGATCCAGTTGTTCACGGCAAAGGCCGCCAGGCGGAACATGCCCCGGGGCAGGCAGATGAGCCTGTCCATGGTCTTTGAGCCCCGGTGGGGGGTCGCAACCGTGGTGATGCTGGCGATCCTGTCCCCGCGGCCCAGGGAGGAGGCCGCCATGCGGGCCTCCAGACCGCCCTTGGAATGGGCGATCAGGTTGAGCTTTTCCGCGCCCGTCTCCGCCAGCACGGCGTCGATGCGCCGGGCGACGGCCTCCGCGTTCGTCTCCACCCCCGCCCAGCAGTCCTGCTGCCCATAGTACAGCGCCGCGCCGTGCTTCTCCAGCACGCCGGGGATCCTGCCCCAGTATACCGGCAGCTTCAGGTCCCGGAAGCCCGCGCCGTGGAGCAGCATGATGGGGTATTTCGTCCTGCAGCTGTCGTCGGACGCGGCTGCCGCGCTCCCGGCTGCTTTTCCCGCCCTTTTCTGCATGCGTCTCACCTCCCCGGGAGTATATCTCATTCGGGGCGGATGGGCAAGCCCTCCCTCCGCCCCGGGGCGGCGGGCCTTTGCGCCCATATGCCCGGAGCGCGGGGAGAGACGGCATTTGTACTCGGCAGGATCCTGTGGTATGATATGAGCAGCGTGAACGGAGGAGCGCTCCGGTCCGCGGCGCTTTGAATATGCCGGAAAAGGGGAGAAGCCATGTTTTGCGTCGATTATAAAGAGCTCACGCTGTCATTCAACGAATTCCATGAGGTTTCGGCCGGGGATATGCCGGCATACGGAGAATACTGCCTGCTGGAGCTGAAAACGGGAGACTATACCGCAGGCGGCTGGCATCCCTCCGGGAACGGGCGTACCGCCGCAGGGGGGTTCCTCCGGGGGACCGCCGACTCTGTGGACGCGGAGGATGTGGCAAGATGGCACTCCCTTGACCGCTATGACCTCACGGAGAGCCTGGAAAAAGAGGGGATCAACTGGATAAACCTCGGGCCCGAGAAAGAGGACGCCCCCGGCGTTCAGTTTGAGGGGTTTCGGTCGTTTGCCGGGAAAAAGAACCCGAAAGAGGAGCAGTTCTGCCTTCTGATCATGAAGAACGGCGGCCTGGCGGCAGGCAGATGGAACAAATGGCGGGGCAGTGCCGGGGGAGCATTCATTTATTCGTCGGCGCTGGCGAGCCACAGCTCGGACGAGGTGTGGGCCTGGACCCCCCTCAGCACCGACCCGATCTTTGCGATGGAGCTGGAACGGGAGGCGGAGAAAAAGCGGGAAAGGAAGCTGAACAGGAACCCCTCGGCGGATCCGGAGCTGTTCAAATACGGAATGGATATTGCCGTATACTACGAAAAAGCCCTGGAAAAGCTGCGGGAGGAGTTCCCCTGGGCCACGCTGACGATGATGCGGAAACGCACGCCGGTCTGGCAGATCGCGCCGCTGCACGGCAGATACGTTTTCGGGCAGATAGAAAAAAACTATTTTGACGATTCGGATATCGTGACCCCCTGGACGGAGGGCGCCACCGCGGACGAATTCATCGACTTTCTGTGCAGATATACCCGCGACGCGGTGGAACACGCAGATCCGGAAAAGAAATTCAAATTCGGCACGGACGTCGGCGTATATCTGGAAAAGGCCTTCAGCAGCGTGAAAAGGGAATATCGCTGGCTGGACAAACGGATACTCAGAAAGACCTGGCAGTACGATATACGGCGGGTCGACGGAGACCTGGAATTCGTCAGAAGATACGGGAGCAAAGACGAGTATTCGGTGTTCGACGTCGAAAGCGCGGAGCGGTTCATCGAGTGCGTGGAGAGCGACTATCAGAGCGCGGCGCTTCAGGCCAATCCAACCGTGGCCACGTATGCCCCGACCTTCGGGCATATCAGTATACATGGCTGGAATCTGGAGAGCTATGTGTTCCATAAGCTGCGGTCAGGCGACTACAAGGTGAGCGTAACGGCGGGAGACCGGGTGACCGGCGGCAGCAGGGACTTCTTCATCACCCCCTGCTGCTTCGAGGCGGAGACCTATGAGGAATTCCTGGACCGCTATCTGGAGATCGTTCCGGCCTATTCCTTCGGGCTGGGCAAAGCGGAGCTTCTGCCGGACGAGAAGCTGAAAAAATTCCTCGGGTATTGAAGCGGGAAAACAGCGCCGCGGGAAAAGAAAAGCATGAAGCGCCGCCGGTTCGGCGCGGAGGAGCGGGGATATGGCAATCACGATCAATATACGGTATACGGGAGCGGGCGGGAATGCCCGCAGATTCGCCGAGGAGATGGAGAGCTCGGGAACGGCCGACGCCATCCGCGCCGAGGCGGGAAATCTGCGGTATGAATACTGGGTGCCCCTGAAGGAGCCGGACACGGTCCTGCTGATCGACGCCTGGACCGATCAGGCGGCGCTTGACGCTCATCACGCTTCTCCCATGATGGCCGCCATTGCGGCCCTCCGGGAAAAGTATGATCTTCATATGACCGTGGAGCGCTTCTGCAGCCTGGAGGATCATCCCGGAGACGACAGGTACATACGGAGATGAGCGGGTCCATCGGTCCCTTTGACCGTGCTCCGGAGACCGCTGCGGCAAAGGACGGTGACGCGGAATGATCATCAATACGGGTCAGAGGACGGACATCCCCGCGTTCTACGCGGACTGGCTCGCCAACCGGCTGAGGGAGGGCTTCGTCTGTGTGCGCAATCCCTATAACCCGAAGCAGGTCAGCCGGTATCGCCTCGATCCGTCCGTCGTGGACTGCATCGGCTTCTGCACGAAAAACCCGGAGCCGATGTTCCGGCATTTTGCCCTGCTGAAGGACTACGGCCAATACTGGTTCGTCACCATCACGCCCTACGGACGGGATATAGAACCGAACGTGAAGGACAAGCACAGGCTCCTTGACGATTTCAGACGGCTTTCGGAAATGGTCGGCGTCAACTCCGCGGGCTGGCGGTACGATCCCATCTTCATCTCCGAAAAGTATACCGCCGAGTACCACCTCCGCGCCTTTGAACAGATGGCTTCCGCCCTTGACGGGTATACAGAGACCGCAGTGATCAGCTTTATCGATCTCTACCCGAAGGTCAGGCGCAATTTCCCCGAAGCGCGGGAGGTCACAAGGGAGGAGAGGCTGAGCCTCGGCAGGCGGTTCGCGGAGATCGCCGCCGCCCACGGCATGACGCTGAAGCCCTGCGCCGAGGGAAACGAGCTTGCGGCGTTCGGCGCGGACTGCAGCGGCTGCATGAAGCTCAGCGATTACGAAAAGGCCATCGGCAAGCGCCTGAACGCGCCGAAACGGAAGGGGGCGCGGGCGGAGTGCGCGTGCTGGCTTTCCTGCGACATCGGCGCGTACAACACCTGCAGGCACTTCTGCAGATACTGCTACGCGAACGCGGAACCGGCGAAGGTGACGGCGCAGAGCAGGCTGCACGACCCCCGTTCGCCGTTCCTGATCGGCGGCTGTCGGGAGGACGACGTGATCCACGACGTGCCCCAGCGCTCATGGGTCGACGAACAGCTCGCGCTGCTGTAAGGGCGGACCTGCGGATCGCGCCGGGAAGCGGCGAAGGATACGCAGCCCGTTTGACCCCCGCATGATACGCAAAGGGCGCGCTGCAGAAACTCTTATTCTGCAGCGCGCCCATTCCCTCGCTTGAGCTGCGTTCAGCATAGGGCAGCGATCCTGGCGGGGTACATGTATATTCCCGGCCTGCTCCTCACATACCTCGCCGATCATACTCCCAGAGCTTCTCTTCGCAGATCTCCTTGATGTACTGCTGATCGCATACCGCCGTCCGGTTTATTGCTCCTGATGCTGGATCAGAACCAGTTCATTGTCACAAAAAGCCCTGAGCCGAGATGAGGAAATATTTACCGGTATTGCGGCGTGAAATATATTGCCATCCTGCTCCCAGAACACATCCTGCAATACTTCACCCCCAACGAAAAAGAATTCATCGATCTGTTTCACCGCGCCTGGCCTGAACACGCGGTCCAATTCGTCCTTCAGGTTTTCCGGCTTCAGCTTTCGATACCACTCGAACAGCCAGTACACATCCGGATCGCCTTCTGCATCCTCTTTCGCTATGAGATCATATCGCAGCCCAACATATGCGTCTTTTACATAAATCTCAGACAGTACCAGATCGGGTTCCAGCGTCTTTGGCCGATAGTACTCTGTTAAAGAAAGCAGCGCTTCGTCATCACATTCTCCCGATAGGATTCTGGCGCAGAGTTCTTCTTCAGAATGAAAGATAAATCGATCATGAAAAGGAGGGAGGATAGGGGATTCTTCGTATGCTACACCGGTTTCTTCCGCCTGATCAACGGACGGACTGGGATCGTCGCTGATATTGGCGCTGCCTGAAGGGTATTCTCTCATCTCCGGCGAGCATGCACAGAGAGTAGTGATCAGAAATCCAAATAATAATAGAGCTGTCAGGATCCGTTTCATGGTTCTCCCTCCTTTACGGAATATGTTTTCATCTGAATGCCGCCTGCACTTATATCATCCAAATCGGCACGATCAGATTATCCCTGTCAAAGGCGCTGAAATGATCCGCCATGCAGAGGATCGCGCCGGTGCCGAGCCGGAGGGGGGACTTGTCGATCACGTTGAAGACGCGGGTGAGCCGTTTGTCCGGCGTTGCGGTTTTCTTGATCTCCAGCGGGCAGAGCTTGCCGTCGCCTTCGAGAACCACGTCGATCTCCTTGGCGTCTCGGTCACGGTAGAAGCAGAGATACGGTTCCAGCCCGGCGTTTTGATAGCTCTTCATGATCTCCGATACAGTAAAGTTTTCGAGCAGAGCGCCGTTCATCGCCCCGCTTTCAGCCACCTCCGGAGAAGACCATCGGGTCAGATAGCAGACAAGCCCGGTGTCATAGAAGTACACCTTCGGCGTCTTGATCGTGCGTTTCAGCACATTGTTGGCATAGGGATGCAGCAGGAAAATGATGCCGAGCGTTTCCAGAATATTGACCCAGGCTTTTGCAGTCGGGATGTCGATGTCTGCATCCTCGGCCAGCGCGTTATAGTTCAGGAGCTGGGAGCAGCGGGCAGCAGCGGCCGTGACGAAGCGGTTGAATTTCAAAGCATCGACGCTGCCGGAAAGCTCCCTGACATCGCGCTCCACATAGGTGGAGAGATAGGAAGAATAGAAAATATTCCGATCCGGCGTCTGACCGCTGATCAGCCCAGGCATTGACCCCTTCCACAGGCGGGCAAACAACTCCGGCGCAGTAACAGGTTGGATCTGATCCTGCTCGGCCAGCAGACGATCCAGATCCGTCGTAAAGGGTACGCAGGGTGCCCCGATGATCTCCCGCTGGGACAGAGGCGACATGTGCAGGAGCGCAATGCGGCCTGCCAGAGATTCCTGAACACCGCGCATGAGGCGGAAGATCTGTGAACCGGTCAGCCAGAAGTCGCCGGGATCGTGATGCTCGTCGATATGGATCTTGATATAAGTGAAGAGTTCCGGAGCGTACTGTACCTCATCAATGAGCACGGGCGGTCTGTGGAGCTGAAGAAACAGGGCAGGATCGTTTTTTGCCATGTCCCGCTCGGTGAGATCGTCCAGCGTCACATATTTTCGCCCGGTATTCTCTTTCTCCGCAAGAGAGCGAAGCATGGTCGTTTTGCCGGCTTGACGCGGTCCGGTTACCAGGATCGCGGAGTAGGACTTGCTCAGTTCCAGGATGCGGGATTCCAAGTGCCGGCTGATATATTCCATAAATCGTCACCTTTTCGGCTGATTTTGATTCTGACTATATTATAGCCGAAAAACGCAAGACAGTCAACAAGAACGGCATCCCCTTCTCTTTGGCGCATTCGGTCAACACTCCTGCATCCCCCAAAAAACAAAATGCGAGTCCGGCGGATATGCAGTTTTCGCGGCGCTTACGCAAACCGCGGAAACGGAATGGAGCAGGCTTCTTCCGACGAGGTGGCGGGGGTCGACCTGCGCTGCGGCGCAGGCCGGGGCGCGGCTCTGGGCTGCCACCGGCAGCCCATTCACTCCCGCGCCCGTTCGACCCCCGCATGATACGCAAAGAGAAGGGGACACCCCGTTGGGGCATCCCCTTCTCTTTGGTGCCGGTGGCGGGGGTCGAACCCGCACGGGTGATTAGCCCAACGGATTTTGAGGAATTGTCGTGTCTTGGAAGTTGAAGG
>JAEEGG010028617.1_pt1 | contig 10467 bp, 8 predicted proteins | sample 9134161 | NCBI WGS metagenome assembly JAEEGG01 (sample SAMN16246543, study PRJNA631951) | gut metagenome | biome: gut microbiome; feature: rumen; material: CR-attached | host: Bos | place: Iran: Karaj | collected 2018-10 | reverse complement strand
AGTCTTAAGGAGTTCATATGCAGCCCAGACACCGTAATTATATGTATCAGTTCCGCCGTCATTGAACAGTTCTTTGGAATAAACGAACAGCTTCGTATATTCTCCATCCTTTACAACATAATAAGAATTGTCCGAACGCTTGTAGAACTCGATCGTGTGGATCTCATACTGAGTAGTTGTATATTCAAGGATAAGTTCCGGCGTGGCGCTTGTATTAACCACAGCAGATGTATCGATACCGCCGATCTCCATGCACGCAAAACTCTCGAAAAGCACTGCGCAGTATGACCTTCCGTCAGAATTGAACACTTTTGCATTCCTTCCGTCAAGCGTTACCGTAGAATCATCACCAGAGATCGAACCCTCTGAATCAGTATTAATCTTGAATTCGAATGTAAGACCGTCATAAGAACCCTTGAGGGTCGAGATGTCTGAAGCCTGGTAATAGGAAACATATGACTCGAGATACTGTACTGAAGGTATCTCAAGGTTCTGTATCAAAGCTGAACTAACAGAAAAGTACTTATCATCACCAGAAACATAGCCATAATAGAATCCGCCGATATTCTCTGAAAGCACTATCTCTGTAACCGTGCCATTACTCTCGGTAATAATAAAACGGAATTCGGGATCATCAAGCTTATATGTAGACAATTCGTCTTCGGATATTTCAATAAACTCAGTAATATCAAGCGAACATACAGTTCCGATTAGCGAATCAAAGTAGACTCCGGAATTTGCTTCAAAGGGATCGTAGAATCTATAAATCACACTACCATTACCATCTACAGAGCAGTATGCAGTAATGTCAAGATTATCCGTCTTACGTATAAACTCAACCTCAGACAGATTAGCAGGGTCAATACTAAGCACTGATGTTTCTATAAAATCAATCGCTTTCATTGAGACATACTTATATTTATTAATTGGAACCGAATACACAGTGTTCTTATCATCGATACAAACATAGACATATTCACCGCTATATGAGATGTTACCAAAAGAAACCTTACTGGATACACCATTAACCGTTTCAATAACAGCAGTATACTTTGGCACGGCAAGACCATATTCATCGAGGTTAGCATCTTCAGCAATCAAAACGGCATTGTAATAATCTGTCAAAACACTCAAAAATGCACTCATTTGTGTGGAGGAGTAATTCTCTTCCGGATCAGCATCCGAACCATTGTAAGTATAAACCAACGATCCGTCTTCATTGTTTGTAACACTAATACATACTTGAGGATAATCCGGATCAGAAGAAGTAACTGTAATCGCTTTCACCTCGCTGATATCGATATAAAGTGCATTAACTACTGCAGAGTCATTTGATACAGAAGACTCTTTAGCACTTGTCCAGACAAAGTAAACCACAACCCCCGCAAGAAGGACCACCATGATAAAAAAAGGTATCAACAGATTCTTTCCACTTTTCATATTTACAGGTTCTTTCGCTTCTCATATACAACAGTTGCAGCAACAAGAAAAACAAGCGGCACAGTAATCATAAAGACTGTCAGTACAACTGTTTTTGATGTCTCAGTTACTTTACTGCCATCTAATTTGTAGTCACTGATTCCTCTGCTGGGAACTTCAACCGCAGAATTTGTATCATTACCAAGAAGGAATCTGGCACAATCCTTGAAGAACCTGACATTATCATCATTCATACCATATGAAGAAATGTAACTGTCAGATGTGAAATCAGTTGAACCAAAAACGATTACTTGTGTAGTACTGTCAGAACCTGCAGATGCGGAGAAAACAGCCGGATAATAACGGCCAGCATCACCATACTGAGTGACACCATTGTCTGCGACTTTAACACAAATAGCGTTCTCACTTGTACCGCCGACTGCAACGGAATAGATATCATTAGATGATTCGTTCAGAATCCTAATAGGTCTCATATAGCTTCCCTTAAACTGATAGTATGTATCAAAATCCGATGAAAGTTCCAGGAAAGCATTGTTAATTGCTACGAGCGAGTTATATCCTGAATCATCAAGCATGTAATTCACATCATTATCCTTTATTACATAGGGATCAATGTTTATGTTTACAGAATTGAGAACAACATTGAGATTACTATATGTCTCAGTAGAATTACTGTCTGTAAAATTGACAGCACAGATAAACTCACCACCTTTTGACAGGTAATCCTGTAATTCGCCTTGAACTATTTCAGGTATATCAATATTCGGGCCATTAAGTATCAACAGATCGCAATCATCAGGTATCTTAAAGCTGTCCGCAACCTGCAGATATTCAACATCACATCCAAGAGCATTCAAGATCGAAGTAATCGAAGTAGAGTATTCATCCTGAAGACCGGTTATGATATAAGCTTTCTTACTGAAGCCAGATACCATTCTGGCAATAGCATTAGTAAAAACATATTCTACGTTATTGCTAGTTGGGAGATATGAGTTATAAAACATCAAGTAATCCTGGTCAAAAGTAAAACAATCCAACGGTGTTATCACTTGTATTTGACCATTATACTGAACAACAAAAGTTCCCTGCTCCAAGTCATAGACATTATTAGGATCAAGTTCATTGACGATAGAAGGATAATAATCCGGATTCTTGTACTCAACAGTAACCCTGCCGCCTGATTTTGCTTCATAATCATCTAGAAGAGGGACAATATATTCATAGGGAGTATTCTGAAGATTCTCAGGTCTGTCAAGAAGACCTACAATCCTGATACTTACATTTTCAGGAAGTGCGTTAATATAATCTTCTGTTACTTGTGATATAGAATTCTGTCTGTCAGATGAAAAATCAAAAGTGAGGGCATCACCCAGTAGGCCTGTAATAAGAATATTGAGAAAAACAACGATAAGGACAAGTATGACAACAGAACCTATGGAGTAGAACTTAAGAGTCTTGGCTCTGTTGTCTTTCCTGACAGGAGATTTGGTTTTAACCATACTTAAAGGCATTTTGCCGGCATTTTTTTTACTCATATTTCAGCCCTCCTTTAACCCTGACTCCAGCGCTTCTTCTCAAGCACTCGATAGGTGATATACAGAAAGACAACAGCTACCGAAAGACAGAACAACAATGCCGATACAGAGAATACGCCACTCCTGAAATCACTCGTTCTAGCAAAAGGATCAAGCCAATTAATAATATTAGCAATATTATCACCTGCAGTTGCAGCCAATTCATTGTCTTGAGTAAGGTTGTAGAATACAGCATTCAGTGCAGATTTAGCGTAAGTGGATATAGTAGAAAGCATCTGAAATATCAGGATCATGACAAAAGTTACAATAGCAGAAACGATCTGACTGTCATTAAGTGATGAAGAAAGAAGCCCAACACTTACAAACATAGCAGCCATGAAGAAAAATACGATAACAGAACCCCATGCTCCAATATCAACCATTCCTCCGTTTGAGATCGTAACGATCATATGAATGATTACATTAATGAACATTACGCCGAGAAGAGCAATTGCTGCAAGGAACTTTCCTGCAACAACGGAGAACAGATCTATAGGTGTAGTATAATACAGCACCTCAGTACCCCTTTTTTTATCTTCAGCAAAAGAAGCCATTGTAATGATTGGTACGATTACAACAAAGAAAGACCTGAGCGAAATAACTTCACTTGAAATGCTTACTGCACCACCAACATACTGAGAATAGAAGATAAAGCCTGAAAGGAACGAAAAGATCGCAATTGCGACGTATCCGACCGGTGATCTGAAATACTGAAGAAAATCTCTTTTGAATATCGCGTACATCCGATTACCCCCTTACTTTCCCGACGTAATATTGAGGAATACTTCCTCAAGTGTCGGATCGAGCGATCGGAACTCATAGATCGGCCAACCGCCTTTTGACATCACGAAGAATATCGATGCTCTCATATCAGAAGAATTATATGAGATGGTTATCTCAATCTCATGAAGCCTGTCTGAACTGTTCCTGACAGAAACATTAGCAACGCCTGGCAACGCACGTATCTGAGTTGATACTTCTTTGACAGGGCCTTGGAACGACAGCAATAGCTTGGATGAACCCGTAAGTCTTCTGGACAGATCAGTAATGGTATCTACAGCAGCCACTTTACCGTTGTTTATAATAACGACGCGGTCAGCAACTGCCTGAATCTCCGAAAGGATATGTGAGCTGATAATAATCGAATGTGTTTTAGACAGCATCTTGATCAGCTTACGGATCTCAAGTATCTGGTTAGGATCGAGACCTACAGTAGGCTCATCCAGAATAAGTATCGGAGGATCACCAACGAGCGCCTGCGCGATGCCTACACGCTGTCTATAACCCTTAGACAGGTTGCCAATAAGTCTGTCGTAAACATCCTTGATCTTCACCATGGATACAATAGCATCAAGCTGTTTCTTACGGTCTTCCATATTGACCTTCTTAAGATCGCAGATGAAATACAGATACTCACGTACCGTCATATCAAGATAGAGCGGCGGCTGCTCGGGCAGGTAGCCGATATCCTGCTTGGCCAGTTCAGGTTCTTCAAGGATGTCATGACCGTTGACCTTGACAGAGCCTGATGTCGAAGACAGATAACCGGCAATAATGTTCATGGTAGTAGTCTTGCCTGCACCGTTGGGTCCGAGGAAACCAAGGACTTCATCATCATTGACGGTAAACGATATGCCATTTACTGCACGTTTGTCACCGTAATGCTTAACAAGATTATTTATCTCAATCATGGCATCCTCCGTATCTGATACAGATTATTTTATCCCAAACTCTTCTTTTACCAAACTCTTAAGCACCGCCGAGCCTGATCTCAACACAAAAAGCCTTAACGTCCTCATTCTTATAACCGCAGATAAGCATGGAGCCTTCCTGTTCAACAAGGAACAGATCGACCTTCTCGCCTGCCTTAACTTCGGCAACGTAATTAATGATGATCTCCGATACTGAATCTACATCGATGCCGTACTTATAGAGAACATCGTAAGCCCAGGCAGTATACCTGGAATTATTGACGTGAAGATTACGGTCAAGCTCACTGAAGTCGGCATACTTGGAGATAACAGGCTTCGACGTTATATTCTCGACCTCTGCCCTGTCCGGGAAATCCAGTTTCGGACAATCCTCTCCGAAAACCTTCGGCCTGTCTGTAGGATCATAAGGCGGAAGTTCAGGTCTCTTCCTGGCGATTACCGGTCTGTGCGTACCCATATCAGCGAGGATCCATGTAGATGTAGCCTGCCCTATCAGCGCGCCGTCTTCCGAACGTATCTCAAAATCCCTGCCGTAGCTGATCTTCTTAAGATCAGTACCCCATGTCCTGATGGTAAACTGCTCATGCCAGGAAGGAAGTCTGTTGAACTTCAGATGCATCCTGAGGATTATCCAGCAGATATTGTTCTCTCGAAGGAAATCCGTGCCGTATCCTTCCTTGCTGGAACTCCTCTCCGCAGCTTCCTGGAGGTCACCAATAAGAACTGATGCGAAAAGCTTATCGCCGATACCGCATTCAGTTGCTTTGCAATATACCGGAAGATCCGTATAGAAATCCTGATCAGCCAAGATCACATGCCCCCTTCGGTTTCTTTTGCTTTTACCGGCTTAACGTAATGGAATACGTTCCTGGGATTGTATCTTCTGAATACCTGGAACATCTCAGGCTTAAAAGGGAAAGCCACAAGGTACTTGAAGTCAGGTCTGTTTACCAATGCATACCAGGTATCATCGGTGATCGGGTATTCCCTCTTCTCTGTTATGGCCAGCTTAAGTTCAGCGCGCTTATAATCAGATTCATATCTGTCCTCAGTGACAGGTCCGATATAATCGCAATCCTTAACAGAGAATTCGACAAGATCGACTCTCTTCTTCTTACCTACGATCTTAGTTACGGTAAACAGATCATTAACTATCTCTATCTCATATTCGACATAGCGTCTCTGGATCAATATGACCAACCCCCAAATAACAAGAGCTGTAAGAGGAATGGATGCATAGAGCAGTTCATAGAAACCGATTACTATCGGTACGGCATAGATTGCCGCCAATATAAGGAGCGCAATTATAATCAACAAGATAATATAAACAACGCCTTTTATGCCGTTGTTGCGTTTAATACTAGCTTCAATAAAAGTGTCAGACGTATACATCTTTGTTATAATAGCACATTTTCTATAATATTTTTAATAAAAAAGAACCCGAGCAAACCTGCCCGGGTTCTCAAGAATGTCGATTACCAAATAAATCCCTGAGAGTAACTGCTTGCGAGCGATTTCCGCAGGGGCTTTAGCCCCGAGGACCTAAGCGAGCAAGTAGTTACGATCAGTACATCGGCTGCTGAGGCATAGCGGGAGCTTCCTTCTCAGGAATATCCGTAACTACTGCTTCAGTTGTAAGAACCGTAGAAGATACGGAAGCTGCGTTCTGGAGAGCAGAACGTGTAACCTTTGCAGGATCAACGATTCCGGCTTCGAACATATCAACATACTTGTCGTTCAGTGCATCGTAGCCTGTGCCTACAGGTGAGTTCTTGATCTTCTCGCAGATGACGCTGCCGTCAAGACCAGCGTTTGTAGCGATCTGGCGGATCGGTTCCTCAAGAGCTCTTAAGACGATCTTAACACCTGTCTTTACATCGCCCTCTGTCTCGTCGAGAAGCTTTGCGATTGCAGGAAGAGCATTGATATAAGCTGTTCCGCCGCCGGGAACGATACCCTCTTCAACGGCAGCCTTGGTAGCGTTGAGAGCATCTTCGATACGGAGCTTTCTCTCCTTCATCTCTGTCTCTGTAGCAGCACCGACCTTGATAACTGCAACACCGCCGGAAAGCTTAGCGAGACGCTCCTGGAGCTTCTCCTTGTCGTAATCGGACTTTGTCTCTTCGATCTGAGCCTTGATCTGAGCAACACGGGACTTAACTGCACCCTCTTCTCCTTCACCGTCAACGATGATGGTATTGTCCTTGCTTACCTTTACCTGATGAGCTCTGCCGAGCTGATCGAGTGTAGTATCCTTGAGCTCAAGACCGAGATCGGATGTGATGACCTGACCGCCTGTGAGGATAGCGATATCCTCGAGCATTGCCTTCCTTCTGTCACCGAAGCCGGGAGCCTTAACTCCTACGCATGTGAATACGCCTCTGAGCTTATTGACGATAAGTGTTGCAAGAGCATCACCCTCGATGTCCTCAGCGATGATAACGAGCTGCTTGCCGGACTGTGCCAGAGGCTCGATTACAGGGAGAAGATCCTGAATGTTGGAGATCTTCTTATCTGTGATAAGGATGTAAGGCTCGTCGAATACAGTCTCCATCTTATCTGTGTCTGTTGCCATGTAAGGTGAGATATAACCTCTGTCGAACTGCATACCTTCAACGACATTGAGTTCTGTGAGCATTGACTTGCTCTCCTCAACAGTGATGACACCGTCAGAAGATACCTTCTCCATTGCTTCGGAGATCATCTTACCGACTTCCTCGTCACCGGCAGAGATAGCAGCAACACGTGCGATGTCCTTGGAGCCGTCAACTGTCTTAGCGGAAGTGTGGATGGCATCAACAGCTGCATTGACAGCCTGTGAGATACCCTTACGAAGGATGATCGGGTTAGCACCTGCAGCAACGTTCTTCATGCCCTCACGGATGATAGCCTGGGCAAGAAGTGTAGCTGTTGTTGTACCGTCGCCGGCAACATCGTTTGTCTTGGAAGCAACTTCCTTAACGAGCTGTGCGCCTGCGTTCTCGTAACGGTCCTCGAGCTCGATCTCTTTCGCGATGGTAACGCCGTCGTTTGTGATGAGCGGTGCGCCGTACTTCTTGTCGAGAACAACGTTTCTGCCCTTAGGTCCGAGTGTGACCTTAACTGTATCAGCTACCTTATTGACGCCTGTCTCAAGAGACTTTCTGGCATCTTCAGCATACTTAATATCCTTTGCCATATGTTATTCCTCCCTTTAACTTACGAATTACTCTACTACGGCAACAATGTCGTCCTGGCGTACTACGATGTACTCCTCGCCTTCAAGCTTAACGTTCGTGCCTGCATAATCACGGATGATGACCTTCTGGCCAACTTCAACCTGCATCTTTATCTCGTTGCCGTCAACGATCCCACCGGGACCTACAGCGATGATCTCTGCAATCTGGGGCTTCTCCTGTGCTCCGGATGAAAGGATGATACCGCTTGAGGTTTTCTCCTCAGCCTGAAGCTTCTTTACAACTACCTTATCTGATAAAGGTTTAATAGTCATATGTAAGACCTCCAATACTAAAAAAAATTGTGGTTAGCACTCATATAGGCCGAGTGCTAAACCACAACTAAATATAGTTCAGTCTTTAAGGGTTGTCAATACGAATATCAAAAAAAGTCAAAGACTTATGCAACCTTGAGAAGATCCTCGAGCGGAGTATCGTCGAGAGTAGGACATTTACTGTCCGAAGGAGCATTCTTAGGCAGTGTTACTTCGTCAAAATCAGTAGTCTCGCCATAAAGGAACATCTGAACATAAGGGATCTCAGCATTCCAATTCTGTCTGATAGACCACTCGTCTCCATACATGCCGCAATTGAAGAAGCCGTCCATTGGAAGCTGCAGATACTGCATGTCGAGACTCTTGAGCGTCGGCAGGAAGTCAAAGGCATACTTCTCGATATCTTCCTGGGGAACGTTGGTAACGATGCACTCAAGGATATCATCCATTGCGGCGAGCTTACCGGCAGAGTCGAGTGCCATGAACTGCTTAAGGAGGCTCTGAAGGACTTCCTCCTGTCTGGACATTCTCTCATAGTCACCGTCACCGGAATATCTGTTACGTGCATAACCTACGGCCTGGATACCATTGAGCCAGGTACCGTCACCGGTGGAAGTGATCGGCGTGGCATTGTCATAGAGCTCATTGATGTAAGTATTTGCTATGGAAGCCTCTGCAGATGTGACATTGCAGTATACGCCGCCAACTGCATCTATAACCTTAGCCATGTTGTAGAAGTTAACATAAGCATAGCCGTCGATGTCGATCCTGAGCTGGTTCTGAACAGCCTCTACAAGGAGTTCAGGTCCGCCGTAAGACATAGCGGCATTGATCTTCTGGGCATAAGAATAGCCCGGGAAATAAGCATAAGAGTCACGCGCGATGGAGATGAGCTTGATCGTTCCGTTATTACTGTCGAGGGACATGATCATGATAACGTCGGAACGTGAGCCCTTCTCTGAAGAAGCATAATTCTTGGATCTCGAGTCGATACCGATTAGAAGGATATTAACGATCTTCTCATCCTCGATCACTTCAAATTCGGTCGTCTCGGTTACATCAGACAAGGCAACAGTATTACCGGATTCATCTACGATCGTAATGACTGCTGCATCAGTAACATATGTAACCTTATTGAAGAGATAATTCTTATACCAGTAAGCAAAGCAGATGACGCCTACTACAACGCCTAAGATACCTGCGATAACACCGAAGATAATCCTCTTCTTGATCCTCTTCTTACGCTTCTCTTCGTACATGTCATGCTTGGACTTGTACGGAAGTGCACCTACGGAAGGATCAACGGGCGGAACTGCAGAAGGCTCTTTCCTTACAGGGATATCAGCCTGATGAAGTTCTGCAAGATTGATGGTATCGCCGGATGCTTCAGTAAGAGATGATTCTTCGAAAGACTGCTCAAGGAGCTCATCCTTCGGAGCATTATTATCCAAAGCATTAGCAGAACCCGGCCTTACGGCAGGCATATTGCCATTGTTGTTATTGGTCTCAGGGAAACTGAGTTCATTTTGATTGTTGTTAAATTCGTCCATATTACTCCCCACAGCAAAGAAATTATATCATTATAAAATTAATCGGCAAGTCCGTCAGGGTTCATTGTCTGCCATTTCCAGCAGGATGAACACATCTCATCGATTCCGAATCTGGCCTTGAATCCGAGTTCGCGCTCAGCCTTCTCGGTCGAAGCATAGCACACGGGGATGTCACCGGGTCTTCTCGCACCGAAGACATGCCTGATCTCATGACCGCACGCTTTCTCGAAAGCAGCTATCGCTTCCTTGACGGAAGTACCCTTACCGGTACCGAGATTAAATACACATACATTCTCACCTGTCTTACCAAGATACTCGATGGCCTTAACATGACCGTCAGCAAGATCACATACATGGATATAGTCTCTGAGGCATGTTCCGTCCGGAGTGTTGTAGTCGTCTCCGAATACCGTAAGGCACTCGAGTGTGCCGCCGGCTACTTTCGAGATATAAGGGAAAAGGTTGTTGGGGATTCCCCTGGGGTCTTCCCCGATGAGTCCGCTCTCGTGAGCTCCGACAGGATTGAAGTATCTGAGCAGGCATACTTTGATCTCCGGATTTGCGGAAGCAAAATCGCGGAGTATCTGCTCGATCATCCACTTGGTCCAGCCGTAAGGATTTGTGCAGACACCGAGAGGAGATTCTTCTGTAAAAGGAACGTCCTCACTCATGCCGTATACTGTCGCCGAAGAACTGAATAC
>JAEEGG010028613.1_pt1 | contig 10468 bp, 8 predicted proteins | sample 9134161 | NCBI WGS metagenome assembly JAEEGG01 (sample SAMN16246543, study PRJNA631951) | gut metagenome | biome: gut microbiome; feature: rumen; material: CR-attached | host: Bos | place: Iran: Karaj | collected 2018-10 | reverse complement strand
TCATTTTCTCTCCAAGTAGCTTTTAATGTTATATCACTTGTAATTGGTGTACTAAAATCAAATACTTTACCATCTAGAGTCCATTCATTAAATAACATACCTGCTTTTGTAGGACTAGCTGGCATTGTTAATGTTCTATTCTCTTTTACTTTAACAGGATCTATAGTACTTCCTCCTACTGTATCAAAAGTTACAGTAAACTGATTACTAGTATCAAACTTAGCAAATAAAACATAATCTTTTTCTACACCTTTGTTGAAATCAAATTCATTTTCTCCATCATACCAACCAAGAAAATCTTCATCTTCAACTTGTAATTTATTAACTTTACTACCTTTACTAACTTTCTCTAAACGAACACTATCTTCATTTATAAACACAACGGTCATTGCATCTTTTTTAGTCAAGTATAAAACACCTAAAATAATAGCGATGAGGGCAAACAATCCTGTAAGGATTTTCCACGTATTATCACTCTTCTCTTTTTTAGGTTCCACAACTGGTTCAACGGGTGGTTGAATTTGAGGTTCAACAGGTGGTTGAATTTGGGGTTCAATCGGTGGTTGAACTGGTGGCATTATCACTGGTTCGTTCATAGTTTCACTCTCCTATTTTATTCAATTTTATTATATAAAAAAAACATTGTCATTTCAAGAAAATTGATTTGTTTTTTTGGTTAACACTTTAAAAGATGTAAAGAAAAAGAATAGCTATTAGCTATTCCCAATCTATTTCATCCTCATTACGACCTTCTTCACGAGGTTTCTTTTCTTTTCCCTTTACAGGATTATCATCTGTGATTTTACCTTCTACAGGTACATCTTTAGGTGTACATAAGAATATTCCACCACCAAGTTTTTCAAGACCACCTTCAATTGCATATAATGTTCCTGATAAGAAATCGACAATTCTTTTTGCTTGATCTGGTGTAACTCTTTTTAAGTTAACAATAACTGCATTATTACTCTTTAAGTAGTTAGCAATTTGTTGACTTTCAGAATAAGCACGTGGTTCAAACAAAATCATTTTATTATTTTCTATTCCCCCAAGACCTCTTGTAGAGATAGGATTTACAGGAATACTTGGTGTTTCTCTTTCTTCTTCATCTTCTCTTTCTTCTTGGCTTTCTCCACCAAAAATACTTTTTTTAAATTTATCGAAACCCATAAACTATCCTCCTATTTTCAATTTAATTTTATGATAATTTAAAAATGTTGTCAAGAAAAAAAGAGTTTATAAATAAACTCTATATTGTCTCATCCTCATCTTCAATTAATTCATCTTCAACTAAATCCTCAGGATCAGTTATTAGAATATCAATTAAATCAAGAACATCTTCTCTACCTTTTTTAGTTACACTAGAAAATTCAATATAATTATCTTCTTTTGACACATCTAGTGTAGATAAAATGTTTTTAATACTTTTTTCTCTTTTACTACTACCTACTTTATCCGTTTTATTAAGAATTAAAGTAACAGGAATATCATAGTACTTTAAGAATTGATACATTAAAACATCATCTTCCGTTGGTTTAATACGAAAATCAACAATCATAAAGACTCTTTTTAATTCTTGTCTTTTAGCAAGATATTCTTCAATCATTAAACCAAACTTTTTTTGTTGTTCATGATTAACAGATGCATATCCATATCCCGGTACATCTACTAAATAAAATGAATTATTAACAAGATAAAAATTAAGTGTTTGGGTTTTACCTGGAGTTGATGAAACTCTTGCTAAATCTTTACGACCTAATACCGCGTTAATAAAACTACTTTTACCAACATTAGATCTTCCTACAAGTAAAAACTCTGGTAATTCCAAATTAGGATATTGACTTCTTCTAGTTGCAATAACAGCTAATTCCGAAGTATTAATCTTCATTCTTATCACTTACCTTTTCTTCTTTTTTATATTTCTTACATAAATTATCTAATTCTTGAATTAGTTTATCTGAATCATTAATATCCGTTATCTTAGCTCCACTTGCAAAGACATGACCTCCACCATTATACTTTTCAGCAACAGTGTTAATAACTGGCCCACGACTTCTTATACTAATTCTAAAGTTATTATTCTTTACATCTTCTGTAATAAATAACCAAACTAATACTTCATTAATATAGTTAAAGTCACCAATCATATTACCAGGAGCAGCAGCATCAGTATGAAATTCTTGTAATTTTTCATCACTGATTTTAATATAGCCAACACCATTTTCAGTAACAAACATATTTGTTGAAATATAGCCTTCTAGTCTTACTTCACTTATTGGTCTAGCATAAAGTGGCTTATATAATTCAGCTACTTCAAGATCATATTTTTTTACTAAATCACCAACTAAATGGAATGTTTTACTAGAAGTACAACTAAACATAAAGCGATTAGTATCAGATACAATACCCCAGAATAGTTGTTCAGCTATTTCTTTATCCATTAATAATGGTGTTTCATTAATTAACTCAAGAATAATTTGCGCAGCACTACTTGCTGTTGTATCAATATATTCATACTCACCAAATTTATCAATAAATGGATGATGATCTAGTTTTACAACATCACTATATTGACTTAGTTCACCAGCACCATCAATTCTTCTAATATCTGGAGTATCACAAACAATAAGTAAAGTATTCTCTTTAACTTCTTCTGGTTTATCAAGTTTTCCAAAGTATGAAAATCTATTACTACCAGATCCAGCTAATCTTACTTTCTTATTAGGGAAAGTTAGCATGATACTATTCTTTAACCCTACAGTTGAAGCCATAGCATCTGGATCAACTCCAATATGATGAGCAATAACGATATTATCGTATTTTTTTATAACATCAAAAATCTTATCAAACATAATACCATTCCAATCTATTTACAAAGGTTATAAGCATCACGTGCTATCATAACTTCTTCATCAGTTGGAATAACATAAACTGGTATTTTTGATTCATCAGTTGTAATTCTAATTTCTTCTCCACGAGTATTATTAGCTTCATAATCAGGAACAATACCAAGTACTTCTAATCCTTCTAGGATATCTTGTCTTGTACGGATAGAGTTCTCTCCTACACCTGCAGAGAATGCAATTGCATCTACTCCACCAAGTTCAAAATAGTACATAGCAATATAATTAATTATTCTTCTTACATACATTTTTTGAGCTAGTAAGCAACGGTCATCACCTTTAATAATACCTTCTTCAATATCGCGAGAATCTCCTGATACACCACTTATTCCAAGTAGTCCACTCTTCTTATTAAGAATAGTATCCATCTCTTTTGGAGTCATTCCAGTTTTACCCATTATATAAGTAACAATTGAAGTATCTGCATCACCACAACGAGTACCCATCATAAGACCAGCATTTGGTGTTAATCCCATAGATGTATCAACACAACGTCCATCTTCAATAGCAGAAATACTTGCTCCACTACCAATATGACATGTAATTAATTTAGTATTAGTCTTACCAAGTAAGGCATTAAGTCTTGATGCAATATACTTGTGACTTGTTCCATGAGCACCATATTTTCTAACTTTAAATTCATCATACCATTCATATGGTACAGCATACATATAGTTAACTGGTTCCATTGTTTGATGGAAGGCTGTATCAAATGTAACAGTTTGCATAGCATCAGGAATAACTTCCTTAGCTGCATTAATACCTGTTATAGCTGCTGCATTATGTAAAGGTGCAAGTGTAGCTAATTCTTGAATCTTAGCTATAGCATCTTCATCAGCTTCAACAGTCTTATCAAAGTAAGCTCCACCTTGTACAATACGATGTCCTACACCTTTGATTTCACTTAACTTCTTAATAATCTTATTTTTCTTTAATTCTTCTACTAAAATTTCAAAAGCTGTAGTATGTGTAGGAAGATCAATCTCCTTACTATACTTTTCTCCATTTACTTTAATAGTATAACCAGAACTCTTATCACCAATTCTTTCAAAAAGTCCTGAAATTAATACTTCTTCTTCAGGCATTTCATACATTTTAAATTTTAATGATGAACTACCACAGTTTACTGCTAATATTTTCATAAATCTCTCCTCTTTTTCATAGATATTATACTATAAATAAATAATAAAATAAACAAAAAAAATCACTAAAAGTGATTTATATCATTATGGCGGAGAAAGAGGGATTTGAACCCTCGCACCAGTTTAACCCGATCTACTCCCTTAGCAGGGGAGCCTCTTCAGCCTCTTGAGTATTTCTCCAAATGACTAAAAATATAATAACATTATACTTTAATCATTGTCAATCATAATTACGATTTAATTAATTGTTTTGCAGTACTAATATTTACTATTTCAATATTATTGATAATATCTATTAAATCAAAAACAGTTCCATGATCAATATTAAAATCTGATGAATCTATTTTTTCATGATTATATTTAATTGCTTTTCTTTCATATAGTGCAAAACAAACATTTAATATTCCTTTAACACTATTTGGAATATAAGAATCATTTATCTCTCTAAGATTATGATTATCTTTATTACAATATAAATACAAGAAATATAAGTAATTAAATCTACTATTTATTTTTTGAATATATCTAATTCCATAGTTATTTTCATTTCTTAAGAAATCACCATGTAATTCTGTTATATAAGAAAGATTTATTGATAGAAATCTTTCATTATTAATATCATCAAGACATTTACTAATAATACCATCAAGATGTTCTATAGCAGAATCACCATTACTAGATAGAATTAATTTACTTTTTAACTCTTCATAGAACTTTGTTAATTTTGTATACACATCTTTTTGAGCATTACTTTCTTCATTAATTAATTTTTGATATTCTTCATATAATTCATTATAAAGATTAGTATTAATAACTTTAATTGTTGTTAGTAAAACTTCAAGATTATTAATAAGGGTTAATAAGTCACTAGTATCTTTACCTTTGATACTAGAGGCTTTTTCTATTTCCCCAAGATTATTAAGTTCAGAATAACTAACTATCTTTGAATTTATGCTTCCAATGAAAGAATTTTCCCTTTTCTCATAGTCATTAACTTCTTTTTCATTTGCATAACCTTTATCCATTAAAGCAACTTCTAAACGATTTGCATTTTTATGTACAAAATCAAGTTTCATCACTACTTTATAACGTGTTATACTTGTTTTCTTAATCTTGCCTATGGTTTTTTCAGCCTCAAATGAATCTGCATAAGTTCTAAATAAGCTATACTCACTTACTATATTTCTATCATTTGTAAAATATTCTTCGTTATTAGCATCTTTTAACGTAATATAGAATTGTCTATCGCGTCCATTTATACGAAAAATAGATGAAGAATCAATTTTCCCTGTACCATGGTATACATTGTTAGATACTACCTCTTTTTCTTTGAAAGAGAAAGAATTAGTTATTTCACTAGGAGTAGGAAATACTCTATTACGCCATATTTCCTTACCATATTTATTTCCGTAAATATCCGTAATCTCACGATAAATAACAGGATAACCTTTTAAAACAACTGCCTTGTTTTTACAAAATTCTTGAAGCAATCTATTTACTTCAGCTTCATCAGTAGGTCTATTATTAAAGTAATCTTCTAACACAATCATTGATTCATTTGGTAATGTCATAAAATAATCAAAGAACTCTTTACTATCATCACATATTTCACCATCACAAATAGATACATCGAATGATATTTCTTTGATTTTATCCTTTACTACCAAGATACCTTTTTTAAACTTTTCCATAACAACCTCACAAGGTGCATATTATACCATAAAAGCCTTAAATTTTCAATAAAAAAAGCAGATACTATCTGCTTATTTTAAAATATATTCTTTAACTTTATTAGGATCTTTTAGTTTTAAATCATTAATGAAAGTTAGTAAACCTTTTAAGTTAACTTCATTTGGTTTATAAAAGATTCCCATGTGATATATTAATGCGGCATCACGTTCTATTAAATCATTATCAATTAATACTTTAATAGCATTTATAATACCAGTGATATTACTACTAATAAATGAACAATTAATATCTCTATAGAAAGAAGATTCTTCTAGTTTTGGATCAGTAACATTATACATATCTTTATTAATGTATAAATATAAGAAATATAATAGATTCATTCTTTCGTTTAAAGTCTTAACATCTACTAATGGATATTCATCTTCTTTTTTTATAATATCATCATGTATCTTCGTTAAAACTGGAAGATAAACATTTGGATAAGTATTTCCATTAATAGAATTAACTGTTTTAATAATATAGTTATCTAAGATAACAATTGCTTCTCTTGATGATGAAGGAAAAACAGAACAACTTCTAATTGCATTATAAAATATTTGTAACTCATTTTCTATTTTAGATTTATTAACATCATTAGCACCAATAATATCTTGATATTTATCTTTTAGTCCAATATATAGATTTTCATTAATATCTTTTATTATTGATAGACAAGCTTCAATATTATTCATTAGAGTTAAAATATCACTATTTCGCTTTGTTTTTACATTTGAATTAGCAGCGTGTTCATCTATAAAATTATTTTGTCTATATAATGTAATTATTTTTTCTCGATTACCAGTATTATTATATCCAGTAACTTCTAAGTCATTCGCATAACCATTATCAATTAAGAATACTTCTGCTCTATTAACATTATCATGAATAAAATCAAGACTCATTCTTATTCTAATACGAGTAATATCTACTGGTTCAATATTGTACTTTGGTTTCGTATACAAGCTAGGAGCATCATCTTTTCGCTCATATAATGAATAATAGGTTTTTTTAGATTCAGTTGTACCTGTGTAATATTTTTTCTTTTTTTTATCAATAAACACTACTGTAAAATTAGCCATTTCTCTTCCATGATAATAAAATATCTTTTCATCATTTGACGAAAAAGCTTTAATATTTCTTTTAACTACAGGTTTAAAGTTTCCAGTAAGAGTCTTTGGTATAGGGAATGCAAATCCTGTTTTCATTTCACTACCATATTTATTACCTTTTTCGTCAATTTTTTCTTCATACAAAATAGGTAAACTAACATTATAACCATTAATTTTCTCTTTACAAAATCTAAATAATAAATCGATTACCTTTGGATCTTCTATTTCTTTATCATCTAAGTTTCTCAAACAATTTTCTATAGTTAATTGTTCGCCATCAGTAAGAGTTTGAAAATAATCATAGAATTCTTTACTGTCATCACAAACTCCGCCATCACATAAAGAAATATCAAAAGTAATTTTTCTTTGATTATCAACTTTTACTAAATAACCCTTTTTTATTTCCATAACAACCTCACGAAGTGCATATTATATCACAAAATGAGTTTTTTATCAAGATATACTACTATTCTTCTTCCTTATCATCATCAGTATGTTTACTAGATAAGAATGTTAGTTTCTCAACTATTACTTCAACAGCTTTATGGTTAACGCCATCTTTTTCATAGTAAGATACTTGAAGTCTTCCACGAACTCCTACAACATCACCTTTTTTACAATATTCTGATAAATTATTCGCTAGTCCATCCCAAAGAATACAATCGATGAAATCCGTTTCATATATTCCTTCAGGATTTTTATAACTACGATTAACAGCAAGGGATACTCTTAATACTTCTTTACCTGATTCAAGAGTTTTCTTTTCTATATCGTTAGCTAAACGACCAACTAACATGACATTATTCAACACAATTACCTCCTTTCAAAATGAGCATAAAAGAGATAAATGGTCATTGTCAAAAATGTGTAAAATAAAATTTTACACAGTGTTAACAGTGTAAATTAACTTTTTACTAAAATAAAAAAAGAATAATTATCTAGATATTAAAGACAATTATTCATTTTATAACAGTTTTTTATTTTATAAATTTTACATTTATTTACATCAATCTTTATTAATAAAAGCAAACATATTAGATTTAACAATACATGTATAACCATGACCATATCCTTGGGCACTACCAGGATTTACTACTAACATACTTTTACTATAATTATTAATAAAATTAGAATTATTGGTAATTAATGTTACATTTTTAAAGTTACCATTACTAGCTATTCTATTTAAAGTCGTTGTTGTATGTTTAGCCATAGAGTCACCATTTGGTGAATAGAAGTAAATCTCTTTATTTTGAAGGCTTGCGATATCACTAGAATCAATATAAGAGTCAACGATAACTAATCGATCATAATTACCTATATGAGCGGCTTTACCCGCTTCAGGTCCTCCCATTGAATAACCTGCTACAGAGTTTTTCATTCCTTTTTCTTGTTTAACAATCGCTTTAACAAAATTAGTTGCATTAATAGCATCTTGATAATCATAACCACTTCTACCTGATACTAATATTACAATACCACCTGTTTTAATCATACTAGTATCTTTTTCAATAGCGCTAAAGAAGCTACCCCAATTACGTTCTCCCGCTCCTCCAATAAAGGTGAAAGTATTAACTTTACTTAAATCTTTACCATTAGGATAATAGATACGAACCATGGAACTTCTTCCACCATGAGATAATAAACTCTTTGAAAAATCATAAGCATAATCAGAATATGTATACACTGTACCTGATAACTTACCTATTCCCTTTTTTTCAAGATTACTAAAGAAATTTGTTCCTGCTCTTACTGGATTAACGGTATTACTATCAGTGTATGCCCAAATACCATCACCACTTATAACACCTGTTTGAGGTCTTACAGTAACACTAATCTTTTTAGAATATTTATCAGCAGCAACAGTGATTGTTGAAGTACCACTAGATACGGCTGTTATTTTACCACTATCATTTACGGTAACATGTGAATTATTACTTTTATAAGTTATTTTAACATTTGAATCCTTAGGATTAGTTACTGCACTTATTTGCGATGTTCCACCCACTCTTAAAGTTAATGATGTTGGTGAAGATAATGTAATACCAGTTATTTTTGGTTTAACTTTAACAGTTATTTTACCAATTAAATTATCATTGATATTTAAAGATACAACAGTACTTCCTTCTTTAATACCTTTTACATTACCATTTTCATCTATTGTTGCGATACTAGGATCTTCACTATCCCATTTAATACTTCTTATCTCACCATTAGTTGGTTCAATACGATATTCTATTTTTTTAGTTTCTTCAACAACAACATTAATTTTATTAGTTGATATTACTAGTTTCTCTATTTGTGGTACTGTAGGTTTTTCTGGTTCTTGTTCTTTTTCTTCTTCATTAACCGTTACTCTAACACTTATAGTTCTTATTTTACCTTCTGCAGAAACTGTTCCTGTTATATTACATATTCCCTTACCTACTGCAGTTACTACACCATTACTTACAGTAGCTACACTACTATTACTACTAAACCAATTGATATTATAATTACCTGATAAACTATAATTAATTTCTTTAGTTTCCCCTTTATTTAAGGTTATATCTGTATCAGTAGTTGTAAATGTAATAACAATATCATCTTGTTTAGGTACATTATTCGTTGGTGTACTACTTTTTTCGGGTATAAGAAAAATAATTCCCATTACTACAATGAGACCTATTATTATAAATATAACAATATTTAGTGCACTATTATTATTCTTCATATCTTGATTATACAATAAAAAAAATTAAACATAAAGTTTAATTTTTATATTATTTTTTTTATTAATTGATTAAGTTCTACTGCATATTCAACAGGTAATTCTTTCTTAAACTTATCAATAAATCCTAAGATTATTAAATTAGTAGCAGTATCTCGATCAATACCACGACTTTCTAAATATAACAGATTATCTTCACTAATCTTACTTACAGTAGCTTCATGAATAATGTTACTAGAATTATTACGATTAATATTAACAGGATAAGTATCACTCTTACTAATATCATCAATAATTAAAGTATCACATTTAACCATTGATTCTGAGTTAATAGCTGATTCTTTAATATCAACTTTACCACGATAAGTTGCATTACCACCATTTTTAGCAATAGAGTTTGATATTATTTTACTCTTAGTATTCTTACCTAAATGAATCATTCTAGCACCCGTATCTTGTTGTTGTTTATCAGTTGCCACAGATATTGTTATACAAGTACCACTAGCATTATCACCTTTTAAAATACAACAAGGATATTTCATAGTAACATTACTTCCAATATTACCATCTATCCATTCCATTGTTCCATTTTCTTCTACTAAGGCTCTTTTAGTAACTAAGTTATTAACATTATTAGCCCAATTTTGAATAGTAGAATATCTACATTTACTATTTTTACCAACATATATCTCTACTACTGCCGCATGAAGCGAAGAATCTGAATAGCTTGTCGCGGTACATCCTTCCACATAATGTAATGAACTATTATCATCAACAACAATAAGAGTTCTTTCAAATTGTCCCATAGAACGAGAATTTATTCTAAAATAACTATGTAAGGGTCTATCCAAAGTAGTATTAGGAGGTATATATATA
>JAEEGG010028610.1_pt1 | contig 10469 bp, 13 predicted proteins | sample 9134161 | NCBI WGS metagenome assembly JAEEGG01 (sample SAMN16246543, study PRJNA631951) | gut metagenome | biome: gut microbiome; feature: rumen; material: CR-attached | host: Bos | place: Iran: Karaj | collected 2018-10 | reverse complement strand
CATCCACCTGGATTCCTGGTGGAACCCCGCCGTCGAGAACCAGGCCTCCGACCGCGCACACCGCCTTGGACAGGACAAGAAGGTCACCATCTACCATCTGCGCACCGCGAACACCATCGAGGACAAGATCAAGGCGCTCCACCAGCGCAAGCGCGATCTGGCAGATCAGCTTCTCTCCGAAAGCGATACCATCAAAACCAAATCGCTTGAGGAACTTCTCCGCCTCCTTCGAGAGGAGTAGCACCACAAGGCAGATTTCCGCATGCAACCACTGATTGTCCTAGACTTCGATGGAGTCATCTGCGACTCCGCCCCGGAAAACGCCGCCACCGCCTGGCGAGTCTGCCAGTTCCTGTGGCCGAAGCGTTTCCCGGCGGGACAGGTTCCGACCGAGGCGATTCCACGCTTCTGCGCCGTCCGCCCGTATATGGAGACAGGCTACCAGGCCATTCTGATGACTCGGCTGATGCAGGAAAACGCGCCAGTCGAGCAATATACGACATCGCTGACGGAATATCAGGCGCGCAATTTGGCTCGGCTGGGGCTGACCAAGCCTGAACTTCAGCAGCTCTTCGGTGCCGAACGCGACCACTGGATCGCCACGGACCTGGACGGATGGCTCTCTTATAATAGGTACTATCCAGGCGCAACAGAGGCACTCCGCCTCCTGGCCCGAACCGCCCGCATCGTCATCCTTACCACCAAGGAACGGCGTTTTGTTCAGCAGCTCATGCTCCGCGAAGGCATCGACTTTGCCACTGCGGACATCTACGGTCTCCATGAAATCAAGAACAAGGAGACCACTCTCGCCCAGTTCGTGACGAGCGGAGAATACTCCTCCGTCACTTTCGTCGAAGACCGCCTCGCCACCCTCCAGCGGATACTCCCCGTGCCTGACCTTGCCGAAGTGCGCCTCGCCTATGCGACATGGGGCTACACCACTCCGGAACAACGAGCCGAAGCCACTCGCGAACCTCGCATTGCCTGCTTGGCGGCACCTGCCGAACTCACAACGCTATCCTGACCAACCCGAGGCACTTGTGAGCGGGTTCTACCCCCTCAGCAACAGCGCCGAATACGCGCCGTCGTGTTCTTGCGTCGGAAATAGCTGCTCTTCGACGGCCAGAGTAAATTCCGGATGACGCTTCAGGAATCCCCGCACCTGCTTCGCATTCTCCTCCGCCTCGATACTGCAAGTGCTGTAAACCAGACGGCCGCCGGAACGCACCAGAGCGCAGCTGCCCTCCAGAATCCGCTTCTGCTCCATGACCAGACGGCTCAGCTCCGCCTCCGCAAAATTCCATCGGACATCCGGACGACGCCGAATCACCCCCGTGTTCGAGCACGGCACATCCAGCAGCAACCCATCCAGCGAGCCATTCGGCAACTTCGGACGCTCCGCATTCTGCTTCTCAATCCGGACATTCGGAAAACCCAAAAGGTTCTCACGCAAGCGCCCAAGACGTTGCTCGGAAGCATCGCATGAATACAGAACTCCTTTGTTATCAAGAAGTTCTGCTAAAATTAGGGATTTTCCCCCGGGTGCCGCGCACAAATCCGCGATGGTCTCGCCCGGATTTGCCCCCAGCATCAGCGGAGCCATCAGCGTCGAGGCATCCTGAAGATAATACTCCGCAGGGTTGAATTCCTCCGATGACTCCGTTACGAATTCTGTGACCTCGACTGGCCAAGCCACCCTTGCACCGCGGAAGCATCCGCGCCGCCGGCCCGTGACCTTCGCCGGTTCCTTCAGCACCTTCGCGATTTCATCCACCCATGCCTCGCCGTGGACGTTCTTCCAACGCTGGTAAAGCGCCTCTGGCAACTCGCATTTCACCGATGCTGGCGCATTGCCGAGCCACGGATATTGCTGAGAATCACTTAAGATTCTGCGCAAAAGCGCATTGATGAAATTCGCCTCGCCGCGGGAAAAGCGCTGTTTCGCCTCATCCACCGCCACGGACACCGCGATTGCTGGCGGCAGCGCATCCAGCGCCAAACTCTCCGTCAGCGCCCACCGCAACAGCCATTTCAGCTCCGGGCGAATCTTCTTGCAATGCGTCGCCACCAACCAGTCGAAACCCGCGCGGTGGCGGTTCATGGTGAACCAAAGGTTCTTCACCAGCGGCGTGGCGCCTTCCAGCGCAACCTAGACAGGATGACGGCAACTGGTCGCTATCGTCAGAAAATCACGCAGGCTACGCTGGGCTGTGGTCAGAACGCTTTGGTCTTTTTCCGGCTTCATTGTTTTGATGGAGTATAGTAAGTTCTCGTACCTGAATCATAATTTAATCACTATTGGAGAAACTCCCATGAAAAATCATCTAATCCTCTGCCTCTGCCTCGCTTTTTCCCTCACGACCATCGCCCAGCAACCCGCCCAACGCAACGCCACCGCACTGCTTCAGCAGGCGCTCTCCGCCATTGCAGGAATGCACGCCGATGTCAATATGCTCAAGGACGAGACTACCCGGCTCAATCTCCGTATCGAGGCGCTCGAACAGGAACTCGCCGAACGCGACCAGAAAATCGCCCGCCTCGAAAGCCTCTGCTCCGCCCAGAGCAACCAGATGCAGGCTCAAGAAAAACAGTGGAACAACCGCATCACCGCACTGCAAAACGCCATGGAAGCGGATCGCCAGAATATCCAAAAGCAACTCCAGCAACTCAGTAAAGACCTCAGCAAGGATCTCGCCGCCGCAGCTGCCGCCGCCAAAGCCGCTTCCGCTACCACGCCCGCCAAAAAATCCACCTACACTGGACAGACGCGCGATTTCAAAGTCGAGTCCGGAGACACCCTCGGTTCCATCGCCAAGGCATTGGGATGCACCGTGCAAGATCTCGTTGAACTCAACAACCTCAAATCCGCCGATGCCATCATTCGCGTGGGCCAAATCCTCAAAGTGCCGTCTAAGTAATAAGTTAATTTACTTATAATAAACAAGTTATATCATTTTGCCATGCCGGAATCCCCTGTGACCAATCCCGCCATCCCTCCCGCCGTCCAGCCCCAGAAAGGCCATACCGGCTATGTTGCCCTCCTTGGCCGCCCCAACACCGGCAAGTCCACCTTCCTGAACACCGTATTGGGCTGCCACCTGGCCGCCGTCTCCGCCAAGCCTCAGACCACCCGCAAGTCCATGCTAGGCATCTACAACGATGCAGATTCACAGATTATCTTCCTGGACGCGCCTGGCGTGCATCCCTACCGCATCGCCCTCGATGAGGCGATGTCCGAGGCTGTCAGCAAAGTGACGACCGATGCGGACATCATCGTCTGCCTCATCGACCCCACCCGCGCCCCCGGGCAGGAGGACGGCATGGTCGCTGAAATCGCCTCCGCCTGCGCCAAGCCGGTATTGCTGGTTCTGAACAAGACCGACGTGAGCACCCCTGCCCAGCGGCAAGCCAGCCTCGACTTCTACCAGCAACGCCTCCAGAATGCCGAGACCTATCTGATGACCGCCAGCGACGCCGCCAGCGCACAGGGCCTCATCGACCGCATCAAGGCACTTCTCCCCATCGACATCTATCTCTATGACCGCGAGGAAGTCACCACCGCCTACGAACGCGACATCGCCGCCGAACTCATCCGGGAAACCATTCTGGAGAAGCTTCATGACGAAATTCCGCACTGCATCGCGGTCACCGTGGACTCCTGGAAGACGATGGCCGAGAATGACTTCCTTGTCCGCGCCACGCTGATCTTGGAGCGCGAGGCGCACAAGGGAATCGTCATTGGCCGAGGCGGGGCAATGATCAAGGCCATCCGCCGCGTCTCTCAGCAGAAGATCTCCGAGCTTTGCCAGGGCGCGAACATCACCCTCGAACTCACCATCAAGGTAATTCCAAATTGGCGCAAGCACAAGCAATTCCTGAAAGACATCCGGCTCTGGGAATAGTCGGAAGCCTCTTCCGCGCCCTGGACCGCATCGCCGCCCCTCCGCTCTGCTTGATATGCGGGCAAGAAAACGCCTCTGCGCCAGACGGAACCGCCGGGGTCTGTGATGCCTGCGAAGCCGCACTACCGCAATTCCCCGCCAACCGGCGCTGCCAACTCTGTGGCGGATTGAATGACACCGCGCTGGAGGTCTGCCACGAATGCGCCACCACCCCGCGGCCCTGGCAGTGTGGCGTCACCGTATTTCCCTATCAGGGAGCAGCGGGGGACCTCGTGCGAGACTACAAATATCACCGCACCACCGCATACGCGCCCTATTTTGCCCGTGCCATCGCCCATCAGTGGCGCACCGCCGAGCCGTTGGTCCATCCCGACTGCATCGTTCCCATCCCCTTGCATTGGCTTCGACGGCTTCAGCGGGGCTTCAACCAGGCTGAATTGGTCGCCAAATTCCTCGCCAAAGACCTCGGCATCCCCTGCATCACTCCCCTTAGGAGAAACCGCCAAACCGGTCATCAGGCCCGACTGGACGCCGAGGGGCGACTGCGCAATCTCCGCCGAGCCTTCTGCGTTCCGCCGAGGCTGGCACCCCAAATCGCAGACCGTACCATCTTGTTGATTGACGATGTCTTTACCACCGGCGCCACCCTCTCCGCCGCCGCCGAGGTCCTTTTGGCTAGTGGAGCCCGTGAAATCGCCGTCGCCACCATCGCCCGCGCCTAGGCAGCTCTCCGTGGAATTACGGCGCGGTGAAAGACCGCAAGACAGCGCAATCGCAATAAATCCCCCTCGCCTTTCGTTATTAGAGTAATGCATAATTCTCGCCCATTCACCCTCATGGAAGTGATGATTGCCGCGCTCATCTTGGCGACGAGCGTGGCAGCCACCACTGCCATTGTCGGCACTGCCCGCGCCAATATGCTGCGCGAGCAGCGCCGGTGGCTGCGCGAGCATCTGCTCACCAATGCCGTGGAGTTCTATCTGGCCTGCGGACCCGACGCCAATCCCCCCGACGGCCTTCTCCTAGATGGCTATACCTCCTCCTGTGAACTCTTTGATGTTGAAGACCTCCCGGAAGACGCACTTGAGTCCATCCGCGAATGGCGGCTCGGAGAATACCATGTTGTGGTGTTTGACCGAGCCGGAAATATCTTCGCGGAACAATCCGTTCGGAAAATCCTCAAGGAAGACGACCTGGGCTACAACTCGCTGGGAGGGCATTAGACAGCATATATGCGATGCCTTCGGCGCCCATTCACCTTCCTCGAACTCATGATCGCAGCCAGCATCCTGGCGATGATCGCGGCGGGGCTTTTCGTCTATTCGCAGAACGTCAGTCGCAGCTGGCAGCAGATCATCCGCGAACGCAACCGGATGATTGAGTTGATGAATCTCGACCGAACCATCGATGCTGTCCTGGCCAACGCAGTGCCGTTTATCTGGCGAGACGATGGCTCCGACGCCAAGGAGACCTACCCCTTCATCGTTGCGGACCCCGGCGGCCTGCGCATTGCGTATCTCCATCCCATCCATGATAATATCGAAGGAGGCATCCGGTTTGCGGAATTCATCCTCGAAAACGGCGAACTCTACCTGCAATACTCCGACCGCCCCTTCTACGACTGGAACCAGGCCGCCGAACGCACCCAGCGCGTACTCCTCGCAGAGGGTATCGCTGAACTGCGTTTCCTCTACCTCGATTGGAATGACTCCGACGACGACTGGCAAAACCGCGCCCTCTGGCTCGACCAATGGGAGACTTCCGACTCCGAACGAACGGATATCCCGCTCGCCATCGCAATGACGGTGGTTTGGCAGGACGACCGAACCCATACATGGTTCCGCCGCACCCTCGGCAACTCCTTCCGCGAACGCTACGGCAAATGGAATCCCCTCGATGAAGACAAACGATAAATGTTCCGTGCCAGCGGGGAAAGAATCCGGCATGGCCCTCCTGATGGTGATGGGCGTGCTTTCAGCGTGCATGCTGCTCATCTCGCACATCATGCTCGTCAGCGGTGTCGTCAGCAAAGAATCCTATATGATTTCCACCAAGGGGCTTTTGCGATACCAGGCCGAGTCCGCCGCCGAAACCGCATTTTGGATGCACCTCACCGACCGACGGCTCTACTCCAACCGAACTCTCGGCCAAAGTGAAACCGATGCCTTGCGCGAAAACTCCGATTTCGGATGCTGGATGCTCGACGGCAGACCACATCCCTTCGACAACGACCGCGTTTTTGTCTATCTCCAGTCCGGCGAAAATGGCATCAAGCCTACCTCCCTCGAAAGCGACCTCAAACAAGGCTACGACCTCGCCGACGACGCCGACCTCATCGCCCAAATCGACCAATTCGTCGCCGCCTACAAAGACTATATCGATGAAGACGACCTCCTGAATGTCAACGGCTACGAGGCAAATGACTACGCCGCAGATGGTTTCCCGACGCTCCCCCGCAATGCTCCCATGCAATTCAAGCAGGAGTTCTTCTGGCTCCCCGATTGGAGCTATATCATCCAAGAGGACATCTGCATCATCCCGCCGATGGGCATCACCTACGATTTCGGGAAAAACAAAAAGCCCTCGATATTCTCCGCCTCCGATGCCTCAATCTGCGCCCGGCTTGACATCGCTTTCGATTCCGCCGAACTCGATGCCATCCATGATGCATTGCAACGCTGGAAAGACGACGGCACTCCCCTGGAGGACTCCCTCGATTTCGACTTGCTCACCACCATCAAGGCGAATTTCGACTTCACCGAACCCGGTCTCGCCCTCGTTGTGGCACAGGCATACGACACCGGCCGTGAAATCCATGCCGGCTACCGCGTCATCCGCGAAGCCAAAGTAGGCTCGCGGACCTTCTTTGCCGACAACAACAAAGAATGTCTGTCCATCTGGGACCGACGTTGGGAATAGGTTAGAGGTTAGAGGTGAAAGGTTAGAGGTTAGAGGTTAGGGGGTGAATTTTTACATTCCTCATTCCTCATTCCTCATTCCCCGACCTTGCAGAACGCCTGATACGCCGCTTCGTCCATCAGCGTGGCGAGATCCGCCGGATCCGCCTTGTCGATGCGGCAGATCCACCCGATGCCTTCGGGGTCGTTATTCAGGGCGGAAGGATCCTTGTCCAGCACCGTATTCACTTCGGTAATCGTGCCGGAGGCTGGCATAAAGACATCCGAGGCCGCCTTAACCGACTCCACCACGCAAAGCTGTTCCTTGGCCTTCAACGCCTTGCCGACAGTCGGCAACTCAATGAAGGTGATTTCACCCAGCTCATCGGCGGCATATTTGGTGATTCCAATCGTCGCCGAACCGTCTTCCTTCACATCAATCCACTGGTGTTCTTCGCTGTATTTCTTCATGGTTGTCTCCTGGTTCTACTTTTGGCCTCTAATCTCTAATGAAATCCTTTTGAAATAGGCGGGTTAGGAGCCGGCGCCACATCAATTTCACCTCTCAAAAAGAATTACCGCCTGGGCAACGATGGCTTCGCCGCGACCAACGGCATCCAGCCCCTCGTTTGTCTTCGCTTTCACTGAAACCTGCTCGGAAGACACCCCGAAAAGATTCGCTATCGATTTACGAATCAACGGGATATATGGCATCAGCTTCGGTCGCTGCGCAATCACCGTGCAGTCCAAATTCACCAACCGGACGCCCGTCAGGCGTTCATCGGAAAGCACCCGAACAAGCAAATCGCGACTGCTGGCACCGGCAAACTCCGGCGAATCATCCGGAAACCACTGGCCGATATCACCTAGCGCAAAGGCCCCAAGAACCGCATCGGTGATTGCATGCAGCAGCACATCTGCGTCCGAGTGGCCTAGTAATCCTATTCCTTCGGCAGTAGGTATTTCTACCCCGCCGAGCAACAAACGTCGCCCGGACACCAACCGATGGATGTCATAGCCCTGACCGATTCGCAGATCACTCATCCCTCGGTCACCTCGGCTACAATCTTCTGCGCGGCACTCCGCATCGCCTCTCGGAACGCCTCGCCTCGGCCTGTCTCCTGGTCGGCCATCATCGGATAATCCGCCGACACCTCCACTTCGCCAATGCGATAGGGTGTCTCTGAGTCACTGGCAATTGCTTCGTATTCAACGCGAACCGTCACCTGGAACACCACCGTCTGATAGGCAGTGCCAGAGCGATCTCGGAACTCACGCTCACGAAGACGCGCACCGACTCGACGCTGATGGTCAAGGGACTTGATGCGCGTCACCAGAAGCAGACCCGCCTGACCAGCAGACGCCAAGGTTACGCCCGGAGTCTGAACTAGGCTCTCCGACAACGAATTGCGCAACAATGACTCCAACCGTGGCTCGTTGGAGTAATTCACCACGGGGGCCACCGCGATTTTCTGATACTTCTCCGGCAACGAAGTGCCAAAATGGTAATGGGCGCAAGAACCGCAGACCAGCAGAATTGATAATAGCAGTAACTTTTTCATTATAAATCAATTACTTTTAATTTCTGTAGCCTGGTCCGCAGGGAAATGCAATTCAAGGAGTGCTTTGGCGACGGGGGTTGACGTGCTGTCGGGATACTCTCGTATGACATCCAAGAGATAGCGCCGAGCCACATCGGGACGATAATGGTACTTCACCAGATAGAACTCCGCGCGGGAGAGCATCCGTTTCGCCTCGTCATCCTTCGCTCGGGTCATGATTTCCGTGGCCAACTCCCGCCGCGGATCATCTGGCGAAGCGAACTCCAGAAAACTCTGCGCTTCCCGGATTGCCGCCCGCGAGAGTTCGCCGTCACCGTCGGACTTGGCTGCCAATTTTGAGAGGCACTGCGCCAGCGCCAGCCGCACATCGGGATTCCGCGGAAGAAGTTTTACCGTTTCCTGGTAGACCTTCACCGCCTCCTCGCGCTGGCCGTCGGCCTCCAGTTTCCTCCCCAGTACCAGCCGGTCATTCAACGACTGCTCACCGCCAGGCTGGCATTTCACAATCTCACGATAAATCTCGATGGCGACGCCAGGGTCATTGAAACGCAGAAGCGTGCCAGTGCCGTGTTCAAAATAGTCTGCCAATTCACGCATCTGCTCCAGAACCGTATGCAACGGAATGAAAAAACGATAGTTGTTCACCAAATCAAAATAGACCTTCTTGGCACGATGGGACTTCTTTCCCAACAGCAGATTCTCCGCCTCGCGAACCAAGTACGACGCACGCTTTTCCGAAGACGACGCCAATTTCGCCGCACGCCGATATAGTTCCGCCGCACGGACATACTTCTTGGCATCCGCATACTCCTGCGCCTGAAGTACCAGCTCTTGCTCCTGCTGGAATGTATCGTAGTCCTCCAAGGGGGTTAGCGAAGACTCCTGACCGACCAGCAGCAGCCCCCAGCAAAGCGTGAAAATCACAATGGATGTAGAAGAGTTTTTCATCGAGGGATTATATTCCGTTCGTTGGTTCAAAACATATAAGATAACACTGTTAATTGAAAATGACCGACATTTCCAAAAAAACAAAAAAGATTGGCATTTTCGCAATCGCCAATTCCGCTGACCCGGAAAAACTCAAAATTGGCGTGAAAAATTTTGAAGAATATACTGGAATGGAAGTCCTTCCATATTCAGTAAAATCACCGGGACCGCGACATTTTGCCAGCGACGACGCCCACCGCGCCAAAGAATTCAATGACCTTTTGTACAATCCGGAGGTCTCCGGGCTTGTCGCCATCCGCGGTGGCTATGGCGTAACACGTGTTCTGGAACAAATCGACTTTGAGGCACTGCGACGAAAGGACTGCTTTCTCTGCGGTTACAGCGACATCACCGCGTTGCTTCTCGTCGCTTGGAAGCATGGTTGCCGAAAACTCATCCACGGTCCCATGATTCAATCCAGCTGGGCTAACGATCCTTCTTCGCAAGCATTTCAAATCGAGGCAGAAACATTTTTAAAGGTACAGGGTACAAGGTACAAGGTACAGGATATGGGAAATGGGACGAAAGTTTCTTATGATGATTTGGAAGAGCAAAATCAACCGCCTGGTCAAAACACCAAAAACACCTCGACACTTTCTCCTTCTACCTTGTACCCTGTACCCTGTACCCTTTCCCAGCCCTCTATCCTGAAATCCACCTGTACCCTGTATCCTGTACCCTGTACCCTTATTCCGATGAATCTCACCTTGCTCTGCGCACTCCTAGGCACACCATTCCTGCCAGATCTCACTGGAACCATTCTTGCCTTGGAGGACATTTTAGAACCCGCCCATGACATCGACCGCAAATTAAACCAACTCCGCCAGGCTGGTATCCTCCAACGACTTGCAGGACTAATCTTTGGACAATTCACCAATGCCGAAGACGCCGAGTTCCTTCCCGAAATCCGCAAAGAATACGCCGAATTTGTTCCAGGACCAGTCATCGAGAATTTTCCTTTCGGACACTGTCATCCAAGCATCACGTTGCCCTTTGGCAATCCCGTAAATCTCTGTCAGTGGTTTCCGAAAACTGGAATATCATGAGGCTGAATCCGTGAATGTTATTCTGTGCTGGCGAGCGCCAGCACAACGCATTTTCTATCGGCGAGGGCGACGACA
>JAEEGG010028608.1_pt1 | contig 10469 bp, 3 predicted proteins | sample 9134161 | NCBI WGS metagenome assembly JAEEGG01 (sample SAMN16246543, study PRJNA631951) | gut metagenome | biome: gut microbiome; feature: rumen; material: CR-attached | host: Bos | place: Iran: Karaj | collected 2018-10 | reverse complement strand
GGTTGAGCAGCCGTTTGTGCAGGAATTTGGCAAAATAGACCACAAGGTCGGTGAATGTGACCTGATATTGCGTGCGCAGCCGTATTCCCTTGAGTATGCGTGCCGCCGCCTCTTCGCTGGAGGTCATTTCACTTTCGTTCCTCGGCGTGTTGCCTTGTGAGGAGCCGTCTGCGGTAAGGGCATGGTAACGGATTTCGGAGGAGGTGAAACCTGGGTAGGCGATCATCACGTGCACCCCCTTTTTGAGATTCTCCAGCCTGATTGTCTCCAAAAAACCTGTGATGGCAAATTTTGATGCTGAATAGCCGGTGCGCCACGGCAAGCCGTGAATTCCCGCGGTGGAGGATACCCCGACCAGAGTCCCTTTTGATTTCTGCAGATAGGGCAGGGCATATTTTGTGCAGTTTACTGTGCCGAAAAAGTTCACGTCCATAAGGCGGCGTATCACTGAAATCTGCACATCGTCGAAATTCGCCCGCATGGAAATTCCGGCATTGCATATCAGTATGTCGACGGTTTTCCAGCGCCGGACAGTCTCCTCCACCATCCGTTGGCAGTCAGTCTCATCAGTGACATCGGTGACGCAGTATGCCGCGCTGCCACCTTTGCGTCCAATCTCTTCAACGATCGTCCGGAGCCGTTCCTCCCTACGTGCGGCAAGCATCACATTGGCGCCCTTTTCGGCCAGTGAATATGCGAGCGCCTTTCCGATGCCGGATGATGCGCCGGTGACGATGGCAGTCTTGTCTTTGAAGGTGTACTTCAATTTCATGGGTAGTACTATATCTGATAATTGACAATTGTTTTCTCCAATAACTGTATTCTGTAACGTTGTGCTCCGCCCGCATATTGCATGAATTTACCTTTTTTTTTACGATGCCATTTTTTTTCCGGCCAAGGCGGGAATGGTATCGTTTTTTTTCAGATATTTGCATGTTGAACCAAAAAAATATCGTATGAAAAAGTTTTTATTGCCAATCGCATTGATTTGTTGTATGTTGCCGATTTCTGGCAACCTGTATTCCACACCTGCCGGAAATCTGAAAATTGCCGCTTCCGGAAACGCGTCTGCCGAACCGAAAGGCGGATGGTTCACCGGACTTGGTAAAAGGGGGACCACATATACGATGACACCCTCCGTAATCTCCGCGCTGATGGATTCGAACTCCAACGACCTGATGTTGAGTTTCGACACTATATTTATCAGCGGCAATGTGGTGATAGACAGGAGTAAAATTACCAAGAACCAGTATCTTACGCTGCGTGCCAACGATTATGTGACGGGAGCCATAATATTTGAAAAGGGAGCCTCGCTCACAATCAAGTGTGCAAGCGGCTGCCAGTCGGAGATTGCGCTTGCCTGCGCCAATATTTCCGGCAATCCGGCAATCACCGCCGACCATGTTGTGCTCTCGAATGTCACAAACGCCTATGACCGTATTGAGATGAACGGCTTCAAAAACTGGAAGCAGTGGCAGATTGACACTCTGCTCGCCCATGCCGACAAGGTTGGGCCCGACATCGGAGACGGTGCCTATGATTTCACCAACAACACTTTGTTCACGATCGACAAGAACCACGTCTTCTCCATGACAGCCCAGACCGATTTCCTGAACGGGAAAAAGATGGGGTTCAAGAATATGGACCGTGGCGGCACGCTGCTTCCCGACGAATTGTCGCTCGGTGCCTATCCTGACAGCTTCTACGTCGATTTGAGCAAGGCTGACGGCATCCGCTTCAAGGTTGAGGTGAAGGGTTCAGCCCAAAGCTTCAACATCGGGCTCTCCAACTGCCTTAAGAAAGGGCAGTGGCATGAATACTGCTTTGAATACTATGTCTATGACATTCCCTTCTCCGCTGTGGACAAGGACGGTTATGTGACCCTGCCTTTCTCAATGTTTGAGAAGGTTTCGTGGGGCGGCACCTGGGATTTGTCCAAACTTATTGTGTTTATCATGGAGGTGAAGAATGTGACAAAGGGGACGGTGGTCTCCTTTAGCGATGTCCACGGCTACACTTCGTCCATCAAGGACAATCCTGAACTTATGGTTGGGAATATGGAGGTCTCCAACGAACTGTTCATATCTGCGGCGAACGCGAACGTGCGCCAGTATCCCGGCACGGCTGTCAAGGCGCAGAGCACACGCATCATAGCATCGGGAAATGTGCTGCTCCCCAATTCGGGCAACATTTTCGGAAAAACTGTGGAGATGACCGCCTCATACCTCTATCTCGGTTACAATTCCGGTTCGCTTGTCCCCACATCGCAGACCTTCACAGTGTCGGAGATGGCGCGCTACAGTCTGGACAATGTGTGGAGCGACAATGTCTCCGAAGGCAAGAAGTACACATTGCAGAAGAATCTCATCAATTCCGCACCGCATACCTACGAGGCGGCCTTCACTAACGCCTACGGCTCACTGACCGCCATTCATGACCATTCGCTCTGCCAGTCTGAACGGTTGGAGGTGCCTGCAAAGTCCTCCCAGGGAAAATGCCGCTGGTATGATGCGAACGGAAATATCCTCCCCTCGTCGGACACTTTGCGCGTTCCGGTCCTGCTTCCCGACAGCCAGTACCGCTATTTCGTGGAAACTGATATTGCAAGCGGGAACAATGTCTACAATTTGATGCGCAGTGTTGTGGCTGACGTTTGGCCGGAATATGCCCTGCGTGACAGTGCGGTGATTTGTGCGTCACAACTTCCGTTCACCTGGCGTGACACCGTTTTCCAGCTGGGGACGTCCGGCGGTGAGTTCCGTTTTGTCCGCAGGAGCGTGCACGGCTGCGACAGTGTGACCACCTTCAAGCTGACCGTGAATCAGGAGAGCGCATCGCAGCTGTTCGACACCATTTGCGAAGGGGATGCCTACCAGCAATATGGATTTGACATCGCCGCGGAAGCTACGGTCGGCATAAGCCTCCTTTCCGACACACTCGTGACAACCAACACCGTCGGTTGCGACAGCACCTGCACCCTGCAGCTCACCATCCATCCGAAATCTGTGACGGAACTGAACGATACCATTAAAAAAGGTACCAAATATGAGAAAAACGGATTCGACATTTCCGGCACGGATCTTGGCGACAAGGATTACCAGCTGCAGCTTGTTAACATTTATGGCTGCGACAGCACCGTGACCCTGCATCTTACCACCATTGTCAATGACGGGGTGGGGAAATTCGCCTTTGATGAATCCTTTGCCGTATATCCCAATCCTGCGAGGGAGAAACTGATTTTCGTGCAGAAGGCCGGGCTGCAGGCCACCGCCCTGCGTCTTGCCGACGTGTCGGGACGTGTGCTGTTGCAGGTTCCGGTAACCTCTGCGGAGAGCGAACTTTCTATGGATATGGTGGCTCCTGGCATATATTTCCTCGGCATTTACGACGGCAGCCGTCTGCTTGGGGTTTTCAAAGTTTGCAAGGAGTAGCCGATGGGACACCTTCGTATTGTTGCCGCCCTTCTGCTGCTGCCGTTGGTGGCGGCGGCACACACACCATCCGTGGCCGTTGCGACTGAAGCGGGCGGGGGATGGGCCGATTCCGTACTGCACACACTGACATTGGAGCAGAAAATCGCGCAGCTTATCATGGTGCGCGTCCATTCCAACAAAAACAGGGCCTATAACGATACGGCCGTGGCCCGCATGGGGCGTTACCAGTGGGGCGGGGTCTGTTTTTTTCAGGCCTATCCGGTATGCCAGGCCATTCTCACCAACCGTCTGCAGGCGGCCAGCCATATTCCGGTCATGGTGGCCATAGACGGGGAGTGGGGCTTGGGAATGCGCCTTGACAGCATTCTGCTCTATCCGCGACAGATGGCGTTGGGGGCCTCCCGCGACACGGATGCGATTTATGAGATGGGGCGGCAGATGGCGCTGCAGTGCCACCGCATAGGTGTTCATTGCAATTTCGCCCCTGATGTGGACATCAACAACAACCCGCGCAACCCAGTCATAAACAGCCGTTCGTTCGGCAGCGACCCCTATTGGGTCTCGCGCTGCGGCATCGCGTACATGCGCGGCATGCAGGAGAACGGGCTGCTGACAACCGCCAAGCATTTCCCGGGTCATGGGGACACTGAGACCGATTCACATGCGGCGACCCCAACCATCACCCATTCGCGGCGCCATTTGCATAAGATGGAGCTGCAACCTTTCGGGGAGCTGATACGTGCCGGTGTGGACGGCGTGATGGTCGGCCATCTGCATGTGCCGGCCTTGGATTCGGAACGCATCGCCACGGTCTCTTCAAAAATAATGCGCGACCTGTTGCGTGACGAACTCGGTTTCCGCGGCCTGATTTGCACTGATGCGTTGGAGATGAAGGGTATAAGCACGTTATATCCGGCAGGGGAGATGGAGGTTCAGGTGCTGCTGGCCGGTGCCGACCTGCTGCTGCTGCCCTCCGATCCGGTGCTTGCGCTGCAGAAAATAAAGGAGGCGGTGGAATCCGGCGTGCTGCCTGTTGAGGTGATTGATGAACACTGCCTGAACATTCTGAAGGCTAAGGAGAAATATGTTCTGCCATACGCGGGCAGGGTGGAGCCGCGCGGACTTGTGGGCGACATCAACAGCCCGGAGGCGAAGGCTGTTTCACGCCGTCTGACGGAATCATCGCTGACACTGCTGCGCAACAGGCACCATACGGTTCCCCTTCATGAGGGGCTGAAGCGTGTCGCGCATCTGCGGATTGACGCCTCCGGCCAGCAGGTGCTTGACACATTTTTCCGTAACCGTTATGGTACAAAGACCTTCCGCGTTACTCCGAAGCAGGCGGCTGACACCCATCTGCTCCGTCCTTTCTTCCGCGAGGCCGACAGCGCCGAACTGCTTGTTGTGACCCTTGCTTGTCTTTCCCAGTATCCTGAAAAGAACAATTACGGTATGCTGCCCCAGATAGTGCGGCTTCTGGACACGCTTTCGCGTCACCGGCGGGTGCTGCTGGTGGTCATGGGCAATCCCTACGCGCTTAATGCGCTTCCTTCGGCGCACCACATGACTGCCGTTCTGCTTGCATATCATCCGACTGCTCAGGCCGAGCAGGCGGTGGCTGATGTGCTGGCGCACCGTCTGCCTGTGCGGGGCCGTCTGCCTGTGCAGCTTGATGACTTTGACGAAGGGGATGGGGTGCAGATTGTGATGGCGCCGCTGCTTCGTCCGGCATCCGGCGACACCAAATTGCGGCTGGACCGGATTGACACGCTTGTGCGGCGCGGTCTGGATGCCGGAGCCTACCCGGGTTGCCAGGTGCTTGTGGCGAAGAATGGGGATATCCTGTATGAGAAGGCTTTCGGTACCTATTCCTACGATGACAGACGTCCGGTCACAATGGAGACCGTATACGATTTGGCATCCGTTACCAAGTGCATGGCCACCACGCTGGCGATCATGAAACTGTACGACATGGGGAAAATCCGGCTGGACGCCCCGTTGTCCGAATACCTGCCTTATCTTGCAGGCAGCAACAAGGCGAAGCTGACAGTCGCCGAAGTTATGACCCATACCGCCGGCCTGCGCGACTGGATTCCGTTCTACCAGCGTTGGGGCAAGGAGATATACCGTCCGGATTCCTCAGGGGAATATTCCGTGCCGGTATGCAGGGGGATGTACATGCGGGCGGATTACAGGGATTCGATCCGGAAAGGGATTGCGGATTCCCCTTTGGCGAAGGAGAAAAAATACAAGTACAGCGATTTGGGATTCTATCTGCTTGCCGATGCGGTGCGGATGATTTCCGGTCTGCCGCTTGACAGTTTCATGCTGCAGCAGTTTTACGGTCCGATGGGGCTGCAGGCCACCTGTTTCAACCCTTGGTGCACTCTGCCGCTGTCACGGGTTGCGCCAACCGAGAACGATGTGAAGTTCCGGCAGCAGCTGGTGCACGGGTATGTGCATGACCAGGGTGCCGCCATGATGGGCGGAGTATGCGGACATGCCGGGCTTTTTTCCACGGCTGGTGAAATCGCACAGCTGCTCCAGATGCTGCTCAACGGCGGCGTGTACCGTGGCGTGACCTATTTCAGCCCGCAGACTGTAAAGCTGTTTACCGGATATTACGCTCCCAATGTTTGCCGTCGCGGATTGGGTTTTGACAAGCCATCGCTCAGCGGCCCCTCCCCATGCGGAAGGCTCGCCTCCCCGGAGAGTTTCGGACACAGCGGCTTCACCGGCACCTTTTTCTGGGTGGATCCGAAATATGGTCTGGTGTATGTGTTCCTTTCAAACCGCGTGTGTCCCGACGCGTCAAATACCAAACTCTCCTCAATGAATATTCGGACCGATATACAAGACTATGTGTGCCAGGTTATTGGAAAGGCAATGGAAAAAGATTCCACGGAAGCGGGAAAAGATAACGAAAAAAGTGCTACTTTTGCAGCTCCTAATAGGTCGCGGCACAGCCGCCGCACACATTAGCGATGCCCTCATAGTTCAACGGATAGAACGGAAGTTTCCTAAACTTTAAATCTAGGTTCGATTCCTAGTGGGGGTACAAGGATGCGTAAATGCCGCCCGATGGGCGGCATTTTTTATGCCTGTCTATATTTCGGCAGCAGGATGAAGAAGCTGGTGTGGTCGTTCCTGACCGATTCAAAGCGGATGCTGCCTCCCCAGTCGGAGACAATGTTCCGGACAATGGCGAGCCCAAGACCGCTGCCAGTTGATTTGGTGGTGAAGTGGGGGGTGAAGGCGTGCTTTTTCTCCTCCTCATCCATCCCTTTGCCGTAGTCGGTGACGGTGATGAGCCACTGTGTGTCGTTCTCTTCGCTCAGGATCAGCTCGATATGTTGTGGCAGCCCAGGCTTTTGGGCTTGGATGGCATTTTTTATCAGATTGTTGAAAACACGCAGCATCTGGTCCTTCTCAATCAGGACGGCCGCTTCGGCTATTTGCGGGCTGTGTTTGATTTCAATATGCACATCTTCGGTCTGTTCGTACATGTTTGCGGCATTGTCCATGATTTCAAGCAGGTTTTCCTTGGTGCCGTCCCCCTGGCGGATTTTAGCCAGTGAGGAGAATGAACTGGCGATTTCAGTCAGGGCGTCAATCTGCTCCACCATCATACGGCTGTATTTTTCAAGTTTTTCGTCCGTAAGGGTCCCTTCACTGATGCATCGTTGCAGCTGTTGGGTGCTCAGTTTCATCGGTGTAAGCGGGTTCTTTATTTCATGGGCAACCTGCTGCGCCAGCTCTTTCCAGGAGGCTTCCCGTTCCGACCGTGCCAGCATCTCCGCACTCACTTCAAGGTCATCCACAAGACGGTTGTAGTCTTTTACAAGCATCCCGATCTCATCATCGTATTTCCATTTTATCTTCTTGTTTTTGGATTGCAGCTTCACCTTGCTCATCGAATCTGCGATGTGGGTGAGTGAGGCGAGCAGGTAGTTCCCGATCAGGGTGCCGAACAGCACGAACAGTAGCGTCAGCAGCAGGTAGATGCAGAGGAAGGTTGGCAGCACATAGGAGAAAAGGTGCTCCAAATCCCTTCCCTTCTGCCTTGACGGGAAACTGAGGTATCCGACTATTTCCCCCTTGTTGTTCAGGAATGGTTTGTAGAGTATGTTCGCATTGATGAGCGACCTACTGATTTTTGTGTCCCTGTAGAAGGTCTCCTGCCGGTTATGAATCCGTTCGATCACTTCGGGGTTGAGCCTGTTGGGGCTTTGCGGGATGGGCAGGTTCTTGTCCAGCATGAAGACCGCCTCCCCGTCAAGTGTGTACATGTTGGTGTTTTCCAGATACTCCTTTGGCATTCGGGAGATGGCAGGAAGCAGCAGCTGCTCCATTTGGGCGGTGCCTGCATTCTGCGGGGTGAGATTGCCGGACGGCAGCATGTGCATGATCATGTCGATACGTACAAAGGAGTTTTGGTAGAGCTCGTCCTGACTGTATTTGTGCACGAATACCGAAAACGTTATGGCGCCCACAATGGCTGTCATAACGATAATGATGACAATGAACAGTCTGATGCGCTGCTTGAAAAGCAGAAACCGGCGCTTGTCCTTATAGTTGACAATAATATATACTATAGTGTTCAGCAGGAGTGCAAGCAGAACCAGATACGGGAAGGTGGCGATGCATTTCCGGAGCATCGTCTGTCCGGTTGCCAGCAGCACCATGTGCGAGGGCTGGTGGAAATAAAGGTAATAGTCGTTGTTCCGGTAGGTGAAATGCATGCCGTTGTAGAGAGTGTCCAGCCCGTAGCAGCGCATGTTGGTGTGGAACACGTTGTTCAAGTCAAGGCATGCGGTAAGTTTCCCGTTGTCGTATTCCGCACAGGAGAGCTGCTGTATCTCGTTTTCAATCCGGTGCTCGTTACGGTTCAGCAGGAAATCAGGCTTGAAAAAGTCCGAACCGGACATGGTTTCAATTGCAATGCAGGCGGTATCAGGTTCACCGCTCTTGCTTGTGCAGGGGAAGAATTTCAGCAGCAGGTATTTGTAGTTGTCTATACGGTGTGCGTTGACCATACGCAGGTCGGAGCATTGCCTGTCCGCTTTTGAGGCGGCGAAGGTCTCGCTGTAACGGCGGATGGCGGTCCTGTCGGTCGGTATGCTTGTGCGACCCACAAAAATGTGTTTCCGGTCATTGGCAAAATAGGGCTGGAGGTACTGTTCCTGCACATAGGCGATGACATCGTTGCGCTGTATGTTGGTGTCTGAAAGCAGAACCGTCAGACTGTCATCCTCCTCAATCTGACCGTTTATCTCGCGCAGATTGTATTGCATGAGCGGGTTCTCTTTCTCCAACAGCGTGTTTGCAAAGGATTCCTTTGAAAGCTGCAGCCGTTCGTGATTGGTGTCCACCAGCAGCAGCGAAAGCAGCAGTACGGATATCATGCAGGAGACCGTATGGTACCGGATCGAAAAACGGCTCTCCGGCAGCAGGGCGTGGAAAATGTTGATGCCGACGATAATCCAGTAGATAAGGCTGCCGACAATCCAAAAGCGGTGCTGGCTCAGCTGCGGAAAGTTCATGATTACGGCGATGTATCCTATCCAGACCAGCGTTGCGGAAAGCAGACCCATCAGAATTTTCTTCCGCCGGCCAAGGCTGCAGTTGAAAAAATTACGGTAGCACTTTTCGATCAACAGAAGGGTTGTGCAGAGCATCATGCAGAGTGAGACTGCAAACAGCAGCTTGAGCAGGAGAGGGCTTTCCGCCTTAAATGTGGACGAGTGTACCGAGATGTATGGGAGAATGTTGGTTGAACTGCTCAGAATCATGCGGTTGAATCCGATGAATGTGGCGATGTAGAGCAGATGTGAGAATGTCAGCTCCAGCCATGTGAGGGCATGATGTCCGGGGTCCGGCTTCAGCCCGCTCTTCACAAGGATAATTGCTATGACAAGCAGTGTGTAGCTTCCCATGAAGAGTCCACCCAACGAATTGAAGATGGAGGAATAGTACAGGCTGGAAAAGAGGTTTGCGGTGAACATTGAGGCAGGTCTCCTGCAGCATAGCGCCATCAGCAGCATGCCGGTCGCCAGGATGGTCAGCAGCAGTGTGAGCAGTGCGGGCTTTTTGCGGAACAGGGGCCTTTTTTCCAGAATCTTGTAAATGCAGCGTCCCACCAAAGTGCAGGCCAGCATCCACAACAGCGCCTCAAGCAGTGCCATGAGGTTGGATTCCCGTATGTTGCCGTTCATTTCCAGGGCGAAGGCGGCATAATTGTTCCTGTCATGGATTATCATTGCCTCGTTGTCTGGCGGAATGGTGTGGAAATTCCCTTTATTGAGCATCCAGACATCACAGAAGCTGCCGGTCGGGAGATATGGGGACTCCAGCACGCATATCCCATAGACGGTACGTTCGCAATTGATGTATTGCCGTATGAAGACATTGGTGTTGTCCAATGTCCGGTAGCCGGAGAGATCCTGCTGTTTCTTAGTCCGTTTTGAGGGAATGTTCACCACATTTGACGACCAGGCCCGGAGCGTGTCGTTGTCGTATATGTAGAATGCGAATTCAGTAGGGTCGATCTCCTGTTCCCCGCAATAGGCAAGCAGCTGGTGGATGTTGTTAACCCGCTTATCCATGAGAGGGCGTGCGTAACGGTCCATACGGCTCTCCTTTTCCAAAAAACGCTGCTGCAGGATGCTTTGGAGATGGTCCGGACGGACAAATCTGGCGTTCCTGAGGGACAATCCTGCCGCGCATACCAGCGCCAGGCCTGTAATAAGGAATAATACAATATTGGTTATGTGTGATTTATGTGTTCCCATGTCTTGAAAATATCTTTTTGCAAAAATACATTTTATTTATACATAAAAAAATGAAAAAAATGTCTGAAATATAACTTGGCATATATGGGAATTGTTTACTTTTGCGCAGTTTTTCCGGCTAAGGGTTGGACTACTATAAAACACAGAAAAATAACTTATTTATTAATTTAAAATTTTAAATTGTGATGAAAAAAGGTTTGTTTTTATTCGCCAGCATGCTTTTCGCTGCTGCTATCGCTGTCTC
>JAEEGG010028606.1_pt1 | contig 10470 bp, 9 predicted proteins | sample 9134161 | NCBI WGS metagenome assembly JAEEGG01 (sample SAMN16246543, study PRJNA631951) | gut metagenome | biome: gut microbiome; feature: rumen; material: CR-attached | host: Bos | place: Iran: Karaj | collected 2018-10 | reverse complement strand
TGCCACGCCTAGGCTGTTTCTGTTGTGTGCGAAAGGATGCCACTTGAGTTCGACAGGAATGCCCAGATGGCTGATGTAGGCGTAAGCGTTCTGCTTGGAAGTGGTGGGCGTTTGGAGGAACTGTAGCCCCATGTTGGAGAAGTCATCCCAACTGCCGGAGGGTTCGACATTGTAGTAGAGCCTGTTCCATGCGAAGTCGTAGCGCAGACCCGACGAGAGCTGCCATTTGGGCGCGAACTGCCAATGTGCCATCAAGGGAAGCTGTACGGTTGTACCGTAATTGGAATAGTAGGGTGAAAGGTCGTTGCCGTTGTTGAAGAGGGAGACCCCGGCCGAGATGCCCAGGTCGATGGTGGATTTGGGGCGGTCAGCATTCGAGAGTGTGTCGGACTGGGCATGAAGACCGTAGGCAACGATGAGGGCGACTAGGGAAAAAATGATTCGTTTCATGGTTTTTGGGTATTGAATGTGTTAATAAACAACTGTTCTTTAAAAGATTTGGAGGGCAAGAACATTACCATCCATAAGGCTAGGTTCGGCCATGCGGAGGCGGAAGAGGCTGCGATGCTGGGTGGGAGCTTCAGGCGCAGGAGTTGGCTCGGCTTGGGCTATGGCATCGGTAGTTTCAGGTAGAAAGGGGACTGCGGGAGATTCCTCCTCGGCAGGTAGTTCTTCTGGAACAGATTCGGCGTACTGCTCGGTGGTCAGGGAGGGCTCTAAGATGGGTGACGGCGCAATCTCCTCTAGTATCGGGTCGGCCACATCAGGCTGCAAGGGTAAGGCTGGTTTGGGTTCGCTGATGGATGTGGGTGTAGTGGTGGATGCAGGTTGAGGAGTAGCCTTATGAGGTTCGGCAGGAGCCATGTGGACTTTAGGCAACTGCACCTGCGGAGCTTGTGCCAGTTGAGGTTCGACGGAAACTGGCGAAGGATACCACAGGTGGACGATGGTCATCATAAAGAGCACCAGACAGGCGGCAGCCACCAGTCGCACTGACCACAGTCGCACAGAGCGCCGTTTGGCGGCGGCCTCCTCGGCTGCCATGCGCTCAATCATCTCCGACAGTTGTTGCTGACGGCGGGCATCGCGACCGGCATGTTCGAGCGATGCCAGAAGCTCTTCGAGCGTAGGAGGTGTGCTATTCTTTTTCATAATCTATTATCATTTGTTTGATGGACTTGTATGCACGGGAAAGGAGGGTGTAGACATTACCCTCGGAGGTGTGGAGAGTGCGAGCGATGGCAGGGGTGTCGACATTGTCGAAATGTTTCAGACGCACCACCTTCTGCTGCTGCTCGGGGAGGTTGTCGAGGAAGCGGAGAGCCAACTGTAGGCGTTCGTCTTCGTCTGTGTGGTCCTCGTCGGCGAGGTCGGCAAGATAGTCAGCCCCGACCGATGGATGACGGCGACGCATGAGGTCGACACAACGACGCTTGACAAGGGTGATGCACCAGGCCTCGCGGTTAAGCACCTTCTTCAGTTTGTCACGTTCGTTCCAGAGGGTGACAAAACAATCTTGGACCACGTCGGCAGCCTCGTCTTCGTTGCCTAGAAGGCTCTCGGCCATACGCTGCATGGCGGGCTGGTGAACCAGATAGTCGGCTTCGAATTGTTTTGTCTCGGTTTTCATTGGTAGTTCTTGTCAGTTTTCTACCAAGTAGTCGCAAAAGTGGCCAAAATCTGACACACTTTTGCGAAAAAAAAGAAAGATTTTTTGTAAGGGATTATTTTACAAGATAATCCAAGGCATATTTATAGCCATCCAAACCTAATCCGCAGAGCACTGCGCGACAAACGTCGCTCAAAAGGGAGTGTCGGCGGTACTCCTCGCGGGCATAGATGTTGCTGATGTGTACCTCGACCACGGGCGTGGTAATGGCGGCTATGGCATCATGGATGGCGACGCTGGTGTGGCTGTAGCCCCCGGCATTGAGGATGATGCCGTCGGCAGTGAAGCCCACCTCATGGAGGCGGTTGATGAGTTCGCCCTCGACGTTGCTTTGGTAGTAGCCGATTTCTACGTCAGGGAATTGTTGCCGAAGGCTGTCTACCATCTCTTCCATGGTGGTATGTCCATAGATGGAGGGCTCACGTTTGCCGGTGAGGTTCAGATTGGGGCCGTTGATAATCTCTATTCGTTTCATTGGGATTAGGTTTGTTGTTTCAACTTCTCACGCAGGCGCATGGCGGGCCGCTCCACGCAGTAGTATAGCATGAATGTGGCTGCAACTACCATGAGCCAAAAGAGTAGGTAGGCGGCTTCGCCATGGGCGGTGGCAAAAGTGTGCATAGAACTGTCGACGATGGTGCCCATCAAAAGATTGACCATAAACATGGAATAGGAGAGCAGGCTTAGCACCATGATGCCTTTGGCGAGGGTGCCGCGGGCGGTCTTCCATGAGTTGAGGGCGGGAAGGGTAAAGGCACAGGCGACCGAGTTAATCAGGGGCAGTAACAGCACAGAGTAGGCATCGCCTACGGTGTATTGGATGCTCCTGTCGGCAATAAAGAGCGCAATGCCTACCGCCAAAGCCCACCAACGACACTTTTGCCAGAGTTTGGGACATTCGCGACACAGCCACGCAGCTAGGACGCCGACGTAGATGCAGTCGGTGCGTGTGGCAAGTGTTTTGCGGATGATGATGTCGTAGTGATAGGGGTCGGTCAAACCCAATCCTACTTTGGCGCGATACAGTGTACACGCCACAATGGCAAGCACCGCAGCAACGGGCAGGGCATAGCGCCCCACAATGCGACGCAGCCCTATGACAATGAGGGGGAAGAAAATATAGAACCACCACTGCACGGGCAGCGACCACGACTCCCAGTAAAAGCCCTGAAAGGGGGTGAAGAGGTTCTGCGTGAGGGTTACAAATTGGTACATGGGTGTCGCCGTGAGGTCGGCAGTGATAAGGCCCAGCCACACGGCCAAGAGGTTGATCAACAGCATCGCATAATAGTTGGGAAGGATGCGCAGAGCCGTCTTGCGGTAGAATCGCCAAGTCTGCTGCCATACGGGCGGCTGGCTCATCATCTTCATGACAGAAAGGCCAATTAGGAAGCCGCTCAGCACAAAGAACAAATCGACACCGTGGGGCACAGGAAGGTGGGAAAGCCAGTCGAGCCGTGTGCCACGGATGAGGTGCATACCATGCCTGTGTACCACACAGAAGATGGCGAACGCCCTCAACAGGTCGAGTCCGAAAACACGTTGTCGTGTGCTTATGACAATTCCTAGCATAAAACGATAACGCTTAAACCTGACTATTATTGTGCAAGAGGGAAATACAATGCAATAAAAGCAGCGAAGAAGCGTTATTTTATTTATGAGCCAAAACTATCATCCGAAGCCTGTCAAAATATACAAGTCCACCATCAGTTGTGTGATGTCCGTATTGCTATACTCGGCCGGCATTGCATTCTGCATTTGGGTTGCTATCTCCAATTTCAACAATGACGCCCTCTCATGGATAATGGTATTGGCCTTGGGGGTCATGGCAGTGGCATGCGCCAATCAAATGATATACTACATCCGCTGCCGACATGAGCAGATCATCATTACCGAACAATCCCTTATCATATCCCAGTGTGTCCAAGAGACTAAAAATGGGGACTGGAAACCTGTTAAGAATGTCAAGCTTTCGTGGAAGAATATCAACCACATCTCAGCCCAATGGGAAAGACCCACCAGCAAGAGCATACGAAAGAATGTGCTGGTCAGCGCAGGCAAGAAAGAGACCTATTTAATCGACCCCGACATATTTGATGTTTTCTTTCTGGAGAGGAAGCTGGAGGAATTCCAGAAAAAGTACGGGAACCCATCTACGCCAACCCGATCGACCAGCATCGACCATATTCCCCAATTGCATGAGCTCTTAAAGAATCGGCGTTAGTCGTAAGGGGCAAGTTTCCACACAGACAAAAATCAAAGCCGCCTCCGAAAGGAGACGGCTTTGCGTTATGAACAAAATTGACGGGTCAGATTAGATAAATCCTTATCTAAGCCTTCACTCGCTTTCGCTCGTGGTGGCTATTAGATGATGCCCTGGGCAACCATAGCCTTAGCAACGCGCATGAAGCCGGCGATGTTAGCGCCCTTCACGTAGTTGATGTGGCCATCAGCCTCACGGCCATGCTCAACGCACATGTCGTAGATGTTGTTCATGATGGTGTGGAGGTTCTTGTCGACCTCTTCAGCGGTCCAGTTGCGGTGCTCAGCGTTCTGGCAGATTTCGAGACCAGAGGTAGCAACACCACCAGCGTTGACAGCCTTACCGGGGCCGAAGGGAACCTTAGCGGCCTGGAAAGCGGCGATAGCGGCGGGCTGACAACCCATGTTGGAGACCTCAGCAACATACTTCACGCCATTGGCGAGGAGCATCTTGGCATCTTCCTCAGCGAGCTCGTTCTGGAAGGCGCAAGGCATAGCGATGTCGCACTTCACAGTCCAAGCCTTCTTACCAGCGGTGAACTTGGCCTGGCCAGGGAATTTGTCGGCCATATCCTGAACCTTGTTGCGGTTGGAGGCACGCATGTCGAGCATGTAGTTGATCATCTCCTTGGTGATGCCGTTCTCAATCTCGCAGACACCGTCGGGACCGGAGATAGCAACAACCTTGGCACCCAGCTCGGTGGCCTTGATGGCAGCACCCCAAGCAACGTTACCGAAGCCAGAGAGGGCGATGCGCTTGCCTTCCATCTTGTCGTTCTGCTGTTTCACCATGCGCTCGACATAGTAGATAGCACCGAAACCGGTAGCCTCGGGACGGATCAGAGAACCACCCCAGCCGTAGCTCTTACCAGTGAGGGCACCAGTGCTGTGCTCGCGAGCCAGTTTCTTGTAAGCACCATAGAGGTAGCCAATCTCGCGGCCGCCAACGCCTACGTCACCAGCGGGACTGTCCTGATCGGGACCGATGTTGCGCCACAGCTCATACATGAAGGCCTGGCAGAAACGCATGATTTCAGCGTCGCTCTTTCCAACGGGGTCGAAATCGGAACCACCCTTACCACCGCCGAGGGGCAGCATGGTGAGGCTGTTCTTGAAGATCTGCTCGAAGCCGAGGAATTTCAGCATGGAGACGTTGACAGCCTTGTGGAAACGGAGACCACCCTTGTAGGCGCCGAGGGCGGCGTTGAACTGGACGCGATAGCCGAGGTTGGTGCAAACCTCACCCTTATCGTTGACCCAGGTCACGCGGAAGGTGAAGATACGGTCGGGCTCGACAATACGCTCAACAATCTTGTTAGCCTCGAACTCGGGGTGTTTGTTGTATTCTTCCTCAATGGTCTCGAGGACCTCGCGGACAGCCTGCAAGTATTCGTTTTCACCGGGATGTTTGGCCTCCAGGTTGGCCATAATTTCGTTTACTTTCATGATATTTAATACTTTGTGTTAAACAATAAATTTGTTTCAATGGAGCAAATATACACCCTTTTTTTTATATAAAAAAATTATTTTTCAAATTTAACAAAAAATCAATAATAACAGGTCTCGACAAAATTCTTGATGCGCGGTTTGACATACTCGCGTTCCTCCATGAACGACATGTGTCCCACATGGTCAAGGAGAAGGATTTCGGAATGACGGGGAATCATGGCCTGCGAGATGGCAATCTCGAGCGGTATACGATTGTCGTTCTTGCCGTAGATGAAGAGTACAGGCACCTCGAGTTGTTGCAGCACAGAGATGCGAGAGGGACGTGTCATCATGCCTTTCTGAGCAGCAATGATGGCCTCCGTCTTGGTCTCAAGACACTGATCCTGAAGATCCTTGATATCCTGCGAGAGGGCGGCACGGTTGTTTTCGTAAAAAAGCGTGGGGACAAAATTGACGATATAGGAAGCACGGTTTTCCTGCACCTGGTCACAGACAGCCTGACGGTTGGCTCTATGTTCTTCACTGTCGGAGAGGGCATGGGAATTGACAAGTCCCAGGCCGCGAAGGCTATAGGGATATTTCTCGGCGAAAGCCAATGCCACATAGCCACCCATGGAATGACCCACCATAACACATTGGTCGACACCTGCTTCCTCAAGGACGCGTTTAATGATACGCGCCATGAAATCCATCGAGTGAACCTCGCAGAACGATTCAGAATGGCCATGGCCAGGGAGGTCGATGGTAATCACCCGCAAATCATGCATATATGAAAGCACATAGGAGCTCCAGACATCAAGGCTTTGGAGAAAACCATGAAGCAGTACCAGTGCTTTCCCGTTGCTGCGGCCCTCGTCACGGTAGTGTACCGCATGGCCGTCAACCATTAGAATACGGTGTTGTTCCATAATGCTTTGTTTCTTTTAGTTACTATTGTTGTTCCCTAAAGCGCACCGACACACCCGAGTTGCCGTGTTTTTTCACATTGATGTTGCCATAGGCAGAGATGATTATCCGGGAATTGTCAATACCTTGTTCGTTCATGAAGTCACGAATCAGCCGTCCGCGCTCGAGGGAGAGATTATAGCAGAGTTTATCGTCGCTGCCGGCCACATCGATGCAAAATTCAACAATACCATTGGGATTGTGTCCGATAAACTGGGCCAATTGCTCAAGCTGCATCTGTGCGACTGGGAGCAAGTCGGTGCCTGCTGGATTGAAGCCGACAGCGAACAAGGGCACAGGCTTGTCCATAGACACCAGCACCGGGAAAGTGTACCCTTTTAGGCGCTGCTTGTTCTTTGCATGGGGATCGATAACCACAGCGGGCACAAAATAAAGGCCGGCGTCGCCCATGATTGCATAGCTCTTGTCTTTGTGGACGTTGATGGTGAGGGTGTTGCTCACACCAGAGCAGTCAACCATCTGTACTACAGACTGCTGAGACAAATCGGCAACACGAACGCGAAGCAACGCCGACTCCATGCCGAGAATGTCGAGCGTATAGGGTTCATAGGAATTGGAGGCATCGTGGGTGGTTGAGAAGCTATAACACGAGAAAGTGCCAAGATTGGAATTGACAGCCATCATGATGCGCTTCTCGTCGGGGGAGAAACTCAGGTCGGTTTCGGAGTAACCCGAGTTGACCTCTTTGCCGATATTTTGGGGTGTCGACCAAGAAGTCCAATCCTGGACATTGGTGCGCGTGGAGACATAGACATCGCCATAACCCAGACCACCACGACCATCGGTAACGAAATAAAGGGTCTTCAAATTGCGGCTCAAGATGGGACTACGCTCCGAGTAGGGGGTGTTGATATTGCTGCCCAAATTGATGGGTGTTCCCCAACCGCTATTAATATAAGGTATATAATATATATCCGTTGCCAAAGCGGTGTCGCCATGGAAGTAGGCGCCTGAGGTCTGCAGATTATAGCCGTTGGGACGGTCGGAGGCCAGCAACAGTCCGCTGCCATCAGGCAACATGTAGGCATCGGTCTCCACATAGTCGGTATTGACCGGATAGGGTGGGATGTCGGTGATACGCCAGTAGTCGCCGTCTTTCTCGGCCATCATGATATTGCCGTCGGATCCAAGAAGCATGCGGGTACCCCCGGCATAAAACCCGAAGAGCGTCAAGCCTTCGGTGTTGATGATAGATGCAAACGGCACTTCGCCAGCAGGACGCCACTGACCACCTTCCTTCACGGCATAGCATATGCGGTTGCTGGCACCAGAACGGGTAAAATAGAGTCGGCCGTCGGCCTCATTGAGGCATGGATTCTTGACATGATAGGTAGCCGAGAATTCCTTAGTGAGTTTGCGACCCGTAGCAGGTGCCGATAGAACTCGTTGTAACTCCTTGTATTCATTGGCCGAGACATTCTCAAAACAGATATCGAACTTGCGCACACGGTCGAGGGCAGCTTGATAGTTGCGGGTGGAAACCATCACTTGAATCATGCGCTGCAACGGAACGATGGCTATCTTTTTCCCCATCAGCTGACGCACATAGCCGGCATAGCGGTTGTATTCCACTTCGAGAAAATCCTCCATAAGGTTGATTCGATCTATAATCTTGGCTGACTCAAGATCATTCTCCACCGAACGGTGATAGGGAAAATCGGGGTTTTCCTTGTCGAAACGTTTGATGGGGTCACCGTTTCCCTCGGCAGCATGCCAAGAATAATAGCGGTTGTAAATCTCGTTATATTCGGGATCAAGTTTGAAATGCTCTAAGTAGTAACGTGCGGCAGCCACATCCTGCTCCTTGGCCAGCAACTTGCGCATTTCACCCAGAGCTTTGTCGGCCAAAGGAATATCCGAGTAGGTGCTGGCAAAGGTTGCATAATCCATGGCGGTTTTACACTTGGCGTAAGTCACCTCAAGCAAATTGTCGAGCCTGTCACGAGCCTGCTGGCTCTCGTCACTTGTGGGATAGCGTTCCAAGAAACTCATGAACGAAGGCACATCGTTGCGTTTGCTGGCCATGGCATAGGCCATGCGGCTCTTCTGCTTCTCAGCGGCACGCTGTACCGAAGGACTCTCCGGGAAACGAGCAGCCACGGCATTGGCCTGCTCTTCGGTGGAGACACCTTCAAACAAACCAGGAGCCAAGCGCGACAGACGTTCTTCCATCTGTTCTGACTCCTTGGTACCAGGGTAAACCTCCATAAAATGGTAGTACGATTCGGCGGTGCCTTTTTTCAGGCAGTCGTCGTAGACTTGGTTAATGCGGCGCTGACGCAGCAGACGCACAAGTTCCATGTCAATGCCAAAGGCGTCAAGATAGGTATCAAGTTCCACACCCGTCATGTCGGTGCGTACCTCGATGGTGTTGTAGGCAGCGTCGATGATAGCCTGTTTGGTTTGACGTATGGTAGTGAGGGTAATGTCATTGCGCACCAAACGAGCCAACTCGCCGGTGTGGTTATCCTCGATAAGCTTGATGTGGCAAGCTTCGGCACGCTGGATATACTTCATGGCCATCGGCAAGTTCCTCATCGGATGCGAATTGTCGAAGTAGAACTGTGCCAGATTGTAGAGAGCCTCAACGTTGTCGGGCGACTTGGCATAGGCCTTGTTGAGTTTGGTGAAGCGGGCATGGTAGTCGCTGAGCGAGTCCAACAAGTCGTTCTGGGCCATCGACGCGGTTGCCAGCACGCAACATGACAATATCAATATCAGCTTTTTCATAGTCAAACTATTTTATTGAGCTCAAAATATCCTTAAATTCAAAATCCATTTCATCGAAGGTGTCGTTGGTGGTCTCAAGACGGAATTCCACCATCGTACCCCTGTCGACAAAATAGGTCATATAGAAACGGTAGTCTTTTTGGTCGGAGGGATTGGTGTAGGCCCCAATATAGCCTATACCACCCTTCGAGGGAAGGCCGTCGCCTTTGGTAAATTCCTTGAGCGACTGGTAGGGTTGTTTCTCATAGCGTTCGTAGACCAGGTCATAGAGGTCACCGTCGTAATTGCGGTTGACATAAATACGCAGGAAAGGAAGCACGGTGTCGGCCTCCGTATCGACCACCACATGGCCTGTGTAGCAATAGAGGGAAATGTCACCACCCTCGGGCAACTCGAAAGTGCGAAGATAGCGCCAACTCTCATTGTCAAGGCGGTAAGTGACATTCGTACCGGGTATGGTGAGTTGGGCCGACACCATGGCAGGCAGCAACATGGCAACGGCTATCACCATCATCTTTATGCTAATCTTTTTCATACTCTATCCTTTCGTTGTAGAAATTCAACAATTTGTCGGCAAGCATGCCCTCATCGTACTGTTCGGTGATGAGCCGTTCGGCAGCCTCACCCACTTGGCGGCAGAAATCGTCGTCCTCCAGGCAACGCTTGATTTGCATTGCAAACTCTTCCGGAGTATTGGCAATGAGCAGGTTCACTCCGTCGGTATAATCGATACCTTGGGCGCCCACCGTAGTGGTAATAACGGTCTTGCCCACCGACATGGCTTCAATGATTTTCACCCTGATGCCACTGCCGCTAAGCAGGGGGACCACATTGATTTTTTTGCTACCGATGAAATACATGGCGTCGGGCACTTCACCCACCACCGAGACCCCTTCTATCCGGGCTTTCATCCAGCGTTCGGGCATCTTCCGTCCGGCAAGATAAAGCTTGGCTTGCGGCACTTCTCGGTGCACCACCGGCCAAACCACCTCCAACAGCCAGCGGATGCTCTCCTGGTTGGGAAGCCAGTCCATGGCACCGATATGGAACAGGGAGTCGGGCTCGACCTCCACATGCGGCACATCCTCGGGTTCCACGCCGAAAGGTATAACCGACACAGGCTTGCGGCAACCGCTCTGACGGAAATAGTCGGCGTCGTTCTTCGTGATACAGACGATGCCATCATAGTCGTTGACATGCTCCAACTCATAGGCACGGAGCGTCAACGAAAGATGCTTCAAATACCATTTTTTCAATGGGTTGAGGCAACTCTGCGCCACCCTTTTCCATATAAGGTGTTCCACGTTGTGAGCTCTCAGCATCACCTTGGCATCCGAATACTTGCGAATCAACGGCACATAAGGTGTCAGGAAGATACTCTCCACATGCACCAC
>JAEEGG010028605.1_pt1 | contig 10470 bp, 6 predicted proteins | sample 9134161 | NCBI WGS metagenome assembly JAEEGG01 (sample SAMN16246543, study PRJNA631951) | gut metagenome | biome: gut microbiome; feature: rumen; material: CR-attached | host: Bos | place: Iran: Karaj | collected 2018-10 | reverse complement strand
TCAACGTCACTCAGAAGGGGAACACCCTGATGAGTGACGTTCTCACTGTAAAGGTTGATGCCAAGACGGGGGCCATCACTTTCAGCGCCAAGGGTAAGACCCTGCTTCGTGAGAAGGGAGCCTGCACCTTTGAGCCACGCACGGAGGGACCAGATGCTGGTGCCTATCGTGTAACACAGACCTTTCAGCTTGACAAAGACGAGGCTATCTACGGCTTAGGCACCATCCAGAACGGCAAGATGAACCGTCGGGGGGAACATAAGCTGATGGAGCAGTCGAACTTAGAGGATTTCCAAAGTGTCCTGCAGTCCATCAAGGGCTGGGGTATCTTTTGGGATAACTACTCCCGCACCCAGTTTGACGATGATGCCGCTAAAGGCATGTCGTTCTCTTCAGAGGTGGGCGATTGCGAAGACTATTACTTCATGTACGGCGGATCTGCCGATGGTGTCATTGCCCAGATGCGCCACCTCTCTGGTGATGTGCCGATGTTCCCGCTCTGGACCTACGGCTTCTGGCAGTGCAAGGAGCGTTATAAGAGTGCCCAGGAGCTCTTAGGTGTCGTTGATCAGTACCGCCAGTTGCAGGTGCCACTCGATGGTATCATCCAGGACTGGCAGTACTGGGGCTCCAACTATCTGTGGAACGCGATGGACTTCCTGACGGAAGAATATGCCGACGGACAGAAGATGATCGATGAGGTACACCAGAAGAACGCCCACTTTATGATCTCCATCTGGGCGAGTTTTGGTCCGAAGACCAAGGCCTATCGTCAGCTCGATGAGAAAGGACTGCTCTTCGACTTTGCCACATGGCCCCAGAGCGGACTGACTTTCTGGCCCCCACGCCTGGACTATCCCTCTGGTGTGCGTGTCTATGACGCTTTCTCACCTGTGGCTCGTGACATCTACTGGCAAAACCTGAAGAACCTGTTTGATAAGGGTGTCGATGGCTGGTGGATGGACTCTACTGATCCCGATTTCTTTGATCCGAAGGAGGCTGACTACGATCACAAGGCTGGCAACGGCACCTGGCGCTCCTTGCGTAATGCCTTCCCATTGGAGACAGTTCGTGGTGTCTATCAAGCTCAGCGCAAGGAGTCCGAACAGAAACGTGTGTTCATCATGACACGTTCGGCCTTTGCAGGACAGCAGCATTACGGCTCGAATATGTGGAGTGGCGATGTGGCCTCCTCTTGGGATATGTTGCGCAAGCAGCTACCTGCCGGACTGAGTTACTCGCTGACAGGTAATCCGAACTTCAATACCGACATCGGCGGTTTCTTCTGCGGTTCCTATAACACCCAGGGAAGTGGTTCTGCACCCAAGAACCCTCAGTATCAGGAGCTCTATGTGCGTTGGATGCAGTATGCCCTCTTCTGTCCCATCTTCCGCAGTCATGGTGCCGATGCCCCACGAGAGATCTGGCAGTTTGGTAAGAAAGGCGAGCCCGTCTATGACGCCATCGAGAAGATGATCCGTCTGCGTTATCGCCTCATACCTTATTTATATAGTACCGCCTGGCAGGTAACCAGCAACAACGAGAGCTACCTCCGTCCACTGTTCAGCGACTTCGCTCACGACAAGCGCGTCTGGGATATGACCGATGAGTTTATGTTTGGTCGTTCTATCTTGGCAGCGCCTGTGGTGGAAGCCCAGTTTACTGAGGAGCAGATCATTAAAGAAGATGCGATGACAGGTTGGGACAGGAAAGAAGTAAAAGCCCAACAGGCGAATCGTGTTGACTGGTCTGCCCCAAAGACTGCCACCAAGTACCTGCCGAAAGGCGCTACATGGTACGATTTCTGGACTAATCAGCAGTACAGAGGTGGACAGACCATTACGCTCCAGACTCCACTCGACCGCGTGCCGATGTTTGTACGTGCCGGTAGCATCCTGCCCCTCGCCCCAGAGATGCAATATGTAGGTGAGAAGGCGTGGGATCAGCTTGAGATCCGTGTCTATCCTGGTGCCGACGGCTCTTTCCTCCTCTATGAAGACGAGGGTGACAGCTATCAGTATGAGAAGGGTGCCTACGCCACCATCGCCTTCCAGTGGCATAACGCCACCAACACGCTGACGATCGGGGCACAGCAAGGCAGCTATCCAGGTATGCTAAAGTCACGCCAGTTCGTCATCGTTCTACCTGATGGCACCTCGAAGACTGTTGATTACAAAGGCCAGAAGATTGAGATCAGTCTCTGATTGTATAATATTTGGATTCGGGCGGATGGTCTGACATATATTCCGAATTATTTTTCGTACCTTTGCAGCCGTATGGTGGACATTAAGGTAACATATAGGCTGACAAGTCGGTTGTCGATGCGCATCGTCAAAAATGGCGATGTACATGTGTCGGCTCCTATCGGTATGCCGCGAGGAAAAGTCATGGCGTTCATCGAGGAACATCAAGACTGGATTGACAAGGCTAGGAAGAAGTCGTATGAGCGTCAGAAGCAACGAGCGACATTCTTCAATAAACTGCCATTAGCCACTCGAGAACAGGCTGACGAAGCACTGAAGCGATTGAAGACGCTGGTGGAGCCAATGGTGGAAAAGTATTCCAAAGAGATGGGTGTTAAACCGAGTATCGTCTATTTCAAGCCCACCATCTCGCGCTGGGGGCAGTGCAATGTCCGGAAGCGCAGCATCTGTATCTCAACTTTCGTGCTGTTGTTGCCAGAATGGTGTGTCGAGCATGTGGTTGTTCACGAACTGTGCCATCTCATAGAGCCAAGCCATAACGCCCGCTTCTATACCCTCATGGACAAATATTTCCCTCGCTGGCGCGAAGCCCGCAAGGAGACACATAGGGTTTGTAAGATGAAAGAGGATAAAAAGGATAGTAGATGAAAATCATCCATGTCGATATGGACCAGTTCTATGCAGCTGTGGAACAGCGTGACAATCCAGAACTGAAGGGCAAACCAATAGCGGTGGGACATGATACCGAACGCGGTGTGGTGTCAACGGCCAGCTACGAGGCCAGGCAGTTCGGGGTGCATTCTGCCCAGTCCATTCAGGTAGCGAAACGTCTGTGCCCGCAACTGATTATTGTGGAGCCCCACTTTCAACGGTATAAGGAAGTGTCGGCACAGTTGCATGAGATTTTCCATGACTATACGGACCTGATTGAACCTATCTCACTCGACGAAGCCTTCCTCGACGTAACGGAGAATAAGAAAGGGATAGAGTTAGGCGTGGATATTGCCCGTGAGATTAAGCAGCGGATCCGTGAGACAACAGGACTGACGGCATCGGCAGGTGTGAGCTACTGTAAGTTCTTGGCAAAGATTGCCTCCGACTGGCGCAAGCCTGATGGATTGACCGTTATTCATCCAGACAAGGCTCTGGACTTTATCGCTCAACTGAAGATAGAAAAGATATGGGGCATTGGGCAGAAGACGGCAGAGAAGATGCACCGAATGGGTATCTTCACAGGTTTGGATCTGAGGAACACGTCGCTCAGCCGACTGTCACAGGAGTTTGGCAAGATGGGGCAGATGTTCTATGACTTCTCACGAGGGATAGACAACAGACCCGTTATCTCCGAATGGGAGCGCAAGTCTGTCAGTTGTGAACAGACGTTTGAGTCGGACATCAGCGAGAACTCTATTGTCACCATCCATCTGTATCACACAGTGCTGGAACTAGTCAGGCGCATCGAGAAGAATGACTTCGAGGGGCGCACACTGACACTGAAGGTTAAGTTCCTGGACTTTCAACAAATCACCCGCAGTATCACTGTTGACCATATCCTCCAAACCAAAGACGACATTCTGCCGTTGGCCAAGCAGCTGATACAAAGTGTGGAATTTCATTCTCACCCCATCCGTCTGTTAGGCTTAGGCGTATCTAATCCAGGAAATAACGGGGGACTAACCTCTCGCCAGGTGGTATGGCGTGAATTAGAATTAGAATTCGAGCCCTGGCCAGACAAAGAACAATAAATGGAAAAGAAAAGTCCTCGCTCAACCAGCGAGGACTTATTATTTAGAGTGAATACTCCAGCATTACGAAGGAGTAAGGCTCCACATCGAGCGAGAACTTCTTCTGGGCTTTCACCTGTGACTTCACAGGAGCGATGGGCTGAGCCTCGAAGTTGTTCTCATCATTCGGCTGTCCTGCAAGCACTGTCTTGGTAGCCATCTTCTTCACACCAAAACGACTCAGGTCGATATTGGCTTTCTTGGCATCGGCGCTGGCATTACAGATCTTCACGAAGAGCTTACGTGTCTTGGTGTTCAGGATCACACTTTGACCATAGTGCACATTCTCCATCGGCTGGATGGCATCAGCGGCATCACCCTCGAACTTCACGCAGTCGCCATACCAATAGTTACCTGAAGACTGTCCGAAGAGCTGCTGTACATAGTAGCTGCAGGTGAGGAACGGGCGCTCGTTGTCGTAATAGATCATATCGGGATTCCACTGGGTACCGTCCTTGCGGGCGAAGAGAGGTGCGTATGAAGTCATAGCCACTACATCGGCATTACGCTCTACATGCAGCAGATAAAGACCCTCAGCAAGAGCATCAATCAGCTTCTTGTCCTTAGCGGCATACTCACCCAGATAAACCTTCGTCTTGGCATCACGGGGATAGCTGTCGTACTGACGCTTGTTCAGGAAGAACTCATTGGGTTCGTAGTAGTGCTCGTCGAGGATAGGCATGCCAAGTTCATTGGCGAGCTTCCAACCAGCCTCATAGTCGGGGTTGTCTGCATGTGAGCCAGGGCCAGCAGTACCAACGATGACAATCTCAGGGTGAGCCTTCGTCACGCGTTCATATATATATTTAAAGCGCTCGATGAACTCTGGAGAGATCTTCTCCTCGTTACCGATACCCAGATATTTCAGGTTGAAGGGCTTGGGATGACCTTGATCAGCACGCATCTTTGCCCACTTGTTGGTAGCGGGATCGCCATTTGCCCACTCGATGAGGTCGATAGCCTCAGCCACCCACTCGTCCATCTCCGACATAGGCACGACATCCTGAGCCTGGGTAGGCCACATGTTCCAACCACCATTGGTGCCCTGACAGCTCACACCTGAAGGCAGGATGGGTACGGGCTCCATACCGAGATCCTCACAGAACAGGAAATACTCGAAGTAGCCGAGGGCACAACTCTGATGGTAACCCCAGGTGTTCTTGAGCTGACGACGTGTCTCCTTCGGACCAATGGTAGTCTTCCAACGGTAGGTATTCCAGAAACCATCACCTCCACCATGAACCACACAACCACCAGGGAAGCGCATGAACTTCGGATTGAGGTCAGCCAATGCCTGAGCCAGATCCTTACGCAGACCATGCCCCTTATAGGTATCCTCTGGCATCAACGATACCACATCTACATCCATATCACCATTGTCAAGCGCCAGAATCATCAGAGAGGCTTTCTGACAAGTTGAATCAGGTGTGAGCACAGCCTCAAACTTCTGCCAGTTGCCTGCCTCCACCTTGAAGCATGCCTCTGCCAGGAGCTTAGGATCAGCTGGGGGCCAACCCGGCTTCTGCTCCACGAGGGCTACACGTACATTCTTGGCATCACCTTTCACATTACGCATGAAGGCAGAGAAATCATACTTCTCACCAGCCTTCACCGAGATGCCGTCGAAACCGTCGTTCTGCAGACCGAAGCCTCGCCAGCCCTTGTAGTCATAAAACTCCTTCGTGCGCTCTACATGAAGACGCATATAGTGGGCATTGTTGGCATGAACGGGGTTTTCTACACAGGTCTCCAGGAATCCCAAAGAATGACCTGGGCGGATCTGCTTCCAAGCAGTACCCGGCCCCCAACCATCGCGGTCGGCCGGACTGAACTCGAAAGAGCCGTTCTGCACTAACTCTGCATAGAGACCACCATCAGCAGAGTTGTTGATGTCCTCAAAGAAAATACCGATTAATTCATCACTAATTGCCTTTCCGCCAGCTGGGGCGTTCATCGGCTTCTGAGCATGGAGGCTCATGGTGGCTGCTACAAGGGCAGCACATAGAATAGATCGTTTGTACATAGTTGATATTATTGTTTGTTATTAATGAGTCTTACTTCATAAATCTCGCCAATCTGCTTTTGAGGCTTAGCCACAAACTTCACCCGAACCTGTTTCTTACCCTTCAGGGCTTCGGCGGGGATGGGATATTCTTCGTACTTGAACTGTGAGGTGCGATACTTGCCAGTGTTGTTGACTGATGTCACCAGCACGTCATCCACCAAGATATCAAACTCATGACTCTTCCATTCGCCTACACCCCAGTACTTCAGACGGAGACTCAGGTCGGTCTTACCACCTGTCTGCATCAGGTAACTGAAGTAGTGACCATCTCGGGCATCACGGAAGAACACATCATTGGTGTTACCCACAAACGAGTCGTCGGTCTCCATGAAGTGATCACTCTCAGGCTGTTGCTCACCAGGCTGCACCTTGTCAGTGGTGCGCTCCTCAAGAGCCTGACGCTCCTGTTCCTGCTTAGCGAGATTGTCGAGGTAACCCCTGTAGCTGTCCTCCGAGAGAGCGAGCCAATACATCATATAACGTGCGTCGTGGAGCTCGAAGAATGGCATGAGTTCATTGCGGAGCTCATGCACCATTTTCGTTGAAATGGTGAAATGGAGCGGCTTGCCATCGATGGGCTGCAACTGATCGGCGATGCTCTCAATGTCATTATTAATTAAAATAGGTGCCTGATCAATGGGCAGTTTTTTGCCAACTGCCAACTGACCGAAGCGGCTGTCGTCAGCTATCAGCATAGCCAGATCCTCTGTACCTGTCTTCATCGCCAGCATGATAGGACCATGCATCAGGGCGATATACTGCGACAGGTTCGGCATATATCTTACGCTGTTGTGCATGGGGAATTGGATATCCACCACATCACCCTTCTTCCACTGGCGATCGATGGTGACATAGGATGACGGACCTGAAATGATGCTGACTGGCTGACCGTTTACCTTCACGCTAAACTGACCTGGTTTGACCCAACCAGGATAACGCACCTGCAGGGCAAACTGACCTTTACCCTGAGTGATGGTGATCTTACTGCTCTCGGCATAAGGGAAGTTTGTCTCCTGACGGAGCTGTATGCCCTTCTCTTTCCAGTTCAGTACTGAAGCCACAAAGAGATTTACGAACAGAGCATTCTCGTGGTGGGTATATACAAACTGTCCGTATTTGCCGTGATTCTCCATTCCTGTACCCACACAGCACCACATGGCCTCGTTGGGAGCAGAGTAGTTGCGATAATGGCGCGGACGGGCTGAGGTGAAATAGACATATCCACCATGCTCTGGATGCTGGGTGGAGAGGATATGGTTAAACATCGCCAGCTCATAGAAATCAGCGAAGCGAGCCTCTGGGTTACGACGATGCAGATCCTCTGTCAGCTTCATCATATTATTCGTGTTACAGCTCTCAGGACCATCGATATCCTGCACGAAGTCCTGACACGCCTCCTTACTGGGGAAGTGCTCGCGACGACTGTTGCCACCAAAGGCCAGTGAACGCTCACCTGTCACTATCTCCCAGAAGTAGGCACCTGCTGTATGATAAGCCTCATCGCCTGCCAACTCAGCAATACGTTCGAAACCAATCACCTTAGGCACCTGCGTGTTGGCATGCATATTGTCGAGAATGTCGCGACGCTGCATCAGCGGGTTGAGCAGTCGGCGGTGTGAGAAACGCTTGGCTGCAATAAGGTATTTCTGATCACCAGTAATAGCATAGGCATCAGCCAGCACTTCGTTCATACCACCATGCTCTGTATCAAGGGCATGTTCCACCTGAGCATCAGTCAGTCCTGATGTCAGGTCAATGGCCCAGTCGCAGAAACCAAGGAAGAGCTGCTTGGCCTGTTCGTTGCCGCAATACACCCATGCATCGCGCAGACCGGCATACATCTTATGCAGATTATAGAAAGGTACCCAAGAACCATAATAGGGGCCAAAGTCACCTTTCTTGAAAGCCGACCAGATGCGATCGCTGCCAGGCACGCCACCCACATAACCCTTGCCCCAATCGGGGTGGTTCTTGGTATTGGCATCAGCACAGGCCTGCAGTTCACTGATCCAGTACTCCAGTCTCTGACGGCACTCGTCACTGCCCGTTGCAGCGTTGATAGCCATCGCTGTCAGATAATGTCCGCCTACATGTCCGTCGAGTCCATCCCAGTTGGGATACGACTTCCCTTTGGGGGTGAGTCCTGCTTCTTTCAGATAAGGTGCCAACAAACGGTCGTTATCATATTGCAGCAGTGTCTTGATATTCAGGTCACGTGCTTTCTTCAGTGGTCCATCAAGTAAAGTTACATCTCCCAAGGGGAACTCATCGGCATAGAGCCGATCTTGTGCCTGAGCATGACCTGCCACAAGCAACAATATCAGTATCCAAGAAAATCTCATACTTAGGTTCATTTTTTTGCGTATAGTTTTGGGGTCATTGTTAATTTTGGCACAAAGGTAAGCATAATTTTTGAATTTCCTTACCTTATTAGAATTTATTAGAATAAAAGTATCACTTTTGCCTACAAAAATAGCGATATAGACAAAAAAGCGAGAGGATTAACCTCTCGCCATTTTATAGATAGCTTCCATATCGGCGGCTTGTAGCACTTTCAAACAGCCGCAGGTGATCTGGTAGTCGCGACTGCACTTACGCGTCATCTCCTTAATCTCCTCATCCGTGATGTCACGACCTATCAGCTCCTTGATGTTAATAGGCATACCGATGGCATGATAGAAACGCTCCATGGCCTCGATACCCTTCAAGGCTGTTGCCTCAGGATCAGTGAAGTCGTTAGGCACATCCATCACATTCACGGCAAAACGAACGAAGCGGCTCAGGTTCTCATGCATCACATAACGAGCCCAACTGGGCCAGATGGCAGCCAGACCGGCACCATGTGTCACATCGAACATACCACTCAGCTCATGCTCCAGCTGATGGGTAGCCCAGTCGTCGCTCACACCACAGCCAGTCAGTCCATTGTGCATCAAGCTACCGCCCCACATAATCTGAGCACGATAACGATAGTCCTCTGGGTTCTTCAGCACAGCGAATACGGCATCTTTGATGTTGCGCAATGCCGCCTCAGCCAAATCAGTGGTAAAGTCCATATCGTCATCCTTGGTGAAATAGCGCTCCATCGTGTGCATCATCATATCCGTCACACCAGCAGCTGTCTGATAAGGAGGCAGCGTGAAGGTGCGCTTGGGATTCATGATGGCGAACTTGGGGCGTGACAGGTTATTAGAATAGCCTAATTTCACATCGCCATCCTCGTTGGTAATCACACTCGACTCACTCATCTCACTACCAGCAGCAGGAATCGTCAGCACAGAGGCCACAGGCAGCATCTCCTTCGGCTCGGCCTTTCCCAGATAGAAATCCCATACGTTACCCTCATAAGGTACACCATAGGCGATACACTTGGCAGAGTCAATCACACTACCGCCACCAACGGCAAGGATAAAGTCAATACCCTCCTTACGGCACAGCTCGATACCCTGCTGAGCCAAAGAGAGACGAGGATTGGGCACCACACCACCTAAGGTGATATAAGCCACACCGCCCTCCTGCAGCAGACCGCAGATCTTGTCCAACAGTCCTGAACGCACGGCACTCTGACCACCATAATGTACCAGCACCTTTGTGCCACCATATTTCTTCACCAAAAGAGCCACCTGCTCTTCTGACTGATCTCCAAACACCACTTCTGTGGGTGCGTAATAATTGAAATTCTTCATAAATTCTTCGATTTATACTTTTGTGTTATTATTGCTAAAATTAGACTATCAAAAAGGCTAAAAGTCTAACCCTGTACCTTATTATTATAAGACATTAACATTCATTTGTGACGAAAATTTGGTATTTTGCCCGAATAATATTACTTTTGCACTCAAATTATAAAAATACGTATTTTAAGAATGGAAAACAAGACTTACAAGCGTACGACGGTGACGTCGGCGCTGCCTTATGCTAATGGTGGCGTGCATATCGGACATCTGGCTGGTGTGTATGTGCCTGCCGATATCTATGTGCGCTATCTCCGCTTGAAGAAGCGCGAGGTATTGTTTATAGGAGGTAGCGATGAGCATGGTGTGCCCATCACAGTGCGTGCCCGTAAAGAGGGGATTACTCCACAGGATGTAGTAGATCGTTATCATAAGATGATCAAGGACTCGTTCGAGGAGTTTGGTATCTCGTTCGATATCTATAGCCGTACAACTTCTGAGACGCATCATAAATTTGCCGCAGACTGGTTCAAGAAACTCTACGACGAGGGCAAGCTCACTGAGGAGACCACCGAGCAGCTCTATGATGAGGAGGCTAAGCAGTTCTTGGCCGATCGCTACGTAACTGGCGAATGCCCCTATTGCCATAATGAAGGTGCCTACGGCGACCAGTGTGAGAAGTGTGGACGCGACCTCTCGCCTACGGAACTGATCAATCCAAAATCAACTATCTCTGGTTCTAC
>JAEEGG010028602.1_pt1 | contig 10471 bp, 8 predicted proteins | sample 9134161 | NCBI WGS metagenome assembly JAEEGG01 (sample SAMN16246543, study PRJNA631951) | gut metagenome | biome: gut microbiome; feature: rumen; material: CR-attached | host: Bos | place: Iran: Karaj | collected 2018-10 | reverse complement strand
GTTATCGGGATATTCCGGTTCGCCCGGATAGCGGAAGATGACGACATCGCCATGTTTCGGTTCGGCGTATCCCGGGAACTTCTGGTTCGAGAATGGAATCGGGGAACCGTAGGTAAACTTGAGGCCCAGCAAGAAGTCTCCCGTCTTGAGGGAATCTTCCATCGATCCGCTCGGAATCTGGAACGCCTGGATCACGTACTGAATTACGATCAACGCAAGGACAACCGGGACTACAATTTCACGTGTAAAAGATTTCAAGAATTTTTTTGCTGATTTTTTTTCAGGCGTCTGTTCCATCAGAACTCCAAATTACAGACTCTTAACAGTCTTAACAAAATTACGGCTCACGGCAATCTGCGTACGGTTCTTGTCGCGGAGCACAACACACAAGTGACCACTATCCGTCTTGCGGATTTCAGAAATGTAGTCGATCGCCACGAGATGTGCACGGTGGACGCGTACAAACTGGCGCGGGTCAAGACGTTTTTCCAGTTCCACAAGCGTCAAGTCAATCACATACTGCGACGTGGTGGTATAGGCAGTCGTATACTTTTCTTCGCTCTGGAATCTAATGACTTCGTCCATGTTCACAAGCAAGATGCGGTCCGACTGTTTTACTTGCAAGCGCTGCATGTAGAGCCCGCTCGCACTCATCAGTTCCTTAAACTTTTCCCAGGAGAAATCCGCCGGGACTCCCTGACCGCTCTCGTACGGCATACGCCTGCGGAGCTTTGCCATTGTCGCCTGCAAACGTTCAGGATCAATCGGCTTCAGAAGATAGTCGACAACGTTCTCCTCGTAGGCGCGGAGTGCAAAATTGTCGTAGGCGGTCGTAAAAACGATAAGCGGGATATCATCTTCGTTGAGCATCTTCAGCACTTCGAATGCATCCATGTCGGGCATCTGGATATCCAGAAAAACGACATCGGGATCGAGCTCGTGAATTTTATCGATCGTCTGTACGCCCGAAGAGGCCTCGCCTAAAATTTCAATTTCACCCGAATACGCTTCGAGCAATGATCGCATGCGAACGCGAGCTAACGGTTCATCATCGGCAATTAATGCAGTAAACATATTCACCCGCTTTTACTTTTTGATCTTCTTATAATAGCGAACCATCACAGCTTTCAGCCCATCCGCATCGCGATAAACGCTTCCAAATTTCACCAAAGCCAAATTTCCGACTTTATCGCGTTTGAACGCCCAATGGACCTTATTTTCCGAAAGGCTGAGCTTTACAATGCTATCGGCATACACAAAATTTCCCCGGAGGGTATCGACTCGCAAGGAATCCTTTACAACAGACTCAATGACCTGGGCAGAGCCGTCACTTAGCAAATCCATTTCAAGAACACGCTGCTTACAGTCATCGCACGGCATCTTTCCCATATAGTAGCCAAAGACATCCGCCGGAATTTCCACAGGCGGCAATTCCGGAAGCGGTTCCTTTTTCTCTTCGGAGCAAGCCATCAAAAGGCAGCAAAGCAAAACGATTAGCGCATAGGCATACTTCATGCGCAATAATCTAAAAAATTTCAAACAAGTCGAATGCTGCGAATCTTTAAAAACCGGTAGAATAGACCAATCTAAAGCCAAGAGTAGGCTTGAAGTCTGCCGGATCCAATTTTTCCCGTTCCTTCGGAGCTAACGCAGTTACCTTGTCCGACCAGCCGCCGCCACGCACAATGCGGTAATCACCCGATTTAGGGCCCGTGTAATTATTGCTCTTATTTTTCGGATAAGTGTCATACCAGTCGTTGACCCACTCGGCTACATTCCCAGCCATATCGTAAAGTCCATACATATTGGGCAATTTTTGAGCCACTTCATCAGGGCCGGAAGTTTGTCCATAATAAGCGTAATTCGAAGCCTTGTCTTCGGCCCAATAGTACGTTGTCGACATACCGCCTCGGGCCGCAACTTCCCATTCATTTTCGGTCGGGAGCCTAACGGATGCAACAGCGTAATTGATGGACAAGTCCACTAGAACCGAGTCCCTGGAAATAGACTTGTAAACATAGGCCGTATCTAGCCCGACCTGTTTTGAAAACTCATTACAGAAAAGGGCTGCACGATACCAGTTCACGTTGGATACCGCACGTTTATCACCTTTTTTGGACTGTTCCGGCAACTTATTCATAACAAGTTCATAAATTCCCTGAGTAACTTCCGTTGTCGCCATTGAAAACGCATTTACTCCAAAAGAATTTACACCGCGTGTAATCGAGGACTTGGGAATTGTCACCCAGTCAAACATATCAAAAACAGCGGAATCAAGATGCGACGAATCCGCACTTGCAGAGGACTTCGGATTGGGATCAGGAGAACCCTTGCCATCAATCGGGAAAACCCGTTCGCCCTCGACAGGATCTCCGCTAGCCGTACACGCGATGAACGCAAACGACAATACCATCGGCAAGAAAATTTTCAGACGCATCTAGCCCCCCCTGTCCAACAGCTAACGGATAACGCCCACACGGTAAAGCTTCTGCTTCGTCTTCCCGCTCTTGAACTTGACCTTCAAGCGAGCCGTATAGACATCGCTACCGAGATTGCGCAAGTCGAGATTGGCCTGGTTCATGCCAGCAACGCCATCCGGAATATCCGTCTTGAACACACACAGACCCGTGATATCGTACATTTCGAGCTTCACCGATTCAGGCTTCGCGCCAAGTTCCATACGCACCTTAGCCTCGCCGCCACGCACCGGGTTCGGGTAGATAAAGAAGTCCTTAATTTCGTCCTTTGCCTTTTTCGCATCGACATCTCCAAGCTTAGATGCATCAAAGAATCCCGTGCGTTCATTGCCTCCAGCAGGAATTGCCCATGCAGCCGCAGCTCGTTCTGCACCATTTGCAGCATTGTCCAGACGGAATGCCGAAATGCCGTTCCTATGGAAAGCGTAAAGTTCAGGGCCCTTAGAATCCTTGACCGCATCCGTTACGAAGATGCTCATCGGAACAATCTGCTGTACAGAATCAATCATTTCAAAGCTGCCTGCAGCAATCGGGAAGCGTTCAGAAATACGCTTACCCTTTCCGGTATAAGCATAGACAAGACCGTCATTCGAAGGAACCAGAATATCGGGGATCTTATCGCCAGTCACATCGACAATGAGCGGATCACTGTGGAATCCGAAAATAGGAGCACCACGGCTAATCGTCACCGGGAACCCATTGACCGGAACACCAAAGCGGTCAAGAGCGTACACAAGATTGTCACCAAGGAACACGATTTCCGGATAGCCATCGCCATTGATATCGCCAAGAGCAATACCGGAATTTTCATCCTTGAGTCCGCTTGTTCCACGAGAGCCGCGCTTGTAATCGCGCACCCATTCTGCCGTGAGCTTGCCTTCGCCAAGCTTGATGCTTGCAACGGTACCGCGAGAACCCAACATGACAGCCTCGACAGTTCCATCGCGGTCCAGATCCGTACAGGCCACACGGAACGATTCATTCCTAACAGCGGAAACTTGCGCATAGCCCTTTTGCTTGCTTAAAGCAACCTTGGCATCGGCTTTATTTTCAACAGAGAACTTGCGCATAGATATTTTGCCATCTTCGCCAACAAGCACTCCCCAGAAATCATCATCGGAAACCTTGCAGAAAGCCATATCCTGCGGAGTACCCAAACTATCCACCGGGACAAAGGTATGCGACAGATCGCTCTGCTTTACAACCCTAAAACCAGAATCAACGGCAAAGAACAAGTGCGAATTCGCAACTATCGGGCCCGCTACTGCGGATTCAAAATCTACTACATCCTGCGTTGGAACGCCCGTGTTAAACGACGTGCGCACCAAGTGATTCTTGTGCAGCGAATAGACGTGTTCACCATCGCCAGCAAGTCCGACAAGAGGTCCATAATTCGGCCCAATACGGTACAGCGGAACTTCTGTAGACGAATTTTTCTGCGAAAGAAACTTCTGTGAAACGGAAGTATCCGAAGCAAAAAGCGAATCGCCAAGAGCATTCATCATCTGGAGCGTTCCATCTCCAGACGCAAATACTACAGCCTTTCCTGTTTCGTCATCTTCATAATTGACAAACACTGCACCACGTACAGCCGTTTCAAGCCCCGCATTTTTCGGGAACTTCGAATTTTCGATGCTGCCGTCATCAATGCTAATCGTCACGCGAATCACAGGGGATGCAAAGTTGACAACGCTATCGCCCATAAATGCATTTGCGTTCTTTTCGATTCGTGCATTTTTCGGGACTTCTACAGAAATCTTGATTCCAGTGTAACCGCCCTGCGTTGTCGCCGTATTGGCATAGCCTGTCGGAGAAATCGTCGTCACAGTATCCGAAGGTTTCTTGGACTTTGAATAGCGAGCGTGCGGAAGCAGGTCAGCACCACTACCGAAGTCCTGAGTATCTTCACCAAGGGCATTCTTGAACGTCTTGCCGATGCTCAAGACTCCATCGGATTCCACAAGCGAAAGCCCAAACTGGTGATCGCGAACGGACTCTCCACCCCACTGGTTGGCAGACCCGAATTTCACAGATTCTCGCAAATACCAGTCGTTGACCTTCCATACCGCAATACCGCTTGCCGGGAGAGCCGCATCAAAGCTATTCACGCCAAGCACAAGTCCCTTAGCCTTGTCCGGATTACGCTTGCACTTGCCTTTGTTGCAAATGCTGTCTTCAAAGACCGTATAAAGGCTATCGGCAAGAACCTTGCGGACATCCGTCGTATCGTCGTTTTGCTTGGCCTCGCCAAGATAGACCTCGACCATGCCATCCTTGTTCCATGAACGTTGACGGTTTTCGATAAGGATATATTCGCTTGCACTCAGGGGGACCTTCACAATTTCCGTCCCGAGGCCGCTACCAGCAGCAGCAACATCTACCGTCACCGGGTGTCCCGCCGTGGGGCGGACTTCCTTGACCTTCGACCAGCCCATGTATGAACGTTCCCACGCCGCAGGCAATACCGGGAAGAACCCGTTACCCGCATTATACCCCGCAAAATCCATCATGTCGAAATAGCCCAGTCGAGAAATGCCCTTGACATCATCGAACGTATTGGGCATTCCCAGTTCACGGCCAATCTGGTTTACGACAATACCGTTAATGCCCCAGTTGAGCCCATCCTGCGAAGCCGTTTCGCTCACCACCATAACGGACGTCACCGTATCAATCGCAGAACCCTTCAGTACAAGGCCGTTTCTCAGAGAATCTTCGGCAATGACAACTTCCGGGAGAGAATCGTTCTGCAAATAAATCCAGTATTCCCTAGAGACGTAAATATCCAAAAAGTCGCCCGGTGTATTCGCGCCCTTCGTCCCCATGCTACCGCCATCGGTCAAGCGGCTTGCACCGGCATGCGCAATCATGAATACGCGCTTTGTATTTGAATTTTTGGGAAGCGGTTCAGCAAACGGGGAACCATCCTTAGAATTGTGGGCCGCCATGATGGCATCATACACAAAACGGATATAATCGTGGCTGCGAGCCTCATCGTACTCAGCAGTCTTTTCGCCCTTCATCTTCTGGGTACGATTATAGTCGATCATCGGCTTATCGATTTCAAAGACCGTGGGCCAGACGGTAGACTTGATAAAGACCTCGCCACCGCTCGCCGCCTGGTAATAGGCATTTGCAAAAGCTAGATGCTTTTCCCAATAATGCACACTCTTGCGGTTTTCAGAAGGGTCCAAGTTATATGTCGCCGTATCGGAATCAAAACGTCCTGTTCCCGTTGTAAGCGAGTTGTTCGGAGACTCTTTTTTAAACTGCACACGCAGCACAAAGACGTCAAGCGTATCCACGGCATGTGCCAAAGAGAACACACCTAAAAACAATGCAAGAATGGTAGCATTTAACTTCATGATTATAATTTACTAAAATAGAACTTAGAACTTAGAGCTTAGAACCCTGTTTTTTAGGGTTTATAACCAACTTAGCAGTAGAAAGTAGGACAACTGCGGAACCTACCCGCCGATGCGCTGGTAAGTTTTAGGGATATTCAGGCGCCAGGTCCCCGAACCAAACGGTTTCCCATGAGTCACGCGCTTTACACGGATTTCCAGAAAGACAGCATCTTCACGGACAAATAAAATTTTTGAGGGCGTCTTAACGCTCACAAATTCCTTGTACTCCTTTACGACTAGCCTTTCGGTTTTGCCATCACGACCAAGCGTTTCGAGCCACAGCACTTCGCCATTCTTTTCGGCATAGGTGTAGCGGCGCGTCAGGACATCGCGGGCTTCATGAATTTTCACGACGGAAGAATCGACTGCCGCGGAATCGGAACCAGCAAAGCCAACAATCACGGAATCGCGCACCGAGATTTCTTCGAGATTCTCGGGAATCACGCGGCCTTCAAAAAGCCCCGCCACCTGGTGAATATGCACTAGCGGAAGCGACGGATCGTTCAAAAGACCGACCATGTAGCCAGCGCCCTTCATATACATTTTTTCGGTCGGGAACACCATCTGCCAGCCATCAGGGAGCCAAAGCAACGAAGCGACTCCAATCCCTAGCGTCCCAGTGAGCTCCATGCGATAACGCTTACCTGGCACAGAAAAAAGCACAGCATCCAAATCCTGAGACTTTCCATCTGGAGAATAAATCGTAAGCGAAAGTTTTGCGCGTAAACTATCTGCAGGCGTTTCGGACGGTCCCGCGCCCAAATCGGTCTTTTGCTTCCCGCCGGTACATCCCGTCAAGACGAAAGCGGACAACAGGAGTAAAAAAAGCCCCCTCAAGAAAGCGCCACTTTTAAAGTTCGTGAAGGTCATACAAACCTACTTTTTCTTGCCAAAGAACTTCAGTGCAGCAGGGTGCTTGGGGTTTAGCCTAAGCAAAATCATGTAAGACTTACGGGCATCCTTCTTCAAGCCAAGAGCTTCCTGAATGGCACCCATATGTTCCCAGAAAACGTCGTCACGGCTCATCTTCTTGCTGTCAATCAGCTGCATCGCCTGGTAAGCTTCGTCAAAACGTCCCATGCGGTACAGGCCCCAAGCCTTGGAATCCAGATAAGCATCCCTCGATTCGCCATCTTTTTCCATGGCTAAAGCCTCGAGCACAAGCTTATAGCCTTTCTCGACTTCTGCAGGAGAACGGTTCAGTTCAATCAACGAGTAGCCGTAATAATTCAGCGTCGAAGCCTTCTCATGCGGCGAAAAATCAGGCAATTTCAGCAAAATTTCAAAATGGCGGAAAGATTCATCATAGCGCTTGAGGCGTTCCAGATTCATCGCCATCGAAAGACGGACGCGGCTATACGAAGAATCCCTTGAAAAGAACTTGTCAAGCATTAACTGTGCTCTAGTGCGGTTTTCAAGAGCCTTGGCCTTCTTAACGGAATCAATGCGCGGATTTTTTTCAAAATCCAAGGCTTCGCCAATAAGCGCTCTTGAATAAATGTCGAGCACCTGCAAATACTTGATCTGCGCTTCGTTTTTCATCTGCACGAGATTCGTGGAATCCACAACACCTGGGAGCGGTTTCCAGTTTTCCCAGAACTTCATGAGAGAATCAAGCAGGGGGAAAGCCTTGTCGTACTTGTCGGCAAGTGCATACACAGAGGCAAGCAACATCCGTGTATCACCGTTCGATACGGAATCGGACTTTTCGGCGTACTTGATGGCCTCAGCATAGTTTTGTTCACTTGCAAAGATGTTTACGAGCCCGAGGAAAGCGCGGTTCGCATATTTCGGCTGGCCTTGCAGTTTATCGACAGAAGCGAGCAAGTGGACTTTGGCGCTGTCACGCATATCGACATCGTATTCATACTGGCCGATAAAGCAGAGCACAGCTGGAGTTTTCACACCATCTTCAAAATATTTTTTCCGGGCAAACGCATAGGCACTATCCCCCGTCATGGACGGGAGCACCATAATGGTCATTTCTTCGTCTTCGGGCTTTGCGCTCGTAAGCGTGTCGACAATGGCTGCAGCTTCCTTAAAGCGTTTCATCGCCATGAGGCCACGCACCTTCTGCAAGAGCATCTGCTTATCGCCTGTTGCCTCATGAGCCCTACCGAAAAGTTCAACCACCGCAGAATCACGACCCATATCCAAAAGGAGCGAAAGCTGACGCTGGAACAACGTGGGGATGTAGTTGACCTTCGGCAAAAGCAGGTCATAAACACGGACTAACTCTTTTTCGTCACGGACAGCTTCAAGGAACAGGCTATAGTCATAAAGCAAAGCCATGTCCTGATAGTGAGAGGAATCAAGCCCCATCACAAAGTACTTGCGGCAGGAATCGGCATCCCCCGTCTTGACGTAGAGTCGAGCCAACAAGGCATACTGTGCTGCAGTACGTTTGCCCTTGAGTTGAGACGCCTTTTTTGCTTCGACGAGAGCCAAAGAATCTTCGCCAGCAGCCACTAGGCGCTCAGCAAGACCAAAACCCAAATAGCGGCTTGTCGGATCGGCCTTGTAAGCCTGCTTCCAGAAGAAGTCCGCCTGTTTCTGGTCGCCTCGCATTTCCATGTTTTTAGCAAGGAAGAAAAATTCATGGGCAGCCTCGAGGTCCACTTCGACCTTGGGCTTTTCGGCTTTAGCCTCGACGGCCTTCTTTATGAGGACAGAATCAGCAGCCGTCAACACCGGTGCTTTAACGTCAGTCTTTTTTGAAGGTGCAGAACTACAGGCGCACAACGCCGCCATTCCCAAAGAAAGCACCCATGTAAAAGCATGACGCATCAAAAAAACACCCCTAGTCAGCAATAATAAAGTCCACGCGTGCACCCGGTTTCAAATAGTCTCCATACTTCGGAGACGTCTCGATTACAGAACCAGGACGAGCGCCATCTTCACTTTTCTTGCGCTTGACAGAACCCACCTTGAAACCGAGCCTATCCATTTTCGGATAAACTTCATCCATGAGGATTCCTTCAAAATTGGGGAGCAATGTCCTACCGGTCGTAGCACCAGCCGAAATCACGACTTTCACCGTATCACCAACGCGAACCGTATCGCCAGCAATCGGGATGGTGCGAATCACGACACCACGGGGAATGCTCTGGTGCGCACCCTGGACGATGCCGCCATTGACAAGGCCTGCACGGGCAAGTGAAATATCGGCCTGCTTTTGGCTCTTGCCTCGCAGATCAGGAATAATAACCTTGCGAAGTCCGAGGCTCTTCGTGAGCTTTACGGTACGGCCAATTTTTGCCGTACGGCCAGCTTTGGGCATCTGCACAAGCACCATTCCGGCCGGGATCTGAGAACTATAACGGCCTTCCTTGACCCATTCAAACTTGAAACCGGCTTCGGTCAAAGCCGTCTCGGCAGCCTTTTCAGTCATACCTTCGAGATTTGGCACTTTGCCAGTACTAGCGAAAGCCCCTGCAAATGCAGGCATCAAAAGCTTATCGACCATAAAGACAAGCGCGATAACGACAACAATCCAAATGACGAAAGCCTTGAAAATAGCGGTGTGTCTAACCTTGTTCCAAAGCGACTTTATTTTATTCATAACAATTCTATTGGGCTTAGCCCTTGGTAGCTTTTTCCTGGAGCATGTCTTCGTCAAAGATGACAATATCCTTGCCGGTCATCGCAATAGCGTTTGTCCTTACCAGGAGAGAGCAAATACGGCTGACGGTTTCACGGGTCGTACCCGACATATCAGCAAGCTGCTGCTGCGTCGGACGATTGTGGATAACAGTCACCATGTTTCCGTTATCCGTATGGATACGGACACCACGTTCTTGCATCAAGTTCAGAAGCGTTCCTGCCACACGGCCAGAGACAGACATGGTCGACAAGGAACCAATCTGCTTGTTTGCCTTGCGAAGCCTCTTGCAAAGCTCGCTCATAAGAGCCATGGCAATTTCAGGAGACTTGCGAAGCAGGCTCAAGAACGATTCACGGTGGATAACGAGCAATGTCGCATCGGTCACCGTACGGACAGAGGCAGATCGGGGTTCGCCGTCAATCAGCGACATTTCCCCGAAAAAGTCTCCGCGTTCAAGGAACGATAAAATGGTTTCGCGACCATCAATGCCAGTCATATAGACTTGCACGGAACCAGTAGCGATCAAGTACAGAGCCTGCACCGAATCGTCACCTTCCAAAACCACAGTCTCATCTCGATTGTAGTTTTTGACGATTACCAAATTGGCAATCATCCCCAACTGTTCTTCATTGAGCTCCGAAAAGAGCTCAACCCCCTTCAACAAATCAACTGTGGATGCGTCCATTTTATTTTCCCCTTTGTTTGTTTTAGTCCAAATCTACGACGATACTCTGGTCGCGCTTGGCACCGATAGAAACCATGCCAATTTTCACGCCCACGAGTTCCGCCATACGATATAAGTACTTCTTGGCGTTTTCCGGAAGTTCATCGAACTTGCGGCACTTGCTCGTATCAGTCTTCCAGCCCGGCATTTCTTCATAGACCGGCGTGCAACGTCCGACCTTGGAAAGCTGGTTCGGAATCAAATCGAGCTTTTCGCCATCACACATGTAGTGCGTACAAATCTTGATGGTGTCGAACGTGTC
>JAEEGG010028600.1_pt1 | contig 10472 bp, 12 predicted proteins | sample 9134161 | NCBI WGS metagenome assembly JAEEGG01 (sample SAMN16246543, study PRJNA631951) | gut metagenome | biome: gut microbiome; feature: rumen; material: CR-attached | host: Bos | place: Iran: Karaj | collected 2018-10 | reverse complement strand
ACTGTGTCTTTTTCCGGACACCGGTTCCGGGGCTTGAAGGAATACAGATCGGCGGACATATTTTCTATTGACAACTGGGACCGTGAGATTCGGAGACTTCATGAGAGTTCAAAGCCATACGGAAAAAAAGAATGAACGGGCGCTTTATCATGTCAGGGTGGTTCTTCGTCAGAACGGGGAAGTCGTTTCCGCGGAGGAATGGTATTACGATTTTATCCGCGAGAATTCCAGGCTTTCCCTTTTCGGGCTGATCCCGGAGGAGGACAGCCGGGACCTGCAGGACACGCTCCGCCGCGTATGCAGCGGAGAGCTGGAGTGCAAGCCGGGAGAGCCTCTGCTCGAGCTTCTCACCTCTCTGGAGAACAAGCTCGGAGACTCCTACCCTTATGTGCATCTGTGGCTGGAAAAATCGATCCATACCGAGCAGGGAAAGCCGCTTTTTGAGATGTACATCACCAACATGCTCGAAAGCAACGAAAGCATTCTCCGCAGGGAACGCATCCTCCGGAAATATCGCTATTTCATGACGCTCAAGGACGAGGAGTATTTTGACTACAATATTCCGACGGGAGAGCTGTCTCTGTACAAGTACATCAACGGGGTAGCCTTTCAGCTGTTCAAGGGGCAGATGGATGACTTCGTGAGCAGCTACGAGGATGCGGGCGCGCTGGCGACGGATCAGGCGAGGACTCAGAAGGATACCATCGTCAATTTCCTGAAAAAGGGAGAGCCGTCCTTTTCCACTTACGCGGTTTTCCGGAAGGACGGAGAGGACTGCTTCTATCGCGTGCTCGGAGGTACGCCGCAGGGCATGGAGGAGATGGTCATCGGCGTCGTGATCCCGGAGAAGGAAAATCTGGATCAGCCCTACTATAGGAAGCCGGAAGCCAGGGACCCGGGCACCGGGATCCTGAACAAGCGCGCGATCACGGAATACAGCATGGCACGTCTGGCCGCGCTTCGGGAAGCCCCCGCATGGCTTTTCATACTGGATGTGGATGATTTCAAACTGATCAATGACAATTACGGACATGCCTTCGGCGATGAAGTGATCCGCTACGTGGCCTCCATATTGCAGGAGGAAGTGGGGGAGCGCGGAGCGGTAGGGCGCTTCGGCGGAGATGAATTCTTCGTCTTTCTCGAGCGGGTGATCACCAGAGAGGATCTGAAGACGCTGCTCAAGGTCATCGCGAAGGAGCGCCTGATCCGCTTCGATCCCAGGGTGCGCCTGACCGCCTCGATCGGTGTCAGCCACTATCCGGAGGATGGTGAAGATTTCGAGACACTTTTCGCAAAGGCGGACAAGTCGCTGTACATTGCCAAGGAAAAGGGGAAAAACCGGCACATCATCTATGAGGAAAAACTGCACGGCTCCCTCGAAGGCAGTTCCATCGAGAGCCAGGCCGTGACGTATGCACTGTCCAAGGAAAAGACCCGGCGCAAGGTGAGTGATCTGATCATGCAGTTGAGTGTGAAAGGACCCGGATATATCCTGGAGGATCCTTCCGTGCAGGAATCCGTGCGGGCCATCTTTGATGTGGACGGTCTGCTGATCGTGGCGGACGGCGGGCGCAAGGTCCTGTGCAGGAACGGAAGATACATCCGGGATCTGGATCCGGAGATCCTTCCCGATTTTCTTGCGGAGATGGCCGGGCGATACGATGAAAACGGCGTCTGCGTGGAGAACAATGTAGCCGGGATGAAGGAGGCGAGTCCGAACCTCTACGCGATCATGCAGGAATATGAGATCGGCGCCTTTCTCTCCTATGCCGGCAGGAAGGACGGAAAAATTGACGCGGCTGTCTTTTTTGATATTTTCAACAAAAAGAGAAAATGGAGTGACCGGGAACTGGACCTGATGGGAATCCTCGGGAACCTTCTGATACGGATGATCGAAGGCGGGTTATGACAAATATGTCACAACCCGCCTTTTCCATTGCTTGGCTTGTATGTTTTCGGTCAGGGAACGGCCTATAATCCCTTTGCATCCAGGCACGCCTGAAATTTATCGAATTTGTCCCGGTCGATCAGCATCAGCAGATCGTTCAGGTGACGCAGGCACCGGGTCATCTGATCCGCGGTCAGCAGGCCGCGCTCGAAGGCATCCGCCAGCTCGTCGAGATCCATGACCTTCATCCGGCCGCTCGGATACAGGATGACATCCGCGAGCAGGTCCGTCACGATCAGCTCCTGCGGGGAGGCCCCCTCCGAATATTCGACGATATCGCAGTACCAGTACAGGAGCGATCCGTCCTCCCGGTAGAATTTGCTTACCTTGACACCGCGGTCCAGGAAGTAACAGGAGGATCCGTGGTCAAACTCCGCCTTCGGCTTCAGGGTCTTCCACCGGGTGATGATGCGCTCCGGCGTCTGCTCGACCAGAATATCGTCTTTCAGAAGAATGCATTCCTGCGGAATCAACCGCTTACGATAGATTTTCAGCGTATCCATAGGCACCTCGTTTGTTCAAGTATATTTTTTTGAATACTCCTGCGTCAAGGGAAAATTTAGGAAATATTTACCAAGAAGCCCCCCTCGATTTCTAGACAATTTAGCAAATTTTCGGTATAATTTCAGAAGTTGATGAATTCATGGAGAGAAGATGGACAGAAAGCACTCCCGCAGAGGAGAGGATCGTAAAATTTTTCAGTCGCTGAGCCTGATCATGCAGTTCGGCCTGTATATGCTGGTCCCGATCGCCATGATGGGAGGCCTGGGGTATTACCTCGACCGGAAGCTGGGGACGCAATGGATTACGATCGTTCTGTTTTTTGTCGGGGCGATCGCCGGTTTTCAGAATATTTACCGGCTGGCCATGAAGATCATCGGACAGCCCCGCCGGGAACCGGAGGAGCCGGTCCTGAGAAATGGGAAGGATGGCAGGAAAGATGACCGCAGTACGGGAGCGTCTGAGGAGCAGAAATAGGACTTTGCTCGAGATGATGACCGGTATCGCGGGATTGGGGATCCTGATCCAGTCGGTGCTCCTGTTCTTTCCGGATCGCCTGTGGCATTCGGTGAGCCTGTGGATCGGACTCGCGACGGCGGTTCTGGCGGTTCTCCACAGCTACCGCAGTCTGGACCGGGCGCTGGACTATGATGAGCGCACGGCACAGCGCAGGATCTATTCCGGGTATCTGGTAAGGTATTTTTCGGTGGCGGCGATCCTGGTCCTGACCTGTCTGATCCCGCAGCTCCATCCCCTGCTTACCTTCGCGGGGGTGATCACATGGAAGGGAACGGCATATCTTCAGCCGTTTATACATAAGTTCTGCAATCATTACTTTCACGAGACGGATCCGACGCCGGTGACGGAAGAGGAATATCAGGCCAGCCTGGCCCGGGAGAGAGAGGAAGGCGCTTCCATGGAAGCCGGATCCTCCGCCGGTGCGGGGGAAGGCGCCCCCGTCGACGATCCGGCACACTGACTTGTGAACCTGCACGACTATACTGGGAAAAGGAGGTGAGAGAATGGGATGTGGAATATTGTTGTCTTCGGGCGGATTTGATTCCAATTCTTTTATGATCCACGGCATCTTCAAATATTCCTTTTTCGGCCATGAAGTATGGATTACCAACACGCATGTCAGTATCCTGATCATTCTGATCTTGCTGACCGTGTTTGCCATTCTGGTGGGCAATAAGTTCAAAAAGGCCGAGATGGAGCCGAAAGGTCTGCAGAATGTCGCGGAGCTGATCGTGGAATTCCTGGACGGTATCGTCGACAAATCCATGGGAAAAGCGGCACCAAGGTATTACAACTACATAGGAACATTGTTTGTTTTCATTCTGGTCAGCAATATTTCCGGCCTGTTGGGGCTGCGGCCGCCGACAGCGGACTACGGCGTGACACTGCCGATGGGTATACTGACCTTCATCCTGGTGCACTACGCGGAAGTAAGATACACGAAACCGAAGGATCTTTGGAAGGACAAGTGCTCTCCGATGCCACCGTGGCTGCCGATCTGGCTGCCGATCAACATCATCAGCGATCTTGCGGTACCGATTTCGCTGAGCCTTCGTCTTTTTGCCAATGTCCTGTCCGGGACGATCATGATGGCGCTGGTCTACGGACTGCTGAAATGGATCGCGCTGGCCTGGCCCGCTGCACTCCATGTGTACTTTGATCTGTTCTCGGGCGCGATACAGACCTATGTGTTCTGTATGCTGACCATGACCTACATTTCCAATGCAAGGGGAGATGCATAAAGCTCCCAAAGAAGCGTAAATCAAAGGAGAGCGCCTTCAAATCCGGGCAACGGATGCCGGACAGGCGCAGGCGCTCCGAAAAGGAGGAAATTATGGACTTTAATGAGAATTTTGTATTAGGTTGTTCCGCAATCGGTGCTGGCCTTGCAGTCATCGCAGGTATCGGCCCCGGTGTCGGCCAGGGTATCGCAGCCGGACACGGTGCTGCAGCGGTCGGACGTAATCCCGGCGCGAGAAGCGAGATCATGTCGACCATGCTTCTGGGGCAGGCAGTCGCGGAGACCACCGGTCTGTATGGTCTGCTGGTCGCAATGCTTCTGCTTTTCGTCAAGCCTCTGGTGTAAAAAAGGCATCGCACAACGTGCGAGACGATGAAGCGGAAAGGAGTAAAAATGGTTCTGTTAACGGGAGAAGAAATGGCCAGGCTTTTTGACCTGGACTGGCAGCTTTTGGCTGACTCCGTTCTGTCCATTGTCGCTCTCTTCGTACTGCTTTTTGTCCTGAGTTATTTTCTGTTCAATCCGGTGCGTAAATTCCTCGCCAGCCGCCAGGAGCGGATCGCGGGAGATATCCGAAGCGCCGAGGCGACGCGGACGGAAGCGGAAGCGCTGAAGGCCGAATACGAAGAGAAGCTGAAAAATGTGGACAAGGAGACGGAGGAAATCCTTCGCGACGCAAGACACAGAGCCCTCGAGAACGAGCACAAGATCATCGAGGAAGCGAAGGAGGAAGCCGGCAGAATATTGGACCATGCACACAAGGAGGCTGAGCTGGAGAAGCAGAAGGTCGCCGATGAAGTGAAGAAGGAGATGGTCGTCCTGGCATCCATGATCGCCGGGAAGGTCGTCACCACTTCCATCGACACCACGGTTCAGGACCAACTGGTGCAGGATGCGCTGAAGGAAATAGGTAATAGCACATGGCAAAGTTAATTTCCAAAACCTATGGCGAAGCGCTGTATGAGGTCGCGGTCGAAAGCGGAAAGACGCGGGAGATCCTGGATGAGATCGAGCAGGTGCGCGGGATTCTGAAGCAGAATCCGGATTTTGCGAAGCTGATGCTCCATCCGTCCATCTCCAAGCCGGAGAAGCTGAAGGTGGCCGAAGATGTCTTTCGCGGAAGACTCAGCGAGGAACTGACCGGATTCCTTCTCATACTTGTGGAGAAGGAGCGCTTTCAGGAGCTGGATAAGATCTTTGAATACTTCGCGGTGCAGGTCAAGGCAGCACAGGGGATCGGCGTGGCGTATGTCACGACGCCGATGGAACTCGATGCGCCTTCCCGCAGTGCAGTGGAGGCCAAGCTTCTGGAGACCACACCGTTTACGCAGATGGAGATGCATTATCTCACCGATCCCGAGCTGATCGGAGGGATCATCATCCGTGTCGGGGATCGTGTGGCCGACGGCAGCGTTCGCAACAAGCTCAATGAACTGACGCAGGAACTATTACAAGTCCAGCTGGGATGACCGGCCGGAAGAAAGGTGCTACAGAACAATGAATTTAAAACCGGAAGAAATCAGTTCTGTCATCAAGGAGCAGATCAAACGTTATGCTTCCACGCTTGATGTGACCGATGTCGGTACGGTCATTCAGGTGGCGGACGGTATCGCCCGTGTGCATGGCCTGGAGAATGCCATGCAGGGAGAACTTCTGGAGTTCCCCGGCGGTGTCTACGGCATGGCGCTGAACCTGGAGGAAGACAACGTAGGTGTCGTTCTGCTGGGCAGCTCCAAGAATATCAATGAAGGGGATCAGGTCAAGACGACCGGGCGCGTGGTAGAGGTGCCCGTAGGCGATGCCCTGCTCGGACGTGTTGTCAATTCCCTCGGTCAGCCGATCGACGGCAAGGGACCGGTGCAGACGGACAAATATCGCCGCATCGAGCGTGTGGCGAGCGGTGTCATCACGAGAAAGAGCGTGGATACCCCGCTGCAGACCGGTATCAAGGCCATCGACTCCATGGTGCCCATCGGAAGAGGACAGCGTGAGCTGATCATCGGTGACCGTCAGACTGGTAAGACGGCCATCGCCATTGATACGATCATCAACCAAAAGGGACAGAACGTTAAATGTATCTATGTGGCAATCGGCCAGAAGGCTTCCACGGTTGCCAATATTGTGAAGACCTTTGAAGAGTACGGTGCCATGAATTACACGACCGTTGTGGTATCCACGGCCAGTGACATGGCTCCGCTGCAGTACATCGCGCCTTACTCCGGATGTGCGATCGGAGAAGAGTGGATGGAAAACGGACAGGATGTGCTGGTGGTATACGATGACCTGAGCAAGCACGCTACCGCATACCGCACACTCTCCCTGCTCCTTCGTCGTCCGCCCGGGCGTGAAGCATATCCCGGCGACGTCTTCTACCTGCACTCGAGACTGCTCGAGCGTGCAGCGAGAATGAGCGACGAATACGGCGGAGGTTCCCTCACCGCACTGCCGATCATTGAGACGCAGGCGGGCGATGTATCCGCTTATATTCCGACCAACGTCATCTCGATCACGGACGGTCAGATCTATCTGGAGACCGAAATGTTCAATTCCGGCTTCCGTCCCGCGATCAATGCGGGTCTGTCCGTGTCCCGTGTCGGCGGCGCCGCGCAGATCAAGGCAATGAAGAAGATTGCGGCTCCGATCCGTACCGAGCTGGCCCAGTATCGTGAGCTTGCTTCGTTCGCACAGTTCGGCTCCGAGCTGGACAATGATACCAAGGAGAAGCTGGCCCAGGGCGAGCGTATCCGCGAGGTGTTAAAGCAGCCGCAATATGCGCCCATGCCGGTACAGTATCAGGTCATCATCATCTATGTGGTGACCCGGAAGTACCTGCTTGATATCCCCGTCGCGGATGTTACCCGCTTCGAGAAGGAATTCTTTGAATTCCTGAATACCAAGTATCCGCAGGTTCCCGGCAATATAGCCTCCGAGAAGGTTATGTCCGATGAGACCGAGGAGACATTGAAGAAGGCGATCGTCGAATTCAAGGAAGAATTCCTGAAGTAAGCGATTCGCCGAAAGGAGTAACCTATGGCGTCAATGCGCGACATTAAGCGCCGCAGAGCCAGCATACAGGGAACCCAGCAGATCACGAAAGCCATGAAGCTGGTGTCCACGGTCAAGCTGCAGCGCGCGCGAAGCAATGCGGAAAAAACAAAGGTATACTTCGATACCATGTACCGGACGGTTGGCAGCATCCTGTCCCGTGTGGGCTGCATTCGTCACAGATATCTGCAGCCCGGAGAGTCGGAGCGCAAGGCGGTGATCCTGATCACCTCGAACCGCGGTCTGGCCGGCGGTTACAATTCCAATGTCATCAAGCTGGTGACACGCAATGAGGAATGGGATCCCGCACAGCTTGACATCTACTCGATCGGAAGCAAGGGACGCGATTATCTGGCGCATCACGGCTATACGATCCGTGAGGATCTGCAGGAAGTGATGGAGGCGCCGACCTACAAGGATGCAAGCGAACTTACGAGCCGTCTGCTGCAGTCCTTTGCGGCCGGGGAGATCGGAGAGATTTATCTGGCCTATACCTTCTTCAAAAATACGGTCACCCAGGAGCCGAGACTGATCAAGCTCCTGCCGGTGGAGATGGATGAAGAGGATCCGGATCACGACGGCAGGAAAGGCCTGCAGGCCATCATGAATTTCGAGCCGGAGGATGAGGTGGCCATTGACCTGATCGTTCCGAAGTATATCAGCAGCCTGATCTACGGTGCACTGACGGAGGCACTCGCTTCCGAGAACGGTGCCCGCATGCAGGCCATGGATAATGCGACCAGCAACGCGGAGGAGATGATCGATGATCTGTCCCTGATGTACAATCGTGCCCGTCAGAGCTCGATTACCCAGGAGCTGACCGAGATCATCGCCGGAGCGGAGGCAATTTCCTAAGCTGCTCGCAGGACCTGAAAATTATCATGTGCATCACCGTGCACAGTTAGGAGGAAAAATGGCAGGAGAAAACATAGGCAAGATCACTCAGGTCATCGGAGCCGTGCTGGATATTCGCTTTGATACCGGACATCTGCCTGAGATCAACGAAGCGATCCGGATCCCTACCAAGGATGGCGGAAGGCTGACGGTGGAGGTATCCCAGCATCTGGGCGATGACACGGTCCGGTGTATCGCCATGGGTACCACCGACGGACTGGTGAGAGGGATGGATGCGATTGCTACCGGAGCTCCCATTTCCGTGCCCGTAGGTGAGAATACGCTGGGCAGAATCTTCAACGTTCTCGGAGAGCCCATCGACAATAAGCCCGCTCCGGACGGAGTGTCTTATGCACCCATTCACAGACCGGCTCCGTCCTTTGAAGAGCAGTCCACGGAAGCGGAGCTGCTTGAGACGGGTATCAAGGTCGTCGATCTGCTTTGCCCTTATCAGAAGGGTGGAAAGATCGGACTGTTCGGAGGCGCCGGCGTCGGCAAGACCGTCCTGATCCAGGAGCTGATCCGCAACATCGCCACCGAGCATGGCGGCTATTCCATTTTTACCGGTGTAGGAGAGCGTTCCCGTGAAGGTAATGACCTCTGGACCGAGATGACCGAGTCCGGGGTTATCAAGAATACCGCCCTGGTATTCGGACAGATGAATGAGCCCCCGGGAGCAAGGCAGAGCGTTGCACTCTCCGGCCTTACACTTGCTGAATCCTTCCGTGATTCGGACACTGGAGAGGGTCCCAGGGACATCCTGTTCTTTATTGACAATATTTTCAGGTTTACCCAGGCGGGTTCAGAAGTGTCCGCACTTTTGGGCCGTATGCCGTCCGCGGTGGGTTACCAGCCTACCCTGGCTACAGAGATGGGACAGATGCAAGAGAGGATCACTTCTACCAAGAACGGCTCCATTACCTCCGTGCAGGCAGTCTATGTTCCTGCAGATGACTTGACTGACCCTGCTCCAGCCACTACTTTCTCCCATTTGGATGCTACGACTGTTCTTAGTAGAAAGATAGCTGAGCTTGGTATCTATCCCGCCGTGGATCCACTTGAGTCCACTTCCAGGATCCTGGATCCCAATATTGTAGGGAATGATCATTACGAGACCGCCCAGAGGGTAAAGCAGATTCTCCAAAGGTTCAAGGAGCTTCAGGACATCATCGCTATCCTCGGAATGGATGAGCTCAGTGACGAAGACAAGCAGACTGTGAACCGGGCCAGGAGGGTGCAGAGGTTCCTTTCCCAACCCTTCGCAGTTGCAGAACAGTTCACAGGTGTCCCGGGTGTCATGGTGGACATCCAGGATACTGTTGACGGATTCAGGAGAATCCTGGATGGAGAGGTCGATTACCTTCCTGAACAGGCTTTCCTGAATGTGGGTACCCTGGACGATGCTATCAAGAAAGGTGAAGCAATCCTATCGCAGGCTAAATGATAATCCTGGACATCATATCTCCCGAGCGCACTCTCGTGCACGAATCGGTCATCAGTGTCGAACTCCCAGGAACCCTGGGACGGTTCGAAGTACTGAAGGATCATGCCCCGCTGATCTCTTCGTTGGTTGAAGGGAACATAGTGTATAAGATAGATGGGGAGAAGGATGGCAAAATCACTATTTCTTCCGGTTTCGTGGAAGTGTGCGACAATCATGTTACCGCTTGTGTAGAGCTATGAAATCCTGGAGAGTAATATTCATCTTTTTATTGCTGCTGCCTTTTTGTGCAGCGGCGCAGGAGGCCCCGGACACCGAGGTCGACCTTGACATGGATGAATATCTCTACGGCCATGTCCGTGATTCCTACGAATGGCACATAACAACTGTCAACGGCAAGCCTGTCAGCATTCCACTTCCGGTCATAGTCATAAGCAAGACCGACAAAGGACTCTGCATTTTCTCCTCAAAGCATCTGGAAGAAGGTGAGTATCATGGATTTCAGATTGCCCGGTCCGGTAAGTACGAGAACAAGATAGTCGAAGCCGGCCCGGATGGATCAGAAATCCGTCCCTGGGATTTTTCCATCACCAAGAATGTTCTGGGACTTTTGATCAACAGCGCCCTGCTGCTCTTCATCGTACTTGGTACAGCAAGATGGTACAGGAGGCATGATGCTACCGAGGAGGCTCCAAAGGGTGGTGTGGGAGTAATGGAGATGCTTGTGACAATGGTAGAGGACGACATCATCAAGGATTGTGTCGGAGAAGACTATCGGAAGTATTCCCCTTATCTCCTGACGGCATTCTTCTTCATATTCATTAACAACCTGATGGGAATTGTGCCCTTCTTCCCGGGTGGAGCGAATGTTACTGGCAATATTG
>JAEEGG010028599.1_pt1 | contig 10472 bp, 5 predicted proteins | sample 9134161 | NCBI WGS metagenome assembly JAEEGG01 (sample SAMN16246543, study PRJNA631951) | gut metagenome | biome: gut microbiome; feature: rumen; material: CR-attached | host: Bos | place: Iran: Karaj | collected 2018-10 | reverse complement strand
CTTGAAGGCCGTGCTGCCTAACCCACAGGATTTGGGCGAGAACTACGAGGGCCAGACCTCTATTGGCTGTCGCATTCGTGGTATTGGCAACGATGGCAAGGAACACACCTATTATGTATATAACAACTGCTCACACCGTGCTGCCTACGAGGAGACAGGCATGCAGGGCGTCAGCTATACCACTGGTGTTCCAGCTATGATTGGTGCCATGATGTTCTGCAAGGGACTTTGGAACACTCCAGGCGTTCACAACGTAGAGGAGTTCGATCCCGATCCATTTATGGAGCAGCTGAACAAGCAAGGTCTGCCTTGGTACGAGATTCACGATGGAGATTTAGAATTGTAACGTCGAAATATCGAAATAACAAAATAACGAAAAATGCTATGGCAAAGAAAGAAACTGAGGGCGAAGCTCTCACCCCACAACAGGAGAAAATGAAAGCCTTGCAGGCTGCTATGTCGAAGATTGAAAAAGACTTTGGCAAGGGCAGCATCATGAAACTGGGCGATGAGAAAGTAGAAAATGTTGAGGTAATACCTACGGGTTCTATCTCACTAAACGCTGCATTGGGCGTTGGTGGCTATCCCAAAGGACGCATCATCGAGATTTATGGTCCTGAATCTTCTGGTAAGACAACACTGGCTATTCACGCCATCGCTGAGTGTCAGAAAGCAGGCGGTATCGCTGCATTCATCGATGCTGAGCACGCCTTCGACCGTTTCTATGCTGAGAAGTTGGGCGTAGATATCGCCAACCTTTATATCTCTCAGCCAGACAATGGTGAGCAGGCTCTGGAGATTGCAGACCAGCTGATTCGCTCATCAGCAGTAGATATTCTGGTTGTTGACTCAGTAGCTGCATTGACTCCCAAGAAGGAGATTGAAGGCGACATGGGCGATTCAGCCGTTGGTTTGCATGCTCGTCTGATGAGTCAGGCACTGCGCAAACTAACAGGAACGATTGCCAAGACTAACACCACCTGCATCTTCATCAACCAGTTGCGCGAGAAGATTGGCGTCATGTTTGGCAATCCTGAGACGACAACGGGTGGTAACGCCCTGAAGTTCTATGCCTCTGTACGTCTAGACATCCGCAAGGTGACAGCCATTAAGGATGGCGACAACATCATTGGTAACCAAGTACGTGTGAAGGTGGTGAAGAACAAGGTTGCTCCTCCCTTCCGCAAGGCAGAGTTTGAGATCACCTTTGGCGAAGGCATCTCGAAGGTGGGCGAAATCGTTGACTTGGGTGTTGAATACAACATCATCAAGAAAAGCGGTTCTTGGTTCAGCTACGAGGATCAGAAGCTGGCTCAAGGTCGCGATGCCACCAAGCAGTTGCTGATGGACAACCCAGAGTTGTGCGAGGAACTGGAGGCCAAGATTATGGAGGCGATCACAGAGAAGTAAAAAGTAGAAAGCAAGAGCAAAAAGTAAGGGAGTGAAAAATCACTCCCCTATTTTTTTATTCTTCTATTGGAGAACCCGTTTCCATCGTACCTCCAAGAATACCACCTACATTTTTCTTCTGGACTTTCTTCTTGGTAGTTTCTTTCGGAGTTGTATCAACTGGAGTTGTATTCTTCTTAGTTCCCTTCTTGATAGTCTTCTTTTTCTGATCAGCAGGCAAATCCTCATTAACATCACCCAGACGAGCTTTAGCCTCCATTACAGTGCCCTGCTCGTTGAAAATCACGTCAAGCACAACACCGTTTGAACGAGCATAAAGCCATACGTGCAAGTGATCGTCACTTTCAATCTTTCTGGAAGCCTCACCAACAGCCATCTCTACCTCATCCTTTGTCATGCCTCGAATAACACGACCCTCACGGATGGCAGCACGTGTCTCCTTGCTGGTGCTACGAGCCTCACCCTCACCCATCGCAAAGAGATAACCAAAGAAATCTTCCTTGACAGTTGCACTATCTTCACCCTCATTGACCTGATTAAAGTATACATCTTTATAATAGATACGACGACTCTCAGTCTCACGTAGGGTCAGGGTAAAGTAATTGTTCTTCATAGGCTTGATTTCATCAATTACGAAACCAGTAAAGCGAGGCACTCTGATGTCGCGAACCTTACCAGAGCCCTTACTGCTCATACTGGTAGCCACCTTCGTGTGGACGGTAGCATTCAGGTAATCCCTAACATCAGCAGATACTGCCATATTGTCATCAGTGAATTCAAAAGAGTTCTTGAACAGGAATCTCTCATTGTCATCTAAAGCAAGTTCATCATCGCGCATACCACAATTCGTCTTACTCATGGCCACATTCTGATAGAACTGCTCGCCATTCTCGTCCTCTACCACGATCTTCACAGGGAATGAACGAGTGCCCACGCCAATAGCTCTTACCTCTACCACCTTATTCTTATCAATAGTAACATCGCGATAGCCATCACCATCATACTCCGTATCTATACGGAAATTCTGCGTACGAGTCAGCAATGTCTTGCCAACAAGCAACTCGCGAGCCTTGTCCACATCACCCAGATAGGCCAGTGTTGGAACACCCATCTTGCCATAGCAATATTCGTCAAATGTTCCGTTGGGCAATTCATAGTAATAGTCGCGGTTCTCATCTTCACATAGGAAGTTGATATGAACCCTGCCATTAGGCATATCCTCATGACCTTTATAGATCATGATCTTGTGGCGCAACATACCATTGTTCACCCCTTTATCATTCGTGGCATCACGGAAGGTGGTTACTAACAGGTCATACTTCTCAGGAATCACCATGAAGCGCATGCCTTCCTTCCAGTCGCACATGCTATAGAAACGGAAATTCCTGCCCATAAAGTCAGTAGCTTCATTCTCCTCCTCCAAGGCAGCAGCATCCTCCTTAGCCTTCTTTACGGTCTTCTTCACACCCTTGGTCTTTACGATATAAGGACTATCTTGCGCTGTAGCAGTCAGCAGAGCAAAGGCAAGTCCTGCCAATAAAACCATTCTTTTCATGCAATGCAGTTTTTACTATTGATTCAATAATGTGCTGCAAAGATAAGCTTTTTTTTTCATACTTATGCCAAAATGTCATCATAATATTGGAAAAATTATGTTTTGGCACATGCTTTGCTGTTTATCAGTCGACACTTTTTGAATATTAACAATTAAAAAATATAGAATTATGGGAAAGATTATTGGAATCGATTTAGGAACAACTAACAGCTGCGTTGCCGTATTTGAGGGCAACGAGCCAGTAGTTATCGCTAACAGCGAAGGCAAGCGCACCACGCCTTCTGTGGTGGGCTTCGTGGAAAACGGTGAGCGTAAGATTGGTGACCCTGCCAAGCGTCAGGCTATCACCAACCCAAAGAATACCGTTTACTCTATCAAGCGTTTCATGGGTGAGAACTGGCAGCAGACCGAGAAGGAAATCTCGCGCGTACCTTATACTGTTGTCAACGAGGGAGGCTATCCTCGTGTAGACATCGATGGACGTAAATACACTCCACAGGAGATTTCTGCTATGGTACTGCAGAAGATGAAGAAGACTGCTGAGGACTATCTGGGTCAGGAGGTAACCGATGCCGTTATCACTGTACCTGCATACTTCTCAGACTCACAGCGTCAGGCCACCAAGGAGGCTGGCCAGATTGCAGGTCTTAATGTACGTCGTATCGTCAACGAGCCTACAGCTGCCGCTTTGGCATATGGTGTTGACAAGGCTAACAAGGATATGAAGATTGCAGTATTCGACCTCGGTGGTGGTACGTTCGATATCTCTATCCTGGAGTTTGGTGGTGGTGTATTCGAGGTTCTGTCAACCAACGGTGATACTCACCTGGGTGGTGATGACTTCGACCAGGTTATCATCGACTGGTTGGTACAGGAGTTCAAGAACGACGAGGGTGCCGACCTGAAGAGTGACCCAATGGCTATGCAGCGTCTGAAAGAGGCTGCTGAGAAGGCTAAGATCGAGCTGTCTTCAAGCACAAGTACTGAGATTAACCTGCCTTACATCATGCCCGTTGGTGGTGTGCCCAAGCACTTGGTAAAGACTTTGACTCGTGCTAAGTTCGAGCAGTTGGCTCACGGACTCATCCAGGCTTGTCTGGCTCCTTGTCAGAAGGCTATGGCCGATGCCAAACTGAATACAGCCGATATTGACGAGGTAATCCTCGTAGGTGGTTCAAGCCGTATTCCTGCTGTACAGGAACTCGTTAAGAACTACTTCGGCAAGGAGCCTTCAAAGGGTGTTAACCCTGACGAGGTGGTAGCCGTTGGTGCTTCTATCCAGGGTGCTATCCTGAACAAGGAAGGTGGCGTAGGCGACATCGTATTGCTCGACGTTACTCCGCTGACACTGGGTATCGAGACCATGGGTGGTGTCATGACTAAGCTGATTGAGGCTAACACAACCATCCCTTGCAAGAAGAGCGAGGTATTCTCTACCGCAGCTGACAATCAGACAGAGGTAACTATCCGCGTACTGCAGGGTGAGCGTCCTATGGCTAACCAAAACAAGCAGCTGGGAATCTTCAACCTGACAGGTATTGCTCCTGCACGTCGTGGTATTCCTCAGATTGAGGTAACCTTCGACATCGATGCCAACGGTATCCTCAAGGTATCTGCCAAGGACAAGGCTACTGGTAAAGAGCAGGCTATCCGCATTGAGGCTTCATCAGGTCTTTCACAGGATGAAATCAACCGCATGAAGGCTGAGGCTGAGGCTAATGCAGAGGCTGATAAGAAAGAGCGTGAGCGTGTTGACAAGATGAATCAGGCAGACTCAATGATCTTCCAGACTGAGAATCAGTTGAAGGAGATTGGCGATAAGATTCCTGCTCAGCACAAGCCCGCTATCGAACAGGCTCTCCAGCAGTTGAAGGATGCTCATAAGGCTGGCGATATCGCTGCTATCGACAACGCCATCAACGCCCTTAATGCTGCTTGGCAGACTGCCTCACAGCAGATGTATCAGGGCGCCCAGGGTGCTCAGGCTGGTCCTCAGGACAATCCTTTTGCTGGTCAGCAACAGGCTCAGCAGGAGGCTCCAAAGGATGAGAATATCCAGGATGCCGACTTCGAGGAGGTGAAGTAAAGCACAATAAACAAATCTATCTAAATAGCGTGTAGCTCGGATGAGTTACACGCTATTTTCGTAATATGGGCGCACCTACATACGTGACAGCAAAGAGGTGACGCCTTGGTGGTTATTGTCCAGAGACTCTACTTCTATCGCAAATCGTTTAGCCTTCTCTTTTTCTCCTAACCCATAGTAGCCCAATGCAAGCATATATTTGCAATGAATCTCGTTCTTTAAATCGAGTGAATCCTCCCAAATCAACAGGTCTGGTAATGAAACTGCGAAATAATCCATGACCTGCTTTTGGAATACATGCTGCTTACCGTAGTTGACAAGACGATAGAACCGACCGTGAGCCTCATCCTTACGTCCGAGTCTCAGAAGAGCAAGTCCTTGGTAGAAGATTTTATCAGGTTTGGCATCGTTATAGTACATCGCTGCAGCTGGTTCCTGAGGACCCTTTGTGGCCTCTTCCCAACACTCAAGAGCCTTTTCTTGCTGACCAAGACCATCATAAGCAACGCCAAGATAATAGTAGAAATCATTCTCCTGGGCTCCATAAAGCTTTCCCTCGCCAAGATGCGGTGGATACACCAAACACTCTTGCAGCAAACGGATTGCCTTCTCGTAATGCTTGGTGCCGATGGCTTGTTTGGCAAGTTCCACACGACAGATCTGATACTGCGTGGAAACCTTGCCTTCTCCTCCCTCCCAAGGATGGAACTGATGGGCATCAAGTTTTGCCATCGCTTCCTCGTGGCGACCTAACTGGTTGAGCAGGGTGATTTCCTCCAAAACAAGGTCATCACGTCGGACAATAAGGTGTGGGTATTTCTGCAAGAAATCCAAACGATCCTGATGTGGACGATGCAGGCGCTTGTAAAGCTGATCCAATTCCATCAGAATACGGGCATCTGTTTCGTCAAGATGGAAAGCCTTTTCCATCATCTCAACAGCACCTTCCTGACTACCCTTATTAAAACGAGCTAAAGCAAGGTTGCGCCATACGGTGGGGAACGTTGGATCTATCTTTGCGGAACGCTCCCAATACGATACCGCCAAATCGTATTGCCGCTTGTCATAGTAGAGACAACCCAAATAATAGGGAGCTCGAGCATCAGATAATGGCAACACATCAAGAGCCTTAAGCGCATACGCATCCTCCAGACGATTGGGGAAGCAATAAGATGGATCTGCCTGCGATGCCTTTTGAAGGTAACCAAAGCCTTTTTCCAAAGTGGCTTCGCCATAGACAGCCATATAATAATAGGTCAGCGGAGACTTTTCCGCATGATGATCAATAGCTGTCTGGAGCACCAATAGCACCTCTTCACGCTGACCTGCCTGAGCATAGTCGAGAGCTGTCTCATGATAGTTATAGATATTGCCATGCATGAGTTCAACCATTCTCTCCAGAGGCTCCTTACTGCCAATAAGCAGATGTTCCTCGACCATGCAGACATAGTTGAAGGGGTCTATCTTATAACTCTCCTGAATCCAAGCCAAAGCCTCTTCCTTACGCCCCAGTTTTCTCAGTACTAGCGCTTTCATGGCGCGAGCCTTGTGGTTATGACTGTTGCTGATCAACGCACGCTCCAACTCATCGAGCGCATCCTCCCAACGTTCATCACCAAGACTGATGCATGCAGCTTCAAAGTAACCAGCATCTGCCCAAGCCTTATTCCAGGTCGACTTCCAGAAGCACTGATAAGCCGTTTCTGTATCGTCCAGATACTTGTTGACGACTCCTAAATAGAATTGCGGCTCACCGTCATAGGGATTAGGATTACGTTTCTTCAGCACTTTAACAGCAGTTTCGAGATAAGGCTTGGCTTTGTCAAAACGGGCACGACGCAAATACCATAGTCCTGTCTGCATGTTACAACGATAGTCCATCGGATCTCGACGGAGGGCTTCCTCGTAATAGTCAAGCGCACTCCATGTCGCATGACGATACTGTTCCAGATGCAAACCTGTCAGATAAAGTTGGTCAATCGTCTTTGTTTCCTGTGGTGAAAAAGCAGCCTCAGCAGCATCGGGTATCGGACGAATTCCGTCTGGTTCAGGAGTCCATTCTAGCAAGGGCAACCGTCTTTGATGCTTAGCAGGCCAAATGGAAAGTCGCAGATCAGAAAACGGTTCATTACCTATGGGAATCACCTCAACGAATACATCTTCAGGTGATAATGTCACCACCTTATCGTAATAGGCAGTGCCTTCTTCGCCATCAAGCGTAATCCTAACCTCCTGCTTGGACGTTGCCATGATCATTAATTGTACGCTGCCCTCGCCTACCTCTTCGATATTCAGTATAAAATCCTTTGAAGCCTGTTTAACAACGCCAATCTCGCGATAAGGCATGAAATACTGTACAAATTGCTTCTCTTCATAAGGCATCAACCATGTGAAGTCGGGCTGGTTTTCTGTATACACGCCAGCCATCAGTTCGATGTAGGGTCGGAATCCTTTACGGTCAACCTTCCACTTCTTGGCTTCCTCGGGTGTTGTTTCATCTGTCAGATTTCTATCCCATGCTCGTCCGAAGTCACCATTACCCCAAGTCCATTGTTTTTTGCCTGGCGAGAAATGGTGCGAGGCCACATGCAACATGCCACCCTTCGTGTCGTTCTCATAACCTCCCTCAAAGTCATACCGTGAATTGACAGCCATATACGAGGTGGGCACCTTGATATTCTTATAGTTCGAGATGTCCACACCAGCAGAATAGTCCATCTTATAATACGTTCCCGTAGCGATGGGGAAACTGCTGACAGCACGTTTGCCATGATCAAAAACAGCATTCACATCGGGTGGGAATACACTTTGATAATCGTCATTAACCTCTACAGCTGGATTTGCCCACCAGAGGAAAGTCTGTGGCAGATTGGTGCGATTATACAAACGACCTTGTATTTCTAAATAGGCACAACCTGGACGCAACGTAAAACCAGCCATACCTTTCTGATGGAACATTCGCTCCATCTCGTTAACCCATACAGTTACAGAGCCGTCTTCGTTTTCCACAATAGTCGCATCGACAGGCAGATATGTTGAAGGACGATGATGCTGAGGCCAGTTGAACTCAATACCACCAGAAATCCAAGGTCCCGTCAGCCCTACAAGAGCAGGTTTGATGACATGATTGTAATAAACGAAATGGCGCTGCTTTATCTTGTCATAAGCCATTTGTATACGTCCACCAAGTTCTGGCAGTATCATGACCTTGAGATATTCATTTTCTATCCAGATGGCTTTCCACTCTTGATCCACCTTCTCATCAGAAATCGACTCAATGACAGGGTAAGGATAAACCACACCACTCGATCCCTGATAGACACGCTTTTCCAAGAACATCGGGTTCTTCTCCGGCTTTCCAACCTCATATGTTGGAATCGTCACTATTTCTCTCCAAGCTTTTACCATTTGACTTTTTTATCTTTTTACTTTTTTACTAATTCCTGTTCTAATTGTTCCAAAGTCTTTCCCTTTGTCTCAGGACAACGGAGGAAAAGGAATACGAAGGCACAACAACAGATTGCGCTGTAAATCCAGAAGGTTCCACTGCTTCCCAAGGCCGCATTCATCGAGGGAAACGAGAATGTCAGCGTACAGCATCCCACCCAAAGGGCAAAGGTACAAGTAGCCATCGCAATACCTCTTATCTTATGCGGGAAAATCTCTGCAAGAAGTGTCCAGGTGACAGGTCCTAACGTCATCGCATAAACAGAAATGGCTGTCACCACAAGGGCCACCATCAGGAAACCTTTTATTTCGAGAAAATAGCAGGTACCTAGTGTCAGATATATTAATCCTAATCCACCAGCCCCAATCAGTATCAGCGTACGACGTCCCCACTTCTCGATAGTATAGAGTGCTACAATGGTAAAAATGACATTGGCTATACCAGTTATCACGATGTTGATGAACATGCCATCTACATCAAAGCCAGCACCCACAAAAATCTCCTGCGCATAATTGAAAATCACATTCGTTCCGCACCATTGTTGGAAAACGGCTATCACCAAACCGAGTAAAAGTACCTTATGGTACTTTTTTGAACTGAGAACTGAGAACTGAGAGGTGAGAGGTGTGATTACATGATTGGCAGTTAACCTCTCAGTTCTCAGTTTGATAAACACAGGACTCTCTGGAATAAAGAAACTCATGACGAGAAACAAAGCTGCAGGCAGCGTCTCTGCCCAAAACATCCAACGCCAGCCCCACTCTATATTCCACGCCTGATTCTCGGCCACCGTTGTATCTTTGGCCAACAGCATATTGACGAGCTGTGCTGCTAAGATACCTAATACTATCGTCATCTGGTTAAGGCTGACCATACGTCCTCGAATCTCTGCAGGACTAACTTCAGCGATATACATTGGAGCCAAGGCTGATGCCACTCCGATACCAACACCACCGATAAAACGGGCAATATTGAATAAGGTGAAGTCATTGAAGAGTCCTGTAGCGATGGCAGATACCGTAAAAAGTACAGCCGAAACCATCAGGAGGGGCTTACGCCCATACCTGTCAGCTGCAGCACCAGCCACCATCGCACCAACAAGACAGCCTATAAGGGCGGTGGTCATCGCCACGCCTTGCATTACTGGTGAGTTGGAAATATCGAAATACAACTCATAGAATGGCTTGGCACCACCAATTACCACCCAGTCGTAACCAAAGAGCAGTCCACCCATTGCCGATACGGCACAGATGAAGTATAGAAACCCTTTGGTCATTTTATTCGTTTGCATCATAATGGCAGTCTGATTTTTTTGTTATAGCAGATTTAGGAAAAGGGTGATCATTCCTGTGTTAATCAGATCGGCGAACATGGCACCAATGACAGGAACGATGAGGAAAGGTTTGACAGTATAACGGTATTTATAACATACAGCACTCATATTAGCCATTGCATTAGGGGTAGCACCAAGACCGAAGCCACACATGCCTGCACACAGAACGGCAGCGTCATAATCACGGCCTAGCAGAGGGAGAGCTACAAATAATGCAAACAAAGCCATCATCAGCACCTGAGATGCCAAAATGAAAATCAACGGCATAGCAAGGCTGTGCAATTCCCAAAGTTTCAGAGATATCATGGCCATTCCGAGGAACAATGACAGGCTGATGTTGCCGACACTGATAATCCGGTCCATATCAAGCAGCTTTTCTGAATTGACGAATCCTATCACGTTACGAACGATAGCGGCTAAGATCAAGGCGCCAAAGTAGGTTGGGAACGTGACACCAGTTTTTGTCAACAACCAACTCAATAAGGTGCCGCCTCCCATGACCAGAAGAATGCTATAAGTAGCCTTCGCATACTGTTGGAACTCCTGCTCGTTCGTGCTGACTCGTTTTTCACGACCTGCCGGTGACGCCTCGTCGCTCTCGATACCAGCCATTGCAGGATCAATCTCTTCATCCTGTGGT
>JAEEGG010028596.1_pt1 | contig 10473 bp, 8 predicted proteins | sample 9134161 | NCBI WGS metagenome assembly JAEEGG01 (sample SAMN16246543, study PRJNA631951) | gut metagenome | biome: gut microbiome; feature: rumen; material: CR-attached | host: Bos | place: Iran: Karaj | collected 2018-10 | reverse complement strand
AAGAAACTCAAATACTTTCCTATAATGAGGACATTCCCTTCATAACTTGCATGAGACGCGGTATGCCCCAATATCATCCAAGCAATCATGATGCCAGCAGCCAAATCAACATATTCCGTTCTTTTCTCCATTAATCAGCATGCTTTATTTTTCTAATTAGTGATGCTATTGGGCTTGCGATAAAGACCGTTACTTTTGTCAGTAATAGCCTATAGGCCACAATGCGCACTTCGCAGGGCAATGTATATGATTTGCACATGCGTTTGAGGTCGGGCATAAGTGGTTTCAAATGCTGTTCATCGTATAGATTCTTATTGTCAGACCATTTGAATTTGGTGAGATTGCGCAAACGGATAGAATGATGGATTTCCTCCATACCAAAGGCATAAAGAGTTGCAGACAGTTTAGGACAATCTGATTTGAGTTGTTCAGACAAATCAACATGCCTAATTCCACTCGCCACATGATCAAAGATAGTGGAATAACGATGAGCACGACAAGTCGAATTAGGGTTCATAGTATAATGGTATGTTGTATAAGGGCACACCATTACAGAATCCGCCTGAACCAATACACTTGCTAACCAATCTCGATCTTCATGCTGACGGTCCTCTATAAATGGAGTGTTGATTCTCTCCAAAAACGAACGCTTATAAATGTACGAAGGGGGGTAATAGAACACACCCTCTGAACAATAAGTTTCAGCGAATTCCTTACCAGTCATGATTACTTTTGGAACAGCAGATAACTTTTGAATACAAATTCCATTAGGCCTTTCAATTTCCATATATCCATATATCATATCCGCTTTAGACTCAACTGCAAGAGACCAAGCGTTAGCAACACCGTCTAACACCAAATCATCAGCATCGATATATGTGATATAATCACCTTTTGCCTCTTTTAACCCACGATTTCGTGCTGCCCCTTGGCGTCGATTTTTTGGTTGACAGAACAAATTAACTTGTGGACATGAAATCGCATAATCAGAAATCAATTCTCGTGTATCATCAGTAGAGCTATCATCTACAATGATAATCTCGTAGTCATTGGTTCGCATCTGAGAGCGAATACTCTCAATGCAAGGAATGATGGTGTCATGACCATTGTAAACTGGTATGATAAAAGAAAGTTTCATTGTACTATTCCGTCTTTAGCTTTTGACGCACCTTTTCTATAACATAGAAAACAAATAATGGGTATTTAAGGAAACGAATGTCCATTTTTCCGCGTCTCCATTCTTTTTGTTCCAAATGGAAATACTGAATATTTGCAGCTATTTGTCTACGAAACTCATACCATGATAAATAAATAAGCATATGCAATAGATAACTACTGTCTGATGCCATGATTCGGTATATAGAATTTCGTCTATTATCGCTAAGTTGATCTATTCGCTGTGAAATATACTCCATCTCATATTGATATGTTTTTAATAGAGAACTAATATTCTTCTTTTTGACCGTTGCATTCATGCTTTGCCCTGAGCGACCTGATAAATAGTTGTATAAAACAAAATCACAATAGATATAAGTTTCAGCATAGATAAATGGAAGAGCGTACAAGATAGAATCATCATACATCAATCCTTCTTTAAACAAAGGATGCAATGGTTGCAAAAGTTCGGTCTTATATGTTGAAAACAAAAAATTCATTACATTTGTTTTCCCATAGAAGTCGTCAAAATCAAACTGCTCAATACTACGCAACTCACTAATATTACAACGGGATATTTGCCATAAATCATTTTTCTGAGTATCTTCATGATAGTTGTTTAAATCTTTCATCACCACATCTGCTGTAGTGGTTTGTAAGACATTCATCAATGTATCTAAATTCGTCAGCCAATCATCCGAATCTAAAAAGCGGATATACTTCCCTGTCGCTTCCTTCAATCCCACATTCCATGCGGAGCCATGACCACCATTTTCTTTGTCAATCTGACGAAAAGTATTAGGATAGCGTTTCACATATTCACGCGACATCTCTGCAGAGCGATCAGGAGTGCCATCATTCACAATGACGACCTCTAAATGGTTCATCAGGATTTCATCTTCAAGTATCAAGGAATCCAGACATTTATTGATATATGGCTCAACTTTGTATACGGGAACTACTATTGTCAAAAGTTTTTGCATAACTAATATATGATTAACAATCTGTTTCTATTTCACCTGTCAATTAATAAAACTCATCTTGCTTGCGAAATAACCGGCTCACTCGTCTAATAGCAAAATCCGCCACATGCCATAAAAAGCTCCCAGTTATCACATATTTACAATGAATGTATTTCAATGTAGCAAGCCAGAATCCTTTAAATTTTATAGCTGGTTCATACTGATAATAAATATACATTAGAGCCAACGATTTTTGAAACTTTTCTATATACAGAGTTCCACTACAAATACTATTATCAGATACTCTATATCGAACAACAGTTTTATCAACAAAATGGAATCTTACTCCTTTTTCTAAACATCTAATCCACCTTGGCCAATCTTCAAGCATAGGAATCCGTTCATCATAAATAACCCCTATTTCTCTTGTTTTGTGGTAATTATAAAAAGTCGTTGCAGCAGGAATAGGCTGGAACGAACGAGTTATGAGCCACTTATATTGTTCTACAATTGGCAAAGCAAAAAATGAGTAGTCAAAAATAGTGTCTTGAAAACGGTCAACAATTTCTTTATTATCACCAAAAGCTTCCACTTTTCCAAACACACACACCGCTTCAGGATGGTTTTTTACATAATCCACATAAATCTCAACACACTTTGGCAACAACACATCGTCACCAGCAATCGGCTTAACCCATTCACCTTGACACGCCGCCTCTGCCCGATTCATATTGGCCGAAACGCCTGTGTTCTTCTCAACAACCAGCAATTCCGTTCGTACAAAGCGTTCCTTATGCGCATTGATCCATTCTTGGCATATATCAACCGTGTTATCCGTAGAACAATCATCACTGACAATCAATTCCAAATTCTCATAGGTCTGGTTATAAATACTATCCAGTGTTTCCAAAACCGTTTTTGAAGAGTTATAGGTGACAACTGGGACCGAAATCAATGGTAGTAAGTTCATGTCCATTATTAAGATTCACTGACTTAATCCCTATAATAAATCAAGAAGCCAAGAGATTCCTTAATTTTTGAAAAATCGGCTTCCAATTCAGTATGATTTTTCCATATTCCAACACCTTTTGCAGAAACCTCTGGATTAAACCTCGTCATAGGTTTGGCGTGAGCAACATTCTCTAGTTGCAAATAATCTTCTATCTCTGACACGACTTTGCCGTATTCTTTTATTAGTCTTTCAAAGCTCACACTGTAACCTTGAATTTCTGAGAAATCGAAACAAGTTGACCGTTTATACCAATCAATGAATCTATCAACCGAACTATTTGGAATCCAGCACACATCATTCTCTTTCGCGAAAACGTACACATCACGTGGATCCCGATAAACGAATATTGGTTTCAAATTCGGGATATAGTCGTAATATTTACTATAGTCGAATTCATTATCACTATTAAATTGATCAAGAACCAACAATTCGTCAGATTTCACACGAAAGCAATTAAAGAGCGTATACAAGAATCGCCTGCATAATACTCTATATTCCCGGATTCCCATGCTATTCAAAAACAAAATGTTATTCATGCCCTGATAATCCAAATGCGGATTATAGCAATGCCATGGAACATCATCATAGCATGTACATATCTGCCTAAAAAACTCAAAAAAACACTTTCGCGCCTCAGGTACATTTTGATATAATTTGGAATGCTGCGTAATCAACATGAATCGATGTAACAAAGCGTCTTGTAAAAAGGAATTATGAATTGTCAAATACTTTTCAATTTCAAAAAGTCCTCCCGCATGGCGCGCAAAATCCATTTCCCATTGACTTTCATCCTTTGTAGATAAACTTCCCACTTCGTCTACAACTCCAACAACAACAGTTTTTTCATATTCTCTTAACAGATCTAGAACCGCCCCTGAACCCGTATGACCTAACCCTTGTAAGGAAACGACCGCTCTTACTGGCGATTCGGTCAGGAACTCACATCGGTCTCCAGAGACAAGATACTTAACATACTCGTCCCAAAAAGAAGACTTGGACATTTGCTTCTTCTGTTTGTAATTACGCACCAAACCATAAGGCGCAGCGTTCAAAATGAGAGTCTTAAGATTCATGTTATAATCGTTAGATTCTATTTATACAATTTACGACCCATTCCATTCGCTCCAACGTCAAGCAAGGTGACATCGGAAGACTTAATTCTTTTTTTGCCAACCGCTCAGTAATTGGAAGCGACAATCCTCTCCATTCACCAGTATAGCATTCCTGCATATGCGGCGGAATAGGATAATGGATAAGTGTCTGCACATCATGGTCTTTTAAATACAGCTGCAACTCATCTCTCCTCTCACACAATATGGGGAACAAATGATACACATTGTTCTCATCGGGCAATCGGGTCGGCAATACAACAAGCGGATTGTTAATGTTATCGTAATAATACGCTGCAACTTGTTGCCGCAGTCTGTTGTCCTCATCCAAATGGCGCAGTTTTACATCAAGCACTGCCGCCTGGATCTCATCCACTCGCCTGTTGCGCCCACAATACTTGAACACATACTTTTTTGAGCTGCCATAATTGGCCAATGCCCTGATGCAGTCTGCCAATTCCTCATTATCTGTCGTCACAGCTCCGCCATCACCCAATGCACCGAGGTTCTTTCCTGGATAAAAACTATGCCCAGCAGCCTCGCCCAACGAGCCTGTTTTTTTTTCTTTATATCTACATCCATGCGCTTGGGCATTGTCCTCAACAAGATGCAGATGGTATTTTTCACACAATTCGCCTATCTTCTCCGTATAGGCACAACGTCCATACAGATGCACCAAAAGGATGGACTTGGTACGAGGAGTAATTGCTTCCTCGATCTTATTTTCATCCAGTTCCAACGTATTCGGGTCTGGCTCCAGCAGAACGGCTTTCAACCCATTCTCAGTAATGGCCAAAACCGATGCAATATACGTGTTTGCTGGCACAATGACTTCATCCCCCCGCTGCATGATGCCAAGTTCGATGTACGCACGATAAATCCAGATGAGTGCATCCAAGCCATTGCCACAACCAATGCAGTATTTCGTGCCTATATAGTCGGCATAATGGCGCTCAAAGGTTTCATTTTCCTTACCTTGGAGATACCAACCGCTATCAACTACACGTTGCACTGCCGAATGGATTTCGTCGGCATATTTGGCAGTAATATCTTTTAATGACAGAAAAGGTATCATCGTAACAAGAATGGTCTATTTTTATATGGCAATATACTATTTCTCAAACTTCTCAATCAAACAACTATGGGATTTGTTCTTCTCGTCATAGTTGATGCCGACAAACAGAATCCGTCCCTGATAATGAGAAAGGGAATCGAAGTATCTCTTTTCCCTAATTTGCAGCAACGCGCTCTCTGCGCAGCCATTGCGCTTCAGTTCGATAATCATGGCCGGGTCGTTTTCCTTGTATGGAACAAAAACAACATCCGCGAAGCCTTTACCCGTAGTCATCTCCCTGATGACGGAATAACGGTTCAAGGCATATATATAAGCAAGATAGATGGCACTTTGCAAAGCGTCCTCGTTGTTGTAACTGCGATTGCTGGTTACATGGATATGCGAAATATCCAACGCTTTAGCCACCGCTACACCATTCCCCGCCCATGTTTCCGACAGAAGCTCTTTGGAAGACTGAATGATTTGTGTCGTCACTGCATATTCATCCTCCGTTTCTATGGCGTTAAACCACTCCTGACGCACTTCTTTGTTGGGAATCCGGCAGGTTCCTTCCTCAAAATTATAAGCAAGGTAGCCGAGATGTATCAGGTAGGTAAGCAGGTCGTCCTTTGTATGGAAAGACGTCATCGTGTTCATAAAACGGGTCACATTGACATCCACTTCCTCCCCTGCCAACATACGGATTACGGCTTCCCTCGTTCCAACAAAGTTCTGGCGGATGCGATCGGTGATGGCCTCGTAAGTCGAAGTCTGTCCCCAGTAACTACCGAATACTTTCTTCCTGAGTGACTTCACCACCGACTCTGGATTGTAAATCTCAAATCCATGCTGCCGGTAGCCGTCATACCATAGCCGACACTCATCAAAATCAATACCGTTTGCGTTACATAGGCTCTCCACCTCTTCACCGGTGAACCCTACAAATTCCGCCATGTCCTCAGCATCGAGAATCGTATATTCCTCAAAATTGTTCAGCTTCGACTGTATCTTGTCCCTTACCACAGGCAAGATTCCCGTCAGGTAGGCCAAGGAAATTGCTGGGCGAAGCGTATCACTCTTGAACAGCCCGTTCATGAACGAGAGATACTCTGCAAACAAATCCGGATTCACCTGCTCACGCACAAGGACATCGTATTCGTCCATCAGGATAACAAAAGTTTCTCCCGTGGCTGAGTATACGCGAAGGATGCTTTGAGCAAGAGAATCATCCTCTTCCAGTCTCACATTGGGAAAGGCATCGGCAATCTCGCGGACAATCTCGCGGTTAAGTCGCTTCATCAGTTTGTCTTTATCGAGTGTGTTCTGATACTCGCTGTTCATGTCTATCTTGATGACATTGTAACGGTTCAGTTTCGCGGCAAAGCCCGCCGTCTTCGCAATCTTGAATCCCGCGAACAACTCCGAAGAGTCGCAACCCTTGGAATAATAAGCACAAAGCATATTCCCCGCAAATGTCTTCCCGAAACGGCGCGGACGTGAGAAACAGACATACTTTTTGCCCTTGTCGATAAAACGATTCGTCACATCAATCATCATCGTTTTATCCACATAAATATCTGCTGATACAATCTCCTTGAAGTTTACGTTTCCGGGATTCAGATATATGCCCATGTCATTAGATATTTAGTGTTCAAATGAGGGCTAAAGATTCTGCGTTGCACACAGCCGAATGGATTTCGTAGGCATATTTAACAGTGATGCCTTTATGTGAAAGAAACGGAATCGTATGATAAACAGCAAAGGCTACTTACAACTATCATTTCTTGCTATGCAATCTCACATCTACCACTTCTCCGGTGAATGACGAGAAAGCAGTATTCAACGAGGCTATTGCCACCATCTTTGGATCCAACAAAGACCCTTCTGGCTCTGATCCAAAGTTCTTGGTACGCATCGGAGTTTTTGTTCTTTCAGGATTAATGCAATTCACTCTGATATTAAAAGGTTGCCATTCTTCCGCAATTGCTTGAACAAAGTTAACAATCGCAGATTTAGTAGCCGAATATACACTATACATCATCCTACCTCTTGTATAACTACTACTCGTATAAAAAAGCAAAGAACCGTTTGACCTTTTCAAAAACGGGAATGATGCCTTTGCAACATTGATTACACCCAACAAATTTGTATTGATCGAATCTCTCACAACACTATCAGGCATAGAAGCTATTGGCTCTTTTATCAAAATTCCAGCAGTATCGATGACTAAATCTATTCTGCCCTCTTTTTTATTGACATCATCTAACACTTCTGTCACACATTCAATGTCCGATACATCTAATGAATTTTGTGAGCGACTAAACGAATACACATTTGCGTTATACGACCTTGCTATGTCCACAATTTCCGCACCTATCCCCGAACTTCCACCAAAAACAACTATTACTGAATTGATTATTTTCTTCTTTACCTCATCTGCCAAACCCTTTTGGATGTTTTCAATGGATTTAAGTTGAAACAATTTATCCAATAAAAAGAGATCTTCAACATAAGTAAGCTTCATATTATACGGATCTCCCTTAACTATATAAATTGGTTCATGTGGAAGATACTTTCTAACCACGCCACAGTCATCAGTGATTTTTAAGTCAGGATCCCTTAACGCCAACTGGTATGCTTTATGTATAATGCCTCGCTTAAAACACTGCGGTGTTTGTCCATTAAACAAGAATTCTCTGTCGGGAATACCATCAATACAACAATCACCATCAGCCTGAATAATCGTATCAGTGGTTTTGATTGCGACATCCACCGCATTGTATTTCTCCATAGCCTCAATGCAATCTGTTATTATTCTACTTGAAACCAGTGGCCTTACCGCATCGTGAAACAACAAATTGTCATCATTAGCAACATAGGCATTAATTGCTGACAAACTTGAATAATACCTGGTTTCCCCTCCCGCTAATATCTTGCGCACCTTCTTATACTCATTTGACACCACCATTTGTTCCACTTCTGGAATGCAATCAGGTCTGGAAACTATACATATTTCGTCAATAAGCTCGTGTTCTTCAAACCTATCAATGGTATGCTCAATAACTCTTTTTCCTGCTACTTTCAAAAATTGCTTCGGGATTATGTCGCCAAAACGGGTTCCACTACCCCCAGCTAATATCACTGCGATATTCATTATCTTGACTTTAATTATTTGTTATTGATAGCTTCTTTTATATCACACATTATTCTTTCGGCAACTGAAACATCTCCGATTGGATTCAGTATTTTTTCAAAAAAAGAATCCCTATCAGATTTAAGGACATCCTTCCCTTCTAACACAATATTATTCAAAAAATCAATTATATCTTTTCCCTTTTTTCCTTGATAATGACAGGCATAAGCTTGCTTACCGACTTCATTACTTTGGGAAAGCCTGTCAAAATTACCCAAAAACATTACGGGTTTTTGTACATATAAATACTCAATTGTAAACGACCCACAGTCGTGAATCATAGCATCTGACGATTTAAATAGGTCAACGTAATCTCCACTCACATACGTTGTGTTTTTTCCATTTGCCCATTTCTCATAATAAGCATCCGTTTTCTCTTTACCCCAATTAGGATGATCATATAAAGCTGGTTTCAACAAAGGATGGGGCTTAAACACAAATTGGGCTGTCTCTTGGTAATCTTCCGCCAATTTCAACATAAAATCGTAATACAATAGAAAAGTTGAAAACTGAATCAACCCCGTCTGACCTTCAATAGTATGGTGAGGAGCCCAAATCACCCTTTTCAGTTTCTCATCTTTTAACTTCCAATCTTTTCCTGTTGCTGTTGTTGAAGCAAATAAATCCGCCGTCGGGTAACCTGTAACTACACAATTATCACCCGAATAATAGCTCTTCACTTGCTTCAAATTCTCTTCGCACTCTACATAATATCTCCAAACTCGTTGATGAAATTGAGACGCGCAACTCCATTGATCCGGAACACTACAAAAGCCATAGTTCACATAACAAGTCAAAGCTTTTCCTATGAAATTACGGATGTTATATCTATCATCCACCAAACCATCATACGGATTGCTGAAAAAAATGATGTCTGGGTGAAACGAAATAGCATCTACATACGAATCAGTTTTTTCATCATAGGAACATACTGCCTTATAACCTTTCGATTGATAATACTCCATGCCGTGTTTCAGCTGGAACAGCATAAAATCCCTACCCCTGTTCACTTGAGGCACAGCTAACACCATAGGAGAAAAATCGGGATCGTTTTGCATGGCTTGGAATAACGAATCGTATTTCCAAGTGTTTGAATCCAATGCAAAAAAAAGCACATTGTAAGGCGCTCCTTCCTTTCTGATTCTGCGGGCAATTCTATCGTAACAATACTGGCTTTTCCTAAACAAAACCCACCATTTTATCTTACGATAGCCCTCAACAATACGCTTTGGAACAAAGCTCTCAATCTTATGGACAATATTAGAAGATGACATAATCAGAAATGTCTACCGTCTATAGATTACCTGTATTTTCAATCCATTTTTCAAATTCCATTCCATCCCATGGCATGTTCCTACTGAAACGATAAGGCCAAGGATAATGAGCCTCACCCGTTTCTCTGTCTATTATCTCCCGCACATCTTTAACTACTTTTGCGGGTACTCCAACCACTAATTTAAAATCTGAAACATCTTTTGTTACCGAACTACCCGCACCAACCAAACAATGCTTGCCAATCTTCACTCCTGGCAATAACACACTTCCCGTTGCAATTTGAGAGAAATCGCCCACTGTAGGGCCAATACAAATATCACTTGGCGGTGTTGGATCATTAGTAAAAACCACGTATGGATAAATGAACACATAATTTCCTATTGAGGAATGCATCCCTATATGTACATTACTATGCAAACGGCAATAGTCTCCAAAAACAGAGTGTCCTTGAATATCGTCTAATGTGCCAAGGCTACAATGAGATCCAAACTTGGTGTTTTCTCGCACTGTCACTCGATGACCTGTTTGGAAACATTCTCCCATTACATTTCCAGCATAAATAATTGTGTGACTACGAATGAGCGAGCCTCTCCCAATAATTGTCGCGGGGTTTTCATAACACTCAATATCACTATAGTAAGCATTCAACGGTTCTCCTATCACACAATCATTACAAACAATCGTATTGTCGCCAATCTGCACATTGTCATAAA
>JAEEGG010028592.1_pt1 | contig 10473 bp, 9 predicted proteins | sample 9134161 | NCBI WGS metagenome assembly JAEEGG01 (sample SAMN16246543, study PRJNA631951) | gut metagenome | biome: gut microbiome; feature: rumen; material: CR-attached | host: Bos | place: Iran: Karaj | collected 2018-10 | reverse complement strand
GGAACAGACTGCCATGTACCTCATCCTGATATATGATTTTATTCCGTATATTGTTATTCTCTCTCACTTTTATCGTCGTACGTGATTAAATCCATAAACATCTTCACTCTCGCAAAGTACTCACGAATCGTGGTAAGATACGCTCGCCTTGACTTGGGGTCTTTGGCATTATACGCCTGAATGTTCAAATAAAGAAATAGTTCGTAATTCTATCAAATCTCTCTTGTGGAGTAGTACCCAACAGCAGCCCCACCTTATTATATTTTATATTCTCGATGTCAGAGAACACCTTTCCCTCAGCATTATTCACCACAATCCGGTTGCATATTATCATCAAAGCCAGACAGACAACAGCAAAAACACCAATGGCCAACGCACAGATTATGACAATCTTCTTCATCTACAACTACTTTGCCTTATCCAGCAACAAATCTAACTGGGATTGCAATTCTTCACGATTAGGCAGATAGAGCTGATATCGGGCCGCAAAGAGCTGGTTGTCTATTCCTTGAAGGGCATATTCCATCAAAAGTTCGTCCTTTCGCGCTCCCAAGACAATACCAATAGGTGGGTTGTCGTCTAGCTGACAAACCTCATTCTTGAAGTAATTCAGATAAAGATTCATCTGCCCAATGTCGCTATGTTTTATCTCGTTCCGTTTCAAGTCAATCAGCACATAGCACTTCAATATGGCATGATAAAACACCAAATCCACTTTAAATCGTCTTGCCCCAATGGGAACAATATACTGGCGACCAATGAAAGCGAACCCCCTTCCAAGCTCCAATAGGAACTTCTCCATATTGGCTTTCAAAGCAGCTTCCAGGTCTTTCTCTTTGTAGCGCTTCTGTATGGGGAGGCCCGTAAACTCCAACACAAATGGGTCTCGAATGATGTCATTAGCCGTTTGTACTTGATGGCCTTCATTCGCGAGAGACAGAACGCCCTCCTTGTCCGTACTAAGTGCAAGTCGCTGGAATAGCGAAGAGTTTATCTGCCGTTTCAACTCTCTCACCCTCCACCCTTGGTTGATACACTCCTTCATGTAGAATTGCATTTCCAACGGGTCATTGCACTTCAGCAACTCCAAATAATGGCTCCATGTCAATTGTCCAGACAGCGTTTGGATTTTTGGGAATCGTACATAAAACAGTCTCATATTGAATAGATTAGACCGAGAGTAACCCTTCCCTTTAAGTCTGGTTAAATCTTTTGACAGGTTCGTCAATAGTTGTTTCCCATATTCTGCTTTTATATTGCCTTGTTGCTCAAATTCAACGATGTACCTCCCCGTATGCCAATTGGCTTCCAACAATTCTGTGTTTACTGCAACGGCAGCTCTGCCCCGTGCTTTCTCCCACACGTCAGAAATAAGTGAGACAAGCTGCACATATTCGGAATCGTTCGTTTGCAGGCTATCTTTTGAAGTTACTGTCAAATCTTTCTCCATTGTTTTCTCAACTTTTTTGTTTCTATACGTTTTTTTCTAGTGCAGCAGGTCGATGATGGACTGTTCCAATTGGCTTTCGTTGAATAGAAACATAGACTATTTCACATTTTTAAACACTTTATACACGTACGAATAAGATTGTTCTTTCAAAACGTCATTAGCTTCAGCTGTCTTTATGTTTTTCTCTGCTCGTTTGATGGCAGTGTCTAGCTTGCAGTCTGCACACAAATTCTTTACCCATGTCGGATCCTCCAAATATTTTCTGTTTTTCAGCAACTTCTTTAGTTTTATACTTGGATTTGAAAAACATGACTTAATAAAAGAAGCCAAACGATTCGAAACAGCAGGATAGTCCTTTAGCAAATCCGTATAATCTTCAAAATGCAACAGAAACCAATACTCTATGCTTGGCATACTTTGGCATATTGAGACTATTCCTTTTGATATTTCTGTTTGAAATTGTTTCTCGAAAGCTTCATGTTCCTTTATTTTCTCATCATTGCCATATATTGTATCCCAATCAAATACACAAAATATTTTTGCATCTGAATTAGTATTTAATATCTCTTTTATCCTTTTTGGAAACATTTCTGTATAGTTTGACTCGTCACCAAAATATTTTGGTCTAATGTTGAAATGATAATCAGACGTATCGTTGATATGGGTGAAGTAATAACGTTCGGTATTCGTACCGCCACTGATAAGAAATGGATACAAAGGTCCCATCTCCCTCGTTCCTTCATCTTCATCAGGAGAAGGAGTGTGTACAGCTTCAAAATAATGTTGCTGATCGACTACCTCTGATAATTCTCTTTCATCCATAGTCATCATCCCATTGTGGCGCCAAAACGTTTATTCCTATAAGCCTCTCTGATAGAAGACAGACGGTTTATGCCCCTAAAGTCTGTTAGCTTATATAAATCTGTTACTCCTGATTTCGTCTTCTCCGTGAACCACACAGAGTCTTTTCTTATCAAATCATCCACTAAATCCAATAAACCATCATTATGAGTAGTCACCAAAATCTGAGATTTTGAATTGGACTTCAGATACTCAAATAATATCTTTTCCAACAATTTTGGATGCAATGATGTCTCAATTTCGTCGATAGCCAAGAATGCATTTTTTCGCATCGCATTAAATAATACTGTTTCTAATCCAAAAGTTCTAATTGTCCCTCTTGACTCTTCATCTTTGTCAGAACTTAACTGATATGTTTCAATTCCTCTTTCATTCTCTACGGTATGCTCAAAAACAGTTCGTGTTTGTTTCATGGTCTTTTCATTCTTAATACGATCGGGAATGTCTTTTACATGAATCAACATATCCATTAATTCCTCAGGAATAGGTCTTTCCTCTACCTTGGTTCTTAAATCCGTAATATTGAAATCTGCTTCATGAAGAAAATCTAGAATATAGTTGACCAATGATTCATCCTCAAGCGTTTTTATCTGAGCATATCTTGTTAAATCTGTTGAAGGAGTTATACTTTGCATCACGTTATTTCTCATCCAATCTTTAACAGTATCTATCAATGGGATACTAGTATTTACTTGATTCCGTGCGGCGAAAAAAGACATGTTTTTAAGGCATTTCACCAGAATCTCGTCTTTGACAGCGCTACTCACCTTAACATTCTTAAATGTAATTACTGATTGATCATTAGCTAATGCCCTTTCAAAAAGAACTAAAGGTTGCGTTGTTTTATAATATGACAGCTTTTCAAAATACACCATATTTCTATCTAACTCTAATTGATAGCAATACTTAGTATTATCTACATAAAAAACCAATTCAAAAAAAGAGTGTTCATTTGGAGTTACCGGATCCAACTTAAATGGCATACTCCCCGTTTTCTCATCAATGTCGTCTCGTTTCGCAAACCAGAAATCAGATAAAAACTCAAATGCTTTCAGTAAATTTGACTTTCCTGATGCATTATAGCCATATACAACAGCGAATCGCAACAACCTCGTATTGTCATTGATTTTTACTACTTGAGACTCTTCTGCAAAAGTATCTTTAGATGCTTCAAAGCTGAACGTGACCTCGTCCTTGAACGACAGGAAATTTCTTACTTTTAGTTCTTGTATCATACCTCTTTGTTTTGAAGCGCAAAAATACAAAAAAAATCAATACAAAATAATTTTATTTTCAAAATTGTACATTTTTGTGCAAATTTTGAAAATAGAAACGATTCTGCGCAATTGCTATTATTCGTCATTCTCTTTTATCGGCGCAAGGCCAAAAGCAAGCTCATCTTCATCAATCTGATAGATTTTGAACAGATTCTTCAAAATCGCCATTTTGTTCCACGTGCTACTGTGCGATGGACAAAAATACAACCCGGTGGCCAACTCCTGGTAATGTTTGGCTGGAGTGGTTTGGAACCAGACATTCTTTTTGCTTCTTGCCTCTTTATAAAGTAAAGACGGGTTAATCTCACACAGCAGTTTGGCCATTTCCCACATCATTTTTGCCCAGTCACTAACAGCATAAATGGTGTCTTTGAATAGGAAAGAGGTGATTTTACGGCCTGTCGCCACACCATTGTCCTCAGAAAGGCTGACAACATCATCCTCTTTTTTCACAGGCTTAAAGTTGGTCGAAGGATATGTCCAAATTTTCAAAGCCTTATCCGACAGGTCTTTTTTCCTCATTTCCAGCTCCTCTTCCGTCCATTTGTCAAACTTGGCGATATACTGATTCAGACGCAATCCGCTCTGCAAGAATCCATTTTCAATCGTTTTCTTCTCGGGAAACGACTTGTTGCTATAGGTGGAATTATAACCAGTTAATGTCAAATTGGCAATGGTATGTAGCCATTTTTCATGTATGGTTTCATATTTATCACCCAACTCTTGTCTCCACCAAGGACTAAGCGTTTGCGGCATAATATGTTCAATAGTCAGAATACCCTCCGCAATATTGCCGACAATGTCGTTCTTCTCCTTGCTGCTGCCATTCTCGAGCCGTTCGAACAAATAGGTTTTGTTTTTGCCACGCATTGCGTAGATGTTCTTGGTGGTGAATCCGTTCAAGAACTCTTCGTCTTTAGGGAATGTGCTTGACAACTTCCTGGTTTCCAAGTAGTAAACCATAACATCGGAATAGGTGTCTGTCTCTTTTTTGTTCTTCACAACAAACTTGTGCAGCGTGGCGAAAATTTTGTTCAAAGCGTTGGTCGGAAGATCGCACATCAGACGGCGGAAAATGAATGACTCAATGCAAGACAACACTGGCACCAACTCTTTCTCGTAAATTCCAGTATCCGAAGCATAAATCATAAAGGCCATCAGGAACGGATAGGCAACTGTTATGTCTAACAAGTCAAGACGTTTGGCGATTTCATTTGCCTCTGAATCTCCCAAATCAAATGTGGTTAGTTTCTTGTACGCGGTAGCGTAGGTAAGCATTTGACCTAACAACTGCTGAATATCCTTTCTCTTAGCGTAAGCCTTAAATGCCTGATACACATTACGGATATTGGGAATGACACCCGTCTCAATAGTCAGATAATTACGGACAAAGGAATCGAGCTCGGATCCAGTACAATTCTCGATTTTATTCCAATAGTCATCGTAATACTTTTCCTGAATGTCAGGCTTAAGCCCCATCAAAATGAAATTCCGGATTTTGTCGGCCTCAGTCAAGTCCAATCCAGTGGAGTTGAGACTCTCGAAAATCAGCTGCGGATCATCGCCATGTTCAGGTTCCAGCACGATGTCGATGATTTCCAGACTGTCAATGGCTCGATAGAGTTCATCCATTGTCAATTCCTTGAGGTTGGTGATTCGGTCGAAGAAATAGTGATAGTTGTGGGTGACTTTGGAGTCTGCCACATAGTCTTCCTCCTTGTTGAAAATCAGCCGGTCGAAGGCGTTGCAGTCATCACGGAAGGGTTTCAGCCGGACTTTGCGTTCCTCTTTCCGATATTTGTCGATGATGTAGGTATCTTGCAGAATGTCTACCAGATTGCTGTCCTCCGATGCCATAATTCCCTGTTTCATAGCATTGATCATAGCGATGAGAATCAGTGAAACCGTGGTGATTCGCTGTTGACCGTCAATCAGCACCACTTCGTCCCGCAAGTGGGCGTACGACACGATGCTGCCGAAGAAGTGGGACTGTTTATTTTCCCGTATCACCTGCACCAAATCGTCAAACAGTTGCTTGCAGTTCTCCTGTTTCCAATCATAGTTGCGCTGATAGACCGGGATGATGAACCGTTTTCTGGAACCTTCCAAAAACTCTAAAAGATGCGATGCGGAACCTTTCATACATTAGTTTTTTTCTTTTCGATTGAATTATTGTTAAAATAGTTCATTCATTTATAATCGTTTCAATTTTTTCGAATATGTGTTTGAAATTATTCCAACTTTCTTGAGATATTTGTATTTGATCGTTTTTTATAGCATCTGCGAAATCAGATTTCTTGGCCAAAACATTATTATCATTTAGGTCATATACAGCTTGTCCACCATTGTTTTCCACAATCTTCGGTTTCCCTCTGTCCGATTGATTTTTTAATATCAAATCTTTATTCTCCCTATGTCGGCCAGATGTTTCATAAAATTCATCACCAAAAAACAATTTGCATCCGTTGGGCAAGGTGGCGTGAATCTCATCATCCGAATATAAGTATTCAATAGAAATACCATTCTGACCATTATCTATTCTTGATTGCGGTGCAGAGATACAAAATCCGTAAACATTATTGCCATAAGATTTAAGCCCTACTCCATTATCATCCATTGCTTGAACTATCTTGGGAACATCCCTATCAAATATGGCAATAATCTTATTGCTTTGTTTCACCTTGCATAATTGTTCTAACATTTTTTCCAAATTAGAATCACCGTCAGGTTGATTGGCTATAGGAATAGTTTTAAAATCAATTTCAACACCCAACTTTTCTTTTGCCTTTAGGATGTGAATGATGTCTGTTTTCCCTTCGGTGATTACGACCGGCATATTTAATTCATTCAATTCATTTTGAAGTTGTTTGAAATTATCGTAAAAACGTTGATTCTCATTTATCATCATATCATAAACTTCCCTGTACAAATCATTGTTTGTTGGTTCGCAGACTAAGCCGTTATTATCTAGGTCTATGATTTGTGTTCTTTCTATTGCGTCATCGGCAAGTCCCATATTTAAAAAAGGAGAATGAGAACTGACAATGAACTGTACATTCGGAAACATCATCATAAGCTTTGGTAAAACTTCCTTTTGCAACGTAATATGCAGATGCTTGTCAACTTCATCTATGAGAACCATTCCTTGAATATCCGATAGAGGAATATTGTTTTGTAAATTATCCGATTGTCGTAATATCTCTCCAAAAAGAGAAACAAGTGCTAATTCCCCAGATGACAAATTAAAAATGGAAGGACTAACTAATACGGAATGCGTATTTGTGTCGTTTATAACTGAAATACGAGTGGCACCTCCATTTCTACTACCAATCCCAAATCGAATTTTCCCTGTATATTTTTTCGAATATAAAGCTTGCTCTAAAACCTTGTTTAGATTATCCCATAAAGTGTTTTCTTGGGCAGGAATTAATTGATTCACATAACCTTTTTCGGCGGGTAATAATATGCGCTGTTCCTTTGATTTCAAATCTAGTAATACATCTAAAATCCAATTAGACAAATCGGAAATACTAGTAATTACTTCAATAGGATTGGTCAAATATCCTGTAAACGCAAGAGTCCGGTTATGTTCGAAAGAAAACGTATAAGGAGTATTAAGATAACTTGGAACTTCATACCGATATGAGGGAAAAAATGTTAATACATTAGCTTCAAAAATAGACAAAACCTCTTTTTTATTATTTGCCAATTGTGACCATTGTTTTATATTAGAGTTTTTTGTCAAGCGTTGTCCAAATTCATGATATGAAATCTTATTATCTATATTGATGGCGTTATCATATTCCTCCTGAGAACAATTGTTCTTAATATCTAAATAATCCCAATAATTATCTTCATTTTTGAATCTGAAATACACATAAGAAGGGTTGTCCATTCGTATATTATACAATGCTGAAGCTATTCGATAATATTTGTTAGTTATGTTTTCAAACTCATTAGGATAATGCATTTTAGCCAACTCGTAGAAGGCATCTGCGATATATGTGAGAATGGTCGTTTTCCCCTTTCCATTGATAGCTGTCAAAACATTGATTCCTTTTTCCTTGAAATCTAGTTCTAGATGCTCAAAAGGAGCTCGGTTTACAAAAATTGCTTTTTCTAAATAGAATGCCATAATAAAATTGTTTAATCATACTCTCTTGTTATTGTAAACAACTAATATGCTGCCAATTACATATTGTTGAGAGATGGCTGAATTAATTGTTCAAAATATTCATTAATCAACACATCATTTTTGAAAAACGCTTTTAATGTTTGGAATAAAATATTTGAATTGGCATCAGTGGCAAATTCAATCTTAGCATTGTCGATTTTGAATGTTTTAAATCGTTTTCTGGCAGAACCTTTGATCGTTAAACAAGATTGTTTTTTTTCGTAGCTCTCAGTATCATAGAATACATATTCGTGATCAAGATGCGTAATATATTCTTTCTCTTTGTCTTTTATATATTGCAAATGAACCACCTGTGTAACAATGAAATCTTCATATACTTCAAAATCTTCAACCATTTCTTCAAAAGTCAAGTCTGCGTCTTCTTTTTTTATTATAAGGTAATTAGCGGGCATGGAATAATCTATCAATTGTGATAAATATGGCAATTGGGAAATACACGTATTAAATGCACTACCCTTGATGACGCCCTCTAATATCAAAGACAAATCCTTGATGCGTTCTCCAATCAAATAGTAGTCAGGTCTAAATGCAATATCAAAATCATTTTTTGCTTTCAATTCGGCGAGATATCTCACGAAATCATTAGAAACAAATCTAATAATGATATGTGTGTCATTCTTCGTGTCGTAAATTTTGGGCAAACCATTTGCTTTTAACAAAAAACCATCTGATACAGAAAACAAACCATAATTGTTTTCCATTTTTAAATCTATGCCTTTTGCTCTATAAAACTGTGATAATGGATTTTCCGATGAGTATTCATATGGATCATTTCTGCTTCTTTTATACTCCGTATACAAATCATCCAATAGAACAATTTTCCAGTCAGAAAGGATGGTGGGGAAATTATCACAAAGGCAGTCATAAAAGTTTTCTTTAATCCAATCCCAATCAATAACTTTTAAAAGTTTTTCATTATTGGCTAGCTTATATAAATTTATTATGTTATTAGGTTCTTTATTTTTTCTCTCTTTCTGTTGTATAATTTCTCTCTGAATGGTGTTCTTCTTTAATTCAACAACTTGATCACGAAAACAACTATCGTTGACGAGCTGCGACACCTTGGCCATATAGATGTCAGAGCTTATGTTATTCTGATTTCTATAATAATCTACAAGTCCACCAAAAGATTGTATATAGCCGTTCCCTTGAAAGATACTGATAAGTCGTTCATTTTCTTGTTCCACACAAGTTTTGAACAAATCTGCAAATTCATGTATATATTTCATAACTATTCATATTGTTTATTTCCCCATCCTCGCCAAAAGCAAAGACTGTAATTCAGTTAATTTCAAGTTTTCTTTTTTATACAATATTACGTTTCTGTTAATTGCTTCAAATTGAGAATATACTTGCTCTTGAATATCTTGCGTTGCAACTATAACAGTCATCCTTTTCATATCCTTATCGCTCAAATGCGCTACAGTTGTGCCTTCAATAGATGTTTCTAATTCTTTTATTGGGTTGATTATTGCAAAAAAGATTTGATATGAAGATATCGATTCTTCATGGTTAGGAATAATCCTTACTATTCGTTGGTTTTGAAACGCACGCCCACCACTCCATATCGTCATATGGAAATTACCATCCATACCGATCAAAATTTCACCATCTTTTATGCCGTATTTATCATCAACATCTTCGGATGTATATGTATATGTTTTATTCTCGACTATATCCCTAATCCTGACAACTGGTAATAATGAACAATCATCGCAGAACAAATCAGAATTAAAAGGGAATCCATAAATAACACGGGAAACATCAAAAAGTTTCCCCCATCTCCACCCTTCCGGCAAATTCTCCTTATCCACGCCGTCCACGAACATCTTGCGATAGAGCGCCTGCGCGGTCTCTTCCAGCTTGGCAATCATCTGCTCGTTGAGGTGGATGCGGCGGCCCAGCGTCTCGTACTCCGCCACAATCTCCCGCTGGCGAGCGATGGTGGGAACGGGAAGGCGCATGTCCATCAATGCCTTTTTATCCAGTCCGCCACGCACATCGGCATCGGTGTAAAACCACGCATTCCGGTCAAATTCAGCACGGCGAAACCACATCATCAAATATTCGGGCAATAATTCGTTGTCATTGTGTAGAGACGCACGGCCGTGCGTCTCTACGGGAATGATTTCAAAAACGAAATACGCTGGTGAAACAATGATGGGGTTATCATCCGTATGCATTGCAATGGGAATTTTTTCATCCCTGCCCACATGCATCAGATTGCAGGCAAATTGATTCTTGCAAACCATTTTGTATGCGGACAAATCCGTCCCAATGACATTGGCAACCGACGGCATAAAACGTTTGTCGATGTTAATACCCATCGGCTCCGTCACCTTCAGCTCGCGGTTGCGGAGGTTCACTTCGCGGATGTAGTCGCCTAAACGCTTATAGTCCATTCGGTTCATCGTTGTTTTTGTTTATCAGGTTTACGATGACTTTGACCATCACATCCTTGTCTTCGGGGCGGCTTTCGGCAATCATCAGCGTGAGGGCCACCAGGGTGCTGTCGGCTATGCGTTTGCTGCCGTCCTCGCGGTAAAGGATGCCGTTGCCGTTCAGGAACCACAGGAAAAGGGTGGCGGCAATACGTTTGTTGCCATCGCTGAAAGAGTGGTTTTTTGTAACGAGATAGAGCAGCATGGCGGCTTTCTACTCCACGCTGGGATAGAGCTCTTCGCCACCGA
>JAEEGG010028581.1_pt1 | contig 10476 bp, 8 predicted proteins | sample 9134161 | NCBI WGS metagenome assembly JAEEGG01 (sample SAMN16246543, study PRJNA631951) | gut metagenome | biome: gut microbiome; feature: rumen; material: CR-attached | host: Bos | place: Iran: Karaj | collected 2018-10 | reverse complement strand
TTCATTTCTCTTATGCCGTCATTTGCTATCAATACCTATCAGATACCATCAGCACCCCAAACGATGAGGTGATAAGGTTGCTTTTTCTTTGTCAAAACTCTATATTGCTTGATACTTATTATTGAGGGGGCGGTTAGTTTCCCATACCTTGAGCCGTCCCCACTTATAGTTACATTGAAAAAAGGTATGGACTATAAGAAATATAAATTACATTAAGGTATGGAAACGGATTATCGTTTAACTATTGACAAGTTAGAAGTAACTTACAAAGCGACTGAGGAAACAAGGGCGTTTATTAGTGGAATTGACACCATTACAGACAACCAACAGACTTTCATTTTACAGAGGATTAACAACAAAAAAGGTACATACAAGCATTATTTTATAGTGCAGTATGCAACAGGTTACAATGATGTAACTGGTTGGAGTTATGAAACATTAGGGACTTTGTATTTTGGCTCGTACAATCAAAACAGACAACATTTTTATTTTGAATTTGAAAACAAGGCTCATTATACAGATGGTTTCGCTTATGCTTGCTTGCATTACATTACATCATACATCGGATTGGAATACTATCAAGTGAGCAAGTTAGATTTAGCGTGGGACTGCAACAGAGATGTTGTAAAACAGATATATCGTATATGCAAAAATGACACTATAACATTGGAAGGTGAAGCAATGCAATATGATGTAGTTATGAATGGTAAAAAGATAAGCCTAACCGATAACTCTCCTATATTGTGGATGTGCAATGGTAGAAGGGAAAACCCTATCAAAAACAAAGGTATTGTACTACACAATGGAAAGCGGTCTATTAGTATGAGAGGTTATAACAAGGGTGATGAGATTAAGGCAAGCAATAAGGATTATATCCAAGGCAGTTGGGAAGGTCGTAATATGTATAGGCTTGAAGTCAGTTTTAGTAATGCAAGCGAAATTAACAAGGTGCTTACAGATATATGTCATACCGCTAACAAGTCCGTATATACAGAGTTGTTGCTCTCCAATATGAACAATCCAAAGTTTTTGTATCTTCTTTATTTTCAAGCACTTGAAAGCCTTATATATGTTACGACATCGAAGCACCGAAAAAAGGAGAAACTAAATATAGTCTTTTTTGCACTTAATTCGTTGGAAATGAAAGCAAAACTATTAAAAAAGGGGCGTATAAAGTCTATTTGCTAATAGGCTTCGCGCCCCCCATAATTTTATCCCTTTTCTGTCAACGACAACATATAATCAACATACATATCACCCTCATCGTAATTGGGGGTATGAGTTTGCCGTTCTGTTTCCAATTCGTATTTTAATTCATTGTATTCGTGTTGAAGTTCAAATATCTGTTTTCGGTATTCTGTATTTTCATTGAAAAGTCGTTCATTTGCTATCTGTAACTTTGCGCTTTCAATGTCTGTAATTTTTTGTGTCGGTGTCGCTTGTAGTCCGCTTAATAGGTCGTTGGTTGGGGCTGTTGGTTGTGGTGTTCCATTAGCCACTTTCATTGCATTTATAAGGCTTTCAGCAGATTTTTTGGGGTTAAATTGTCTGTAGTGTTCCAATGTCTTTGTGTTCGTGTGTCCAGTTACTTTTATTGTTTCCTCATCTGGTATTTTTCCACCCATATCCGTAACAAATGTATGCCGTCCGTCTTTGAACTTTACAAGTTGCCATAATGGGACGTTTTGAGTTAAATATTCACCGTCAGCAGTTTGTATCGTAACCGCTTTTACCTCATCATACCCCATTGTTTTAAAAGCGTTTTTTAGGTGTGTATTCCTTGAAGCAAATGCAAAGGGTAGTTCTTTGTTTAAACTTTGCAACCAATTGAAACAATCAATCTGTAGTTTGTTAACCAATGGAATAGTGACGTTGTGGTGTGTTTTTTTATTTATAAGGATAATAGTTTCAACTCCGTCTATTTCTTCCACCTTGCAATCCCCATCTTCCATTTTTATTATCCTTTTCAAGTCGGACGGACGAGGACTTGTAAGACAATCAAACACAAACAAGTTTTTAGCCACATTCATACATTCATTCTCTAATTGGGTATTGAAAATTTTGGTGAGTTCTGCTAATCCATTTTCACCATCAAAAACAATATGTTTGCTTTGTTTCTCAGTAATTTCCAAACCTCGCTTATAATCTAATGTGTCAAGTAATTCTATCTTTATTATTATGTCGCTTTTTTCTTTGTTGTATTGCTTAAAAAGTCCCTTTAAGTTTCTTATTGTTTGGTTGGCTGAACTTAATTCTAATGGGCGTTTTTTCCTTGGTGATATGTATTGGGTTAGAAACACTTTGAAATTACGCCAACTTTGGTTTACACTTTCGGGAATATTGGCAATACCATTTTGATTGAAAAACGTTTCCAACTTACCTATATCCCTATTCCTATTCCTTTTTGTGTCAAAGGTTGCTTCTGTGTCGGTATCATTGAGCCTTGCCAATTCATTAGTGAAAAGTGTCGTTTTCTTTGTCGTTTTCTTCGTCATCCGCTTAATGTTTAGTTCGTCCGCAAATATAGTGATAAGGTTTGAAATCTCATTGGGATTGTCGCGAATTACATTAAGGACGGTATTATATGCTTCCCTTATGTGTGTTAGTCTATCATTGGCGATACGGTTGTTTCGGTTGTCCAATTCTGTTAGTTCATTGCTTACTATTGCCAGTTGCTTTCGTTTAGACCAATGAGAGGGGAACACTTTCACGTTGGTATTGAAGACATTTTTTTTGCCGTCAATCCGTAGTACCGCATATATGATTGTCGGTTTTTCGGTGTTGCTTCGTTCCCTCAAATTGAACCGTAAATCTCCAGTCAAAAAGCATTGTTTTGTGTTTCCGAAAGTGGTTTCTATACCCCTTTGAAATTCAACGTTTTGCATTTTCATTGTCTTACATCCTTTTATGCAAACAACTGAAACTCAATGGTGTTTTAAATTGAAGAACTTTATTGTGCTTATTGCGTAAAATTATAAATATTTTGGGTACGCAGTTTTATTTGCATGGATTTTTTTCAACGGAATTTTAATTGTAGGCATGTGAACAAAAAACGGCAGATTGTTCTGCCGTTAATATTTTGTTGCTGAATGCAAATCCGAATGAACAGGCATTAATTATTTGTGCCGATATGTAAACCTATAAACGGGATGATTTACAGGAACAACATCTGCAAATTGGTGATACATAGTTATTGGTAATCCTTGCCCATTGTATTCGTATTCCCAAACATCTTGACCTGTAATATCTCTAGTCATACAATTGGGAGAAAGAAGTCTAATGGCATCAGGGATTGCACTTCCTTGTCCTGGTATAGGTTCATAGCAGAACAGATAATCGAGACCGAAATCAGGACGAATTCCTGTGCCATATTCGAAATTGTATTTGCGAGTAAGGTATTTCCCTGTTGGTTGCTCAATCATATCGTATTCTGGATAATGCATTGTTTGTAGCACAATATTGCCCGGCGCATCATATTCCAAAGTTGAATATACTTTTGGGTCGCCATTATAATAATAGATTCGATCCATTCTTCCTTTATGATAGCTAAAACATGTATTGCCTGCTCGTACCAATCGCCCATAACTATCATAGTAAAAATTACTTGTATATGTAGAATTATTTGAATTTGAAGTTATAATTGAACTTACTTTTCCGTCAGTATATATGTAATCTGAGACTATTGTATAATCACGTGTTGAATAGGCTTCATAAATTTTGCCTGTCATTACTCTGCGAATTAAATGGTTCAATGAGTCATATTCATAAACAGTGTTCCAATAGTTAGTTGAATCATCAAACCATGAAATTGATTCTACAAGATAGTCTGTTCGACTAGGAAATTGCAAGATGGTAGAATCGCTTTGATCTATTGGCTCATCTTTTTTGCATCCTACAAACATCATTATACCCATTGCCGCAAGGAGTATTGATATAAAAATTGATTTTTTCATTGCTTTAATATTTAATATTCGTTTCTATATAACGGCTGAATTTTCATTTTATTGTCTGAAAGTTAAAAATCCGAACGGCTGTTATTACGAGGGGAAAAGATTATTTTTGTAACGAAAATTTATTAAAAAATTTTTATACTGCGCCACGCGATGGCACATTAAACACCGTAACTTTGTGCGAAATAAATGCATATAAAAATGAACGGAAAAATTGAACTTTACTATGACATGCCACATTTGGAGGCATATTTGAAGGCTAGCGGTGCAAATTACGACGAAAGCAGGCTTAATGGTGTGCTTGATGGATTTATGAAGGAAGCAGTATTGCATCACGTTGAGGAAAAGAAATTCATCATAATGGGAACATTGAATGAATACTTGGAAAACAAGGAAATCTTCGATGGAAGCAGGGAAGTTTTCAGAATGTTGCCTGCTATTTCGGAAAATCTGTTTTTCGACACGGATATGAGCACATTGACGGAAAGTTGTGATTACCTTGTTGATAAAGAGAATCCATATTTGCAAAATTGGCAAGCGACAGGCAATCGTGGCGAGCAAAGGATTTTCAGGACAACGGCGGACGTCTGCTTTGAAAAGGAAAAAGAAGCCAAAGCTGAGCTTGACGGAAAAGACCATCCTCTGATTTTCCTTGACTTCGACGGCGTGCTGAATACCGAAAGATATTATGCAAAATTAAAGGTTCAAGACTTGCCATACAAGGACAAATATGGTCATTTGTTTGATCCCGAATCAGTAGCTAACCTACAGAAAATCATTGATGCAACCGATGCTCGTATTGTTGTCAGTTCCTCGTGGCGATATATGGGTTTGGACAACTTGCAACGCATGTGGTACGACCGCGACTTGCCGGGTTGGATTGAGGGCATAACGCCCATGCATCTGGACGATGACAAATTGTTGGAAACGGATTTGAGCAAATTGGATGTGATTACAGCAGATATGTTCTGTTCAAGCCGAGGAAACGAAATCAAGGCCTATTTCAACGAAGTGCTTGGTGTTGGCATGGACACACAACGTTATGTCATCTTGGACGACCTCAAGGACGTTCTGCCAGAGCAGGAAGAGCATTTTATTCGCATTGACCCGATTGTGGGGATTACGGAGATGGATGTGGAAAAGGCTGTGGAGATTTTGAATTGTTAATTTATAGAAAAATACATAAATTTGCTGTGTCGTTATCTTTAGATTCTGTTTAACGGGCTTCGGCGGGGTTTGGAGAAACGATGTAAATTTGTTTAAATAGGAGTTGCTTTAAATTTATCAATATGAATAGTATAGAAATATTAGAAAAGCTACAGGCAAAAAACAAAAACTTCAGATTGCCGTCAGGAATGAAATTTTCTGTTGAAGATAAAGTATTGACAATAAAGATGGAAGAAAAAGGTCTTACCTCCAATATGCAAACAGATGATTCTGCATTTGAAGGATGAGCAATTTGTTTGAAGACATTATTGCCAGAATACATTGACATGGTTAAAATATCAGGTGATATATTATTAAGTACTGCAAGAAATAAAAAGGAACATTATAATAGGTTTATTTATAGATTAAAGAAATTTACTGAAATCTATCCGTGGGCATACACAGATAACTACAATGAGGAAATAAAAAATTTTGGAAAACATCAGTTAGTCATTAATGTCCCTATCCCTGATAAAAATACTGATACTGAAAAAAAGATTTTCCACAAAGAGGCAAAAATAGAAAAAGCGTACTGTGACAAATATAAATCAATATACGAAGCGATAGACCATCAATTACCTGTACATCTATTTGACAAACTTGTTTCAAAAAAAGAAAATTATTCAATAACACCTAGTAGTTTCTTAGATATTTGAAGTATTTATAAAAACACACTTAACATATACGAGCTAAAAACAAGTACTAATAAAAAAGTTGGAATAATTTCAGAATTGTTTTTTTATGTAAATGTAATGGTCGACCTAATGTCTAAAAATATTCTTATTCCTAAAGATTCTACACATCGGTCGTTTGAAAATATATACTCTATGTACAAAGAAGGAAAATGCAAGAATATTAATGGCATTTTTCTAACTGACAAATTACATCCAATGATAGAATCAGAAAAAGAAACCTTGATTAAAACAATAAATGATGGACAATGGTCATCTAAAATAAAAGTTGAATTTAAGCATAAGAAAGTGCTAGAATATAATTGTCTCCAAACAAGTCGTCAAATTAAACTTTTATCAGAGTCTGTGATGGAAAAAGCAGAAGCAAATGGACCTATGATTATCAAAAGTAATAATAAAAAATATACTATCTATCCTGATTATGTATTGAAGCCTATATGTAGTAGCGTTAATCTATTTAGTGGCATTAGAGAATTCGCTATTGAATATTTTAAAGATCATGACATCGCTTGGTGGCGGGAAGATGAGGATGGATATTTTCCCACAGGCCACCTTGTATCTTCTCAAATTCACTGTCTCAACCATCTTTTTGCTTTAAGAGAAGACGAGGACGCATTACTTGCCATAATTAATAATGCCACAAAAATGGAGTTTGACGAGGTATTGCCTTCGTTTATTGATGAGGATGGTTATTTGTCTTTTGAGTTTGCATATAAAAACGATGATTTGATAGGCGAAAATGACAAAGGTGCACGCCGTGGCTATATGTGGACTTCCATAGATGCGATGATTATAGCTCGCAAAGGCAAAGACAAATGGCTAATCCCAATAGAATGGAAATATACCGAGACATACGAAAAAGAAGATAAAACTTGTCAGAAACGATTAGAACGCTATGAAGAACTGATAAAAAAATCCGATAGATTAAAAATGCCAGAAAATGGTCAAATTCCTCATTCCATCTATTTCCAAGAGCCAAGTTATGAACTTATGCGGCAAACATTATTGTGTGAACAATTGATTGCAAAAGACTATGCTGTTGATTTCTTCCATATCAATATTATTCCTAAAGAGAACACAGAATTGCGAAAGGCGGTTGAAAATGAATTTATGCAGAACCTAACAAAAGATGCTAAATTCAAAATCATCGATCCTCAAGAACTTCTTTCCCCATTATGCGACAATGACAAATACAATGACCTAATCACCTATCTCGAAACTCGCTACTGGAATTCCTAATGACACCAACTTCCCTTTTTGCCCGCTACCTCTGGCTAATAGAACTATTGTCGTACAGCAACGGACTGTCAAAGAATGAAATTGACAGCCGTTGGGCAAGCTCCGTCATCAATGATGACGGAGAGACGACAATCCCTCGGCGCACCTTCATCCGAATGAAAGAGAACATATCCAAATTGTTTGACATTCAAATCGGATATGACCGAAAAGAAGACAGATACTATATAGAGGACGACATTTCCGGATGTAACAAAAACACTCAATTCCTGCTTTCTGCCTTTGCTGTGAACCAGATGGCTAGCGAAAATCGGGACTTGGCAGACCGCATAGTTCTTGAAGACACACCGGCTGGCAGCAACATTTTTCTGCCAGAAATCACCACCGCCATGCGCGAAAACAGTCGGCTGTCAATCACATACCAAAGTTACGAAATGCAAACGGCACGCGATTTTGAGATTGAGCCTTACGCCCTGCGCTACTTTGGCAGACGCTGGTATGTGCTGGCTCGCACCGATTTTCATGCTTCGTTGCGACTATACGCGCTTGACCGTATGGATGATGTGAAAATTACCAACAAGTTTTTCAAATTGCCTGCCGATTTTTATGCAGACGATTATTTTTCACGCTATTTCGGTGTGATAATGAATGATGGCAAAGTTGAAAAGGTATTATTGAAGACTACATACTTGCGTGCCAAATATTTGAATTCATTACCCCTTCATAGCATACAAAAAGAAGTCGCTCCCAATTTGTTCGAATTGTGTTTGGTCCCAACCGACGATTTTATCAACGCCTTGAGAGCTATGGGGTCAGAGGTTGAGGTTGTAAGTCCGGACTGGTTGCGAAAACGGCTCTTACAGGATGCGAAAGATCTGGTAAAGAAATACAGCAAAAAGATTTTGTGAATTTTAAGCAATCCCCAATATTGTTATAGACCAATTAGTGTAGAAACAAAAGCTGCAGATTGTTTCACCTTTTCGGATTATAAATCCTTATATTCGATCCTTCGGGATTACAAATCCCGAAGGACACGAGGACACAACATAATCCTTATTGTTCAGTCGGATTTATAATCTGCCTGAGTTGAGTACGAGCATTTGTAATGCTTGTATCGTTGCAAATTCCGAAGGACGGGAAATCCTTGTGAATTCATTTGTGTGGAATCTCCATTACAAATATTAATTTGCGTCATAATTTCGAATACTTTCAACAACTTCGTATGCTATCTGCAAAAGAGACACATATACAGGATTTTGATTAAATACGGCGAGCGTTCCATTTAGGGTAATATTTAATGATGTCGGATGCCTAAAAATATCATACTTATCAGGTATCGTAGGGTCAAAATGACTGCCCCCATCTTTGTCTGTTATAATTTCTACTACATCCTTACGGGTCATTTTATATGAGTTATTCTTAAAAATAATAGTTTTTTCGTACCACTCATCAAATGATTTCCACTCGGCATATTTATTGTTTTTTTCTTTTAATGGGGTAAAATCTAAAATATATTCATTATTATTTGTTGTTAAAGACTTTGCTAAAAGTCCAGCATAAATGTTACCCACAATTATTGTACAATTGGAAACATTATTAATATTCCAAAAACTTAAATTGCTATTACCCTTTATTGCTGTATCAAGAAATTGCATTTTGTTTTTTCTGTTTGTTTGTGATAGTAATGACTGCGTATTGTTACTGTCCTTTAATATTGTTCTTAAAGTTGAACCAATTGCCAAAATAGAATATTGACTGATGCTGTCATAAAGGGAACTATATATTGGCAATAATTTTATCAGACCCCACATTGTATTTAATGCTTCATCATAATTTCTTTGAACATTCATATCATTCAATCTTTAGTTAGTGTTTACATTAAAAGAAATTGCATAAAATTATAAATATTTTGTGTACACATTCAGATTTGTTTGTGTTTTTTTTACCGATGTTTTTGGTGTGGAAAGTACGGATTACATTTTAGCATATTCCCTAATAATCCACAATTTAAAAATCGGGTCTTGGATTTGTATGTCCTTGCCCGTTTCATCAATCAGGTCGCGTTTCTTCAGGGCTTCCTTTATGATGCGGATGTTTCCGCTAGTGCCAAGTTTGTAGCGTTGCAAGGTATCCGAGGCCGAGAAATTTTTAACATCGTTGGACACTGCACAAAGAAAATTCCGTTGCTTCTCGGTCAATGAGTCCATTATGTTGACAAACTGTAAGTTAAGCGAATCGAGCATTGCTTGCAAGGCATTGTCAACTATGGCTGTTGAGCAAGTGCGCGTTGTTCTCAACCAAGCATATTGGGCAAGTTGCTGCACATAGTACGGATGATTTTCTACTTGCTCGGCTAGGTACTTGGCAAGTGCTTGTGTAATTGATTTTCCAGTGTCTTTAAATCTACCGACAAGATATTTTTGCCATTCATCGTTGGATATTTTCTGCAAAAACATCATATCGCCAAATCGGTAGAAAGGACTGTTGTATTCACCGAAAATGTTCATCATCATGTGCTTTTTGCTTCCATATAGTATATAGGCAACATCAGAATGTGTCTGCCAATGGCTGCGTAGTGTCTTCTGGAATTTCAATGCATCGGAATATTCACCTATTTGTTGGAATTCGTCGATGCACACAACGACCTTTTTCTTCTTACGCTGGGCAATTTGCTGCGGCAAATCCAGAATGTCTTCTTCAATAGGTGAGTTTTTGGTATCTATCCCAAGTGCAATTTCATACTGTCCAATAGGGTCAGAAATTGACAGTTTTGGAAGCAGACGAGCAATAAAATCCTTGGCGTTAGTTAGCAACGACTCTGCCGACGATGAGATGCCTTCCATTATTCGTTTGGCAAAAATCTCATAAAACTCCTGCGGATTTTCGGCCTTGAAAATATTCATCTTCACGAACAAAATGTCATCCTGTTCCTTCTTGACATACTTTATGGCCTTTGCAACCAAAGATGATTTTCCCCAACGACGTGGTGAAATAATTGCCGTATTTGTAAGCGACATAAAATTATTTCTCAAGAGAGAAGTTTCTTCTGTCCTATCTGTGAAATCGTTATTTTCCACAATCTTCCCGTATGCAAATGGTATGTTCATACACTTAAAATTTTTGCAAATGTAATAAAATTATATCATATAAAACTATATCATATAAATTTATATGATGTAAAATTATATCAAAATATTAACTTATTGATAATTAAGACGTTCTGCTGTTGGCGTTTTATTGCGGATTGTAAATCCTTGTATTCGAGCCTTCGGGAGTACAAATCCCGAAGGACGTTTTTCCAATGTTTTTTTTGACAAAAAAAGAGGAAGCCATGCGACTTCCTCTTCCCTATCATAAATCTTCAGTTACCTTATCATACTTATCTTTACGAC
>JAEEGG010028579.1_pt1 | contig 10476 bp, 8 predicted proteins | sample 9134161 | NCBI WGS metagenome assembly JAEEGG01 (sample SAMN16246543, study PRJNA631951) | gut metagenome | biome: gut microbiome; feature: rumen; material: CR-attached | host: Bos | place: Iran: Karaj | collected 2018-10 | reverse complement strand
TTCTCATAATTCACGAATAGTTAATTGAGTGGCAAAATTACACATTATTTTCGACATTCTTTACTATCGAGTGTTTAAAGATTGTTAAGAGTTAAAGAATTAATCGAAATTGTTTCGTATCTTTGTACCAACAAATAACCATTTTTTATCAAAAAAACTATTATGTTAGTACTTGGAATCATTATCTTCGTGGCAATTGTTGCCATTGGTTACTTCATCAGCACCCAGCGCTCGCTGGTCAGTCTCGATGAGATGTGTAAGAACGCCCTGAGTCAGATTGAGGTTCAGCTCAACTCCCGTTTCGATGCTGTCATTGCATTGGCCAAGACGGCAGCCAAGTATGCCGAACACGAGTCTGACACCATTATCAAGACCGTCGAGGCCCGTGGTGGACAGAAGTCCTCTGCAGGTGCTACGCCCGAAGCCATCAACCAGCAGAGCGACCTGCTCTCGCAGATGATGGGCAAGTTGAACGTTGTCTTTGAGCGCTATCCTGAACTGAAAGCCAGCGACCTCTACATCGAGGCTCAGCAAGGTCAGAAGCAGTACGAGGAGAACGTCCGCATCTCGCGCATGGTCTACAACGATACGGCTACGAAGATGAACCGTATGGTACGCCAGTGGCCTTCCAGCATTGTTGCCTCGACGCTGAACTTCACGGTCAAGGAGTATCTGAAGATTGACGATGCACAGAAGAAGAGTTACCCCAACCTCGATGAAGCATTCAAAAAGTAAATTTGCCTCTTGGCTGTTAGCCATGGGCTTTTGGCTGACAGCAACAAGTGCTACAGCCCGTCCCTTCCTGCACGACCTGAACATCCGCGTGGTGCTGAGCCACAATGGCGATGCGCAGATTACGGAGACACGTCTGATGGACATCGACAACGAGGGTACCGAGTGCTACATCGGCCTGGGTAACATGGGCCAGAGCATTGTCGGCAATCTGAGGGTCAAGGACGAGACAGGGCGCGAATTCACCTGCGTTGACGATTGGGACATCGACCAGAGCCGACAGTGGAAGACCGGCAAGTGCGGCATCATTGAGAAACGCAACGGCTACGAACTATGCTGGGGCTTGGGTGATGTGGGACACCGCACGTACACCACCTCGTACACGATTACCAGTCTGGTACATGACTACCCTGACGCCGATGCCATCCGCCACGTCTTCCTTGACGAGGCTGTCAGGCCCAAACCTGCCCACGTTCGCATGACCATTGTCGCTGCCGACAGCACTCGCTTTTCACCTGACAGTTGCAGCATCTGGGGCTTCCGATTCCAAGGCGAGCTCTGGTTCGAGGGCGACAGTATTGTGATTGAGAGTACCGAGGCCTTTGAGGACCGTAGTGCCCTCTACGTAATGGTCAAATTTCCCAAAGGCATGTTCGAACCCACCATCCAGGAGGACGACACCTTCGAGCACAAGCAGCAGTTGGCCTTCGAGGGTAGCGACTATGTAGGCGACGACGATGACGAGGAGCTATCATCATTTGAAACCATGTTAGGCATCTTTGTGGGCTTAGTGATGTGGCTGATGCCCATACTCTGCGGTGTTGCCTACCTTTGGTATGTCTGGCGTGCCCGCCGTCGTGCCAACAAAGATTTGCTGTGGTATCGCGACATTCCCCTCAACGGCAACTTACAGCAGGCCAACGACATTCTGAATGCCTACCGCTATTTCGGTACAGACTATAACAACCTGCTCTCGGCCTGCATCCTGAAGCTTATCGACCTGCGTGCCATCAGCATCAAGCCCGTCCAGAACAAGAAGGGCAAGATGGTCAGCAGTTTCGTCATCAACGAGTTCCAAGATGCCAGCAACCAACCGCTGCTGTTGCGCAAGCTGCACACCATTTTCAAGATTGCCGCCGGCGACGACGCTGTGTTGGAGCCCAAGGAACTGAAGTCGTATATGAAGAAAACCAGCAACGAGAGTGTCACCGATTCGTTTATCAACACGCTGCACACCAAGACTGCGCTGTCCAGCTATAAGGACCGTCAGGACGAGGTGCGCCAGGTGTTTGGTCTGCGCAAGTTCCTCAAGGAGTTTACCCTGCTTGACGAGCGCGGTATCAACGAGGTAACACTATGGAAGGACTACATGATCTACGCTACCCTCTTCGGTATTGCCGACCAGGTTATCAAGGACATGAAGAAGATTAATCCCGAATTCTTCAATATGGACCGCGTGGCTGCACAGATGGCCGACGACATGACGCTGCCGACTATCAACAGTGCCTTGCATTCCAGTTATACGCGTGCCTATATGAATAAGGTAAATCGTGAACAACGTGCCTCGGGCCGTGGTGGCCATTCGTCGTGGGGCGGGGGCGGAGGCGGCTTCTCCGGTGGCGGAGGCGGCGGCGGTGTTCGCTAATCAGTATCAAGGGTGGCCTGCGGGTCACTCCTTTTTATCTTCCAGCCGATAGCCGCGATAAGAATGCTCATCAGCGGACTCAGGTAATTGAAGAAACAGAAAGGCAGATACGTCAAGGTTGGCACACCCAGCACAGTCGATTGCGTCATACCGCACGTGTTCCACGGTATCAGCACCGACGTCACGGTGGCTGCATCCTCGGTGGTACGACTCAGCAATCGCGCCTCGTAGCCCTGCTTGCTGAACACATTCTTATACATATCGGCATTCAGCACGATGGAGATATACTGGTCGCCCGTGGTAATATTCAGGAAGATGCCCGTAAAGACCGACGAGCCAACCAGGCTGACGCGGTTACGCACCCAACGGATAATAACACCCGTAATGCTGTCTATCATGCCGCTGGCCACGAGCGAGGCACCGAAGCACATGGCACAGAGTATCAGCCAGATGGTGTTCAGCATACCTGCCATACCGCTGGTCGACACCAGCTCGTTTAGCGAGGCATTGCCCGTATCAATGGCCGTCGAGCCATAGAACGTAATGGCCAGTCCACGTACCAAGGACTCTGCGGACACCTGCGTCGCGCCTGCCACCTGACAGAGAATGTGCGGCTGCAATATCAGTGCCAGCACACCAGCCATCAGCGACGACACGAACAGCACTATCAGCGACGGCACCTTACGAGCTATCATCAGTCCCGTCAGCACGGGCACCACCAACGTCCACAGCGAGATATTGAACGTGTGCGACAGTCCGCCGGTGTATTCTTCGACATGAGCCGCAGCCTCCACGTCGCCATCCAGTCCTGCCAGCAGAAAGATGATGATGGTAATGATGAACGTCGGGACAGTGGTAAACACCATGTAGCGGATATGTGTAAACAAATCGACACAGGCTGCGGACGAAGCCAGAATGGTGGTATCGCTCAGCGGCGACATCTTATCGCCGAAATACGCGCCCGAGATAATGGCACCCGCCGTCCAAGTTTCCGAAACGCCCAACGCATGGCCAATACCCAGCAAGGCCACACCAATGGTGGCTATGGTGGTCCACGACGAACCCGACAGCAGCGAGATAAAGGCACAGATGACGCACGACGACACCAGGAAGAACTGAGGCGACATAATCTGCACGCCATAGTATATCAGCGTCGGTACAATGCCGCTAATCATCCATGACCCCGACAGCATACCGACGCAGAGCAGAATCAGCAGCGTGGCACTCACACCGCCCAGCGTCTTCTTGATTTGCTGTTCGAACGCGTCCCAAGGCACTCTGTAGAGGGCCATCGACAGGCACACACATACCGCCATACCCATCAGCAGGGCTATCTGGCTGCCACCGGTCAGCGAGTCGCTGCCAAACAGCATGATAACCACGCTCAGGAATCCTATCAGTACCACCACGGGTATGATGGCTATAAGCGGATGGGGCAGTATCTTACGGTCACGTTCAGTCACTCCAGTACGTTATTTATTCCTCCTCCACGTTCTCCTCGTCATCGTAATTGCCGTCGTACACGTTCTGCATCCAGTTGAACAGCGCACCGAACGGATAAGCATCATCATCAATCCAGTTATGAATTTTCCACGCGCCATCCTCCAGATACAGCTCGAGTTCCATGTAGCCCCTGTTGTCACAACTATCCTTCAGCCACACCTCAGCCTGAGCCTGCTCTTTCGACATCAGCTCGGCCTTCAGCGAGTCCACAAATATCGGTGTAGCGATGCCTGCCGTCCAGTGGTGACCATGGTCACCCTCAAACATCACCTCACCCTTCTGGATTTTTTTCTCCAAATTGCCTTTAAGTTCCAGATAATCCTTCGAACAGTACTTGTTGTCCAGCAGACCGATGTCAATACCATCGCTGGCTGCCATTTTGTTCACATCCTCAAAACAAGCTTGAATCTGCTTCTCAACGGCCTTCTCAGTCCACATACTGGACTCCTTGGCCTTTGGCCGTGCTTCCGACACCTCAGAAGCCTCAATCGGCTTGACCACCGAATCTACCAGAGCAGCACCAATCTCTGTATCATCTCCCTGAACCTTGTTACTACTACAAGCCGCCATCACTATGGCAGCAACTACGAAAGCTAAATTTTTTACCTTCATTTCATACATTTTCTAAAATTGAGCGCAAAGGTACAAATAAGCGTGCAAACCACAAAGAAAAAACAAAAAAAAATCTGAGTCCACCCGAAAGTAGGCCCAAATTTACAATTTTCGTTCGGCTCGCCATCGTCACCGCCACCACCATTGTTATCTCCAGTGTTTCCACTTTTAAAACTTTTCCTCATCCACCTTCCCTCTAACATCATACATCTATCTCTATGCCGCATCGCAGAAAAATTTAGGAAGCCTTCCGGATATTTCTGGAAGGCTTCGTAGAAAATTCTAGAAGGCTTCGTAGTAAAATTTGGAAGGCTATGTGGGTATGTTTTTTGCTAATATTTATAGTATAAAATAGGTAATATTAGTAAAAAAACAGAATATCTATGTTTTAATTCGAGAAAAATTTGTATCTTTGTCACCGCATTAGAAAATATGATAAATATGAATGGAACTCAAAAAACTATGAAAAAAAACTATTTATGGATGTTGGCCTTATGTGGCACATTAGCATTTACGTCGTGTATTGACAATGCAGACAATCCAAGTGGTCCCCCGGAATCTACGAGCCACAAGAATATTGAAGAAGCGTCTGTATTCAGTAAAGACATGGATCTCAGTGTTTATGCTGGCGACAACTTCTATCAGTACATGTTGGGACAGTGGCTCAAGGACAATCCTGTACCTACGAAAGACGGTGATCTTTTAATTGGCACCATAATAACCCAAAACCAAAACGCTACGAAGGCGCTTGCAGAGATAACTGCTAAAGGGCAGAATTTGATTGCGTTTACCTTGTTAAGTTTATATGATCATGATGATTTGCAAAGCGACTCTACGCTTCTGATGAGTAAGATTAAGCAGATAGACGAGGCAGGAACCAAAGAGGCTATGCTCCAGTTGATGGCTGAATTTGTGAAACAGGGTTATCCCTGTCCGTTTGTCATTTTGCCGGAAGTTCTCATGCGCAAGGTCTATCCTGGCATAGAAATGCTTCGCGAATATAATCTGACGTCTTTAAAGGTAGAACGCATGGGTATTCCCGATAAAGAAGCCATAAGCATAGTAGAAGCAGGTGATAAGTGGCAGGCCTACGTCAAAAGTAAGCCCCCCAAGAAACAGGAAAAAATGCTCTCCCATCATTACAACCCTCATGAAGGTGTTATGCTGATAAACACTGCCCGTCGTCGTAGTGCCGGTACCGACTGGATCGGCACACTTGGCAAAACGCTGGACATGGACTTGTCGGCCATTGCTGCTGATGAAGACGAGATGAGCATGGTGGATCATCTGATGACTTATAATCTGGATTCCCTGAAACTGCTGGCAAAATATTTCATCCTGAACCGCGATTACAAATATTTGCCGTTAAAGGAACTGGATATTAATACCGATGAAGGTTCGGAAGGACTCTTCGAGTATATTTACAACGCTGCCACAGACCAGAGCAGCGGTCTGGCCACCTCGCTGAGCCATTCTTATACTCAGCATGCTATTCCTGAGGGTAACAAGGCGGAGGCAACGGCCATGTTTGAAGAGTTGAGAGCTGCGTTCCGTAATCGTATTGGCAAGTATGACTGGATGACCGATGTTACGAAAGCCAAGGCTATGGAGAAACTGGATGCCATGAAGTACTATTGTGGATGGCCCGATAATTGGCATGCCGAGTGGGAAGCCAAGCTTGTAGCGGAAGAAACTTCCTATAGACTCGTGTGCAACCTGTTTAACCAGTATGTTGACATCACTCGCAGCATGATAGGACAGACGTCGGATGATGCCATTTTCTATGCAGACTGGATGAGTATGGGCGCCTATGTTGCCAATGCTTTCTATTCTCCTGAGAATAATTCCATAGCCTTGTTGGCAAGCAACCTGGTGAGTCCTATTTACGACAAGACTATGCCAAGTTACTACAATTATGCCGTATTAGGTGCCCAAACTATTGGACATGAGATGACGCATGGATTCGATAACACAGGTTCGAAATACAATGCCATAGGTAAAAAAGAGAACTGGTGGACACCACAGGACGAGCAGAATTTCGAGAGTAGGCAGAAGCTGCTGATAGACCATTTCAACAAGCTGCAATACGTGCCTAATGTTTACTGCGATGGCAAACAAACCCTTGGCGAAAACATTGCCGACCTGGGCGGAATAGAGATTGCCTATGAAAGTTACATGAAGAATAAGGTTACTGCTTCCGGCGGCGAGCGCGACTACTTGGCCCGAGAGTTCTACCGCAGTTTTGCAGAAGGATGGAAGTTTAACATGACCACTGAATATGCGGTGGCGAACTTTAAAACGGACGAGCATGCAGCTCCCATTTTGCGTGTCAACGGCATTGTGAACCTTACTAACGAGTGGTATCGCCTGTTTAGCATTTCAGACGGGGCAATGTATGTGGCTCCAGACAAACGCGTCAGCATCTGGTGAACGATAGTTTTACTTAAAATAATTATGAAAAAAAGATTCTTTTGGTTGCTAGCCACCATCATGATGTGTGGAGCAATGATGACAGGGCTGACATCGTGCAGCAACAGTGACAACAACAGTAATAATAATCAGAACAAGGTGGCTGTGCTGCTTCCCGACGGTGTCAGTCTTGCCCGTTGGGCCACAGACAAGGCAAACCTGGAGGCGGTGATGGCTGCGTACGGTTTCAATACCGCTTTCTACGTTGCTCCCGAGACTCCAGAGGGCGCGATGCAACAGGTCGATCAGCTAAGAAATGCCATCAATGACGGCGCGAAATATATTGTGCTGACAGCTATTGACTATAAGAAAATCAATGAGTCCGGTCTGCTTGAGCAGCATCCTGATGTTAAGGTGGTATGCCATGACCGCATTATCCTTGATAACCCCCACATAGCTTATATTTCATCTGCCGACACGAAGGAAGTCGGGCGTACTCAGGCCCAGTTCCTTCTCAATCATTTCCATTCTACTGGAGCCGCTTCCATGACCATAGAAATCCTTGAAGGTCCTCTGACCGATGTCAACGCCAAGGATTATTATGAAGGAGCCATGGAACTCCTCAGTAAATACATCGACAGCGGAAAACTTGTCGTTAAGAGTGGCAAGAAGGAATATAGTCAGGTGAAGGCTGACAGTTGGAGTATAGCCGACGGTAAGAAAGACATGAAAGACCGCCTCAGCAGCTATGGAGCAGGTGAGTGTCCGGATATGATTCTGGCAGCCACCGACAATCAGGCTCAGGGAGCCATTGAGGCCCTGGAGGAAGCAGGTATTACGAAAATGCCGATCATCACAGGTCAGGACAATACCGCCATGGCGCAGGCTAATATCAAGAGCGGTAAGCAGACCATGACCATCGACAAGAACCTGAAGGACATGGCCTACAACACGGCTATGATTATCAACAGTCTGATGTCCAATTCTCCGGTTCATGCCAGCCAAAGCATCTCCAACATTCCGGTAGTATACTCTAAGATTACCGTTATGACACAAGACAGCTATTGAACGGAACAGGGGACGAACAGTCCCCGTTACGAAGACATACGTCAAATAGAAAACGGCAGGTTCCTGAATGTGGGAGCCTGCCGTTTACAAGTTGCCTGATATTCTTGGTTCAGTTTGCTGCCGATTCTACAAGTCCCTTCTCCATCAGAATGGGGAGGATGTTGGCAGCCGACTGGCGGTTGTGCTTGGCCTTGACAGCCTTGTATCTTTCCAATAGTGGGGTGTCGTCTTGTCCTTATCGTAGCGGACAGTCTGAACGTATTTCGAGGTTTCAAGGCTGACATCCTTGTAGCGCAGATTGCGGCAGTTCACAAACAACTGCTGACCATACATCACGGCAAAGGCATCTTTCTTCAGTAGTTCGTCGCTCTGCTTGTCGCCGGTCTTGAAGTAAAACACACCGTGGTCGCCGCTCTTCATCTGGCAAACCTGCTGAGTGCGCCCTGCAGTCAGTTCATCAACCGATTTCCAGTTACCTGCTACGAAATCGTCGTAGCTCATGCAATACTTGGCGACTTCGGCATTAGCCATCATTGATACAATGCAGAATAGTGCTAAAACAAATACGTTCTTTTTCATTGTTCCTATTTTTTTATTGTTATGCTTCAAATTATTGCTTAATCGTTTTGACGGTGCAAAGATAGGATGTTTTTCTGCATCAATCAGCGTTTTCATCCCGTTATCTTCAAAAGTAGTTGCGACAGGTGCCCGGAAATCGGGCAAAAAAGGGGTATTTCCCCATTTCGTGTCCGATGATGAGAGATTTATAGCTTATCATTTAAATCACAAAAATATCCCCTAAAGCCGTGACGCTTTAGGGGATATATTATGTCATGTACTTATAACTACCTTAGAATGCTGAGGCAGCGAACAGATAGTCGTAGATGCACGAGCAGATGCCGAAGAGGGCAATGCCTGCGGTACAGAGAGCCAAAGCCACACGGGTGCTGACATCGGTCTTGAACGTGGGCAGCGGATTGTCAGAGGGCTTGATATACATAGCCTTGACGATGAGCAGATAGTAGTACAAGCTCACGACGGTATTGACCAAGGCTACGAAGACCACGAAGTAGGCCCAGAAGGAGCCCTGCTCGGCAGCAGCCATGAACACGAAGAACTTAGAGAACATACCTGCAAACGGGGGAATACCAGCCAGCGAGAACAGAGCCAGCGTCATGAGGAACGACAGCTTAGGGTTGGTCTGGTAGAGACCGTCGTATGCCGACATCTTTGTGGCACCATTGTTGTTCTGCTCAACAGTAGAAATGACGGTGAAGACGGCCATGTTAGCCACGATATATACCAGCACGTAGTACATCAGCGATGTCATGCCCATTTGTGAGCCACCGATAACAGCCAACATGATGTAGCCGGCCTGTGAGATAGAGCTGAAGGCCATGAAGCGCTTGAGCTCGCTCTGACGGATGGCAAAGAGGTTGGCAATGGTGATGCTCAGCACGATAACCACGTAGAGCATGTACTCCCAGTAGTCAATCATCGGACCGAAGGCCTTAACCAGGATGGCCAGCGCAGCAAAGGCGGCAGCACCCTTGGAGCAGACGGAGAGGTAACCAGTGATGGGTGTAGGAGCACCCTCGTAGGTGTCGGCTGTCCAGAAATGGAAGGGCACCAACGACAACTTGAAGGCCAGACCGCTAAAGAAAAACACAAGACCCATGAGTTGAAGGGGCGTGAAGAGATAGCGGCTGCTCAGAGCATTGGCCACATCGTTGAAATAGAGCGTACCCGTAGCGGCATAGATGAACGAGATGCCATAGAGCATGACACCGCTGGAGAACGTAGCCACGAGGATGTACTTGGCAGCAGCCTCGGCCGACTGCTTCTTCCACTTATCGAAAGCTACCAAGCAGGCCATAGGCACAGAGGCAGTCTCCAGACCAAGGAAGAACAACAGGAACGAACCACTGGACATCATGATATACATACCCAGCAAGGTAGAGAGTACCAGCAGATGGAACTCGCCGGCATACTTCGAAGCCTCACGCTCCAGCCAAGGCTCGGCCATGACCACAACGATAAACGTACCGAAGGTAAGGATGAGCTTCATTACCTGGGCGGCATGAGAAGCAACATACATGCCACCGAAAGCCTCAGCAGGGGCAACGGTAGTGAGCATGATAGTCTGGCAGAGCAGCAGGGCAGCCGTCAGCTTGCCCAGCACGCCAACCTTACGCTCGCTCTTATGCAGACAGAAGTCAGCAAAGAACACGATAATTAGTGCGAGGACCAAAAGCGCCTCGGGAATCATATTTAGAAATTGACTATATCCCATAATATATTCCTCCTATATTAAATAATGTTAGCGAGAATTGGTCCAACAGCATCGCTGATGACATTGCTTGCCCACAAGGGGAACAGACCGAGGCCTGCCACACAAGCAATCAGGCAGATAACGGCAACGCGCTCGTCCCAAGTGGCATCGGTAAGTTCCAGATAGTGCGGGTTCTTGACCTCGCCATACAGGATTTTACCAACAACACGCAGGA
>JAEEGG010028578.1_pt1 | contig 10477 bp, 8 predicted proteins | sample 9134161 | NCBI WGS metagenome assembly JAEEGG01 (sample SAMN16246543, study PRJNA631951) | gut metagenome | biome: gut microbiome; feature: rumen; material: CR-attached | host: Bos | place: Iran: Karaj | collected 2018-10 | reverse complement strand
TTGCCCAACAGTGAGTGCTCTCTCTTCTCTTGTCTCACGGCTCAAAAAAGACATAAAAATATGTAAAACCCGCTGTTCTACGCAGTAGACAGCATAATTAATTTTCGTATGAAACGACAAAAAATCACATTCCTGCTCGCCCTGTTTTTGAGTATGGTTGGAGCAAATGCTTTAGCACAAGATGAGTATTTCGATTTTGAAATAGATGGTATTTATTATGCTATTTGGTCTAGTGAATCCTATTACGATTCTGAGAATCATATATATTACGATGGCACAGTAAGTGTCGTAAATCCAAACGGATATGGTAATTGGGACGAGCCATCTCCTTATGAAGGGGATATATACATTCCATCATCAATAATTGTCTATAGCGATGAAAGTGAAGAATATTGGGATAGTGCATCCGAGCGAAAGTATGCAGTAACCTCTATTTCCCCTGGTGCCTTCGCATATTGTTACAACTTAACATCGATTTTCATTCCAGCAAGTGTGAAGAGGATTGGCGAATGGGCTTTCACTTTTTGTTCTGCCTTGGTTAATGTTTCAGTGGACTCCAACTTGTCATTTACAACATGGACATCTTGGGGAGGAATATGTGAAGATGGAGAAATTGGTCTTCGCGATACGCCGTGGTATAGATCTCAATCAGGGGGTGTTGTCTATTTGGGAAAAGTGGCTTATGGTTATAAGGATTCTAACAACCAAAGTGTTAGCATAAGACAAGGAACAGAACGAATTGGTTTTTGTTGTTTTAACGATGCAACAATTAACGGTATTCCCAATAGTATAATAAGCATAGGTGCGGGAGCATTCAGAAATTGTAAGTTTTCATCTTTTTCTCTTCCTAATAATCTGACAGAACTGGGATCTTCTGCTTTTGAGAATAGTGAGGGCCTGACAAACGTAACTATACCTGACAATGTGAAAGTTTTTTATGCTAGCACATTTAGAGGTTGCGGTCTTTCTTCTCTCACTATTGGTAAAGGAGTCAAGTGCATTTTAAGGAATAATTGCTCAATATATCTTCCTCATCGTGGAGAAGACGGTTATGATTATGAATATGATACTATAGAGAGGAATGAGATACAAAATCACCCCAAATGGTGGCTATTAACCGATATGTCTATAATAAGTCAGTATGACAGCTATTATGATGGTATGGATTATTATGATTATTATTGCCAACATCATACGGACTATTTTGATCATCCTTCTCAAGAGTCACCAAGATACGGCCTTGACGTTCAAACTATAAAAGTAGCAGAAGGAAACACGGTATTCGATTCACGTGACAACTGTAATGCTGTCATCCACACGAATACCAACACGTTGGTTCTGGGTAGCGCAAGCACTACAGTACCCAATAATATCACTTCCATAGGATGGAACGCCTTTAGGGATTGTAGTATTACAAGTCTCACGATTCCATCAAGTGTTGGAAGCATGGATATAGAAACTTTTAGAGGAAGCGAACTAACATCCATCACGATACCCTCATCTATATCGTCTATCAGCACATGTGCTTTTGCCAATTGTACAGAATTGAAATCAGTGATAATAGAAGATGGTTTAACAACAATTGATGATTGTGCTTTCGCCTGTAGTTCCAAACTCAGCACTATTGTTATACCTTCGAGCGTGACGGGCATCGGCTCTTCTGCGTTCTCTGGCTGCTCCAGCCTGATGAGCGTGACGGTGAAAATGGAAACACCTTTAAGTATTGACTATTATACATTCTCCAACCGTGAAAATGCCACGCTGTATGTCCCCCACGGCTGCAAGGGTGCATACGAGAATTCTCCATACTGGCAGAGCTTCAAGGAGATTGTGGAGATGCCGAAACCCATTGATGTGACCGACATCTCGCAGTTGGACAATGTCATATATATTGAACCTACTGAAGCGCGATGCGGCAGCCAGACCACACTTTCGGTGAAGATGAAGAACGACGTGGCCATCCAGACCATCCAGTTCGACCTCTATCTTCCTGACGGCATCACCATTGTTCCCAATGAGGACGATGAATTGGTGACGGCGAGCAAGGAGCGAATCAACAGGTTCAACTACTTCGAGAGTTCCATGCAGTCCGACGGCGCCCTCCGTCTGCTGGCTCAGGCCACAAGCACGAATGTCCCTGTCGGCGACGGCGAAATCTGCAGGATTGTTGTGGACATCCCTGAGAGCATGGCGGAAGGCGACTACCCGCTCGTCATCAAGGGAGCGCTCATGGTGGAGATGGACAACACCAGCCATTCGCCCGACCCCAACCTTGTGCAGACGAAGCTCACGGTGCTGAAATATGTGCTTGGCGATGCCAACAACGACGGAGATGTGAACGCCATCGACTTCAACATGATAGGCAACTACATCCTTGGGCGAACCCAGAACGGCTTCAACCTGAAGGCTGCCGACATCAGTGGCGACGGTGATGTGAATGCCATCGACTTCAACATGGTCGGCAACATGATTCTCAACGGGAGCACCGCCTCGGCGAGAGAGAGAAGGACGGAGTACACCAAGGACCCTGAATAGACATGAAAGATAAACATTAACAATAAAAACAATTTAAAAAAGTTATGAAAAAAACGCTATTTCTATTGCTGTCGTTCGTGGCAGCAGCTACGGCGGGCAACGCACAGGAAACAGACTTGTCGACCCTGACGGATGCCGTCTATGTGCAAAGCCAGAGTGCTCCTGCCGGTTCGCAGCAGACACTGTCGGTATGCATGAAAAACTCCATCAGCGTGCAGACCATCCAGTTCGACCTCTACCTGCCTGAGGGTCTCTCCTTCGTGCCCAATGAGGACGGCGAGCTGATGACGGCCAGCAAGAACGACCGCATCAACCGGTTCAACTACTTCGAGAGTTCCATCCAAACAGACGGTGCACTCCGTCTGCTGGCCCAGGCCACTACCACCAACATCCCCGCTGGAGAAGGTGAAATAGCCACGGTCATCGTGAATGTTGATACCAACATGGAGTTGGGCGACTATCCAGTCTCTGTAAAGAACATCATCCTGGTGAACAAGGAGAACGAGTCGAAAAAGGTGGATGTCGTCACTACGACCATCACCATTACGGAGAAGGCCGACACGCGGACGGTGCTCGACGAGAACAACACCGAGGAGCTGGAGGATGCCACGAACGTGGACGTGCTGGTGAAGCGCGCCATTGTGGGCGGTGTGTGGAACACGCTGTGCCTACCCTTCAGCATGACAGAGGCGCAGGTGACGACGGCCTTCGGTACTGGTGTGCAGTTGGCTGAATTCACGAACTGGGAGGTGGACGGCGACAACGTGAAGCTGACGTTCACCGAGGGAGCCACTGCCATTGAGAAGAATGTGCCCTGCCTCATTAAGGTGACGGAGGGCCTGACGGAGTTCACCGTGGACGGGGTGGACATTGAGCCGGAGCGGAACAGCAAGGGGAAGCTGGTAGACCCCTACGTGGAGGTGAAGGTGGGACGCAAGTACGGCTATTTCACTGGCGCCTACACGGTGACCGACCTGCCCGTGAACTCGCTCTTCCTGAACAACGACCGCCTGTGGTTCTGCACGGGCAGCAACACCACGAAGGCCTTCCGAGGCTACTTTGAGATTGACGACGTGGAATACTCGGCCGAGACACGACTCAGCATCACCGTTGACAGTGAGGCCACGGGTATTACGGAAAGAAATGACCGCCATTATCGTCATGATGGTGGAACCTATGACTTGCAGGGACGGAAGGTGAACAGCAAGCAGAAGGGCGTGTACATTGAAAACGGGAAGAAAGTCGTAGTCAAGTGACGGAGAACAACATTGAAGACAATAAAAGCAACGAACTGAAACGGATTACAACTATGAAGAAAGTATATTTGCGTCCGCAGACGGACATAGAGAGCATGGAGCCGGAATCGCTGATGGACTTCGGCATGTCGGGCAATGGCGACGGCACTGGCCTGGAACCGCAGAGCCGAGAAGGAAACGGCCAACTGTGGGACGACGAGAATGGTGAGCGTTAGCTGAGGCGTGAGAGAGGACTACAGACCGCCACAAGGGAGGCTGCAAGTACGCTAATGGCCGCGAATGTTTTGTGAATGCAGTGCATAACTTATTCACGATTCATTCGCGGCCATTCGCATTATGGTGGAGACACATTATTTTAACCTGATGGCGGGATTAAATATAAAGTAAAATTGTGACACAAAAACACACAAAGCATATCTCATAAACATGAACGGAGAAGTCATACAGACTGAAGGAAAAAAAGGAATTTTAATAGCAGATAAACATGTTTTTGTTGATTTTATTTTGTAGTTTGCTGGATTAAATGTAATTTTGCCAGAAATTGGAAAGTGGTAAACTTTTCAATTAACAAGTGGTAAACTTTTGGATTACCATATACAATTGAGGGCTAAAAGCATATAATTACAAAACTATTGTAAGAAACGCGAGATGAAGATAAGTTTGCACCTGCCACAAGCCATATATGAGATAGGCTCGCGCCAGCAACAGGAGGACACCATTTATCCTGTTGCGGGTGCTGCCGCTGTTGGCAGTCGAGTGTTCATCGTGTGCGATGGCATGGGGGGGCATGAGCATGGCGAGGTGGCGAGTGCTGCCGTGACCCAAGGGTTGAGTGCTGCCGCCGAGGCGATGATGGACAGCGAGGAGCAGATGAGCGACGAGCATTTCAAGCAGGTTCTTGCCTGTGCTTACGATGCGCTCGACCAAGCCGACACATGGCAAGAGGGGAAGATGGGCACCACGATGACCTTCCTTTCTTTCGGCAGACAAGGGTGTCTGGCGGCCCACATCGGCGACAGCCGCATCTACCACCTGCGGCCTTCGGATGCCGACCGGCCGGTGCGCTATCGGTCGCGCGATGACTCGTTGGTGCAGCTCCTTTATGAGAATGGCGAACTGAGCTATTACGAGATGGCCACATCACCCCGCAGAAACATCATCATGAAGGTGATGCAGCCTTTGCAAAAGTTCCGTGCAGAGGCCACGCTGGTGCATATCACCGACGTGAGGGTAGGGGACTACTTCTACCTTTGCAGCGACGGCATGCTGGAGCGTATGGACGACGAGGAGCTGCTGCAGCTGCTACGCGAAAGTGGTTCGTGCGAGGAGGCAGCCACCGAGTTGGTGCGCCGCACGGCACCAAACAGCGACAACCATTCGGCCTATCTTATAGAGATTAAGGATGTGGAGCATGAACTCGGCGACGAACTGCTGGTTAACGATGAAGCGGAGGCATGCCGAAAGAACAAAGCCCTGAACGATGATTATAAGCATCAGGCATGGAGAATCATGCCCACTCCCCCCACCGATACTCCCCAGCCTCGTTCCCGCAAAGCCTTGGGCAACAAACTAGTAGAGTGGTTGAGAAAACTATAAGCTTTTCGTCCTTTAAGCGCATGATTCCCATACGCTCGTAGGGATTAAGAGGAGTGACAATATAAAATAATGTGCAGACTTAAATCTTCAGCTCCTTCATGATTTCGCTCATGCGTTGCAACGTACTGATGCGCGTGGGCACCAAGGGTAGGCGTAGCACGTTCTCGATGAAGCCCATCTCGTGGAGCATGGCCTTAACGCCAGCGGGATTGCCATCGACGAAGAGCAGCGAGAAGAGGTCGGTGAAGCGGTGGTGGATGATGCGCGCAGGCTCATATTCGCCACGCATCTGCAGACGAATCATCTTCGAGAACTCACGCGGCAGCGCATTACCGATGACCGAGATGACACCCACGGCGCCGCACGACACCATGGGGAAGGTGAGGGCGTCGTCGCCCGAGATGACGTCGAAGTCACGGGGCTTGTTTTTGATGATTTCATCCACTTGTTCCAAGTTGCCGCTGGCCTCCTTGATGGCTACGATGTTGTAGCAGTCGCGGGCCAGGCGCACGGTGGTCTCGGCTTTCATGTTCACACCCGTTCGGCCTGGCACGTTGTAGAGCACCACGGGCAGCGATGTGGCAGAGGCGATGGCCTTGAAATGCTGGTAGAGGCCCTCTTGCGATGGTTTGTTATAATAGGGACAAACGCTCAGCACACCGTCAATGCCCTTGAAGTCGCCATTCCTCAGTTCGTCCATCACGGCGGCCGTGTTGTAGCCTCCGCAACCCATCAGGATGGGGACGCGAGCTTGTACCTTGTCGACCACCAAGTTCTTAATGCGAAGCTTTTCTGCGGCTGTCAGCGTGGGTGTTTCGCCTGTGGTGGCCAGGATGCAAAAGAAGTCGGCTCCATTCTCCAACTGATAATCCACCAGCCGTAACAATGCGTCGTAGTCTACGCTGCCGTCTTGCTTGAATGGGGTCACCAAGGCGATGCCAAGCCCCTTGAAAATATTATAAACCATAAGATGTTCGTCTAATTTGCGTGCAAAGGTACGAATAAGTGAGCGAAAAATGAAAGAAAATCAAATTTTTCTTTCATTTTTTCGAGCGGGAGTACTTTCGGCGAAGCCAAAGGTACGAATAAGTGAGCGAAAACCAAAAGAAAAACGCGAAATTCTTTTGCTTTTCGCTCGTTTATTAGTACCTTTGCAGCCAAAATGCGCGAAAGTGCAAAAGCATGATTCGCAATCCATCATTCTTAAATAATAAAGATGAATATTTCTTATAAATGGCTGAAAGAGTACGTCGATTTCGACCTGACACCGCAGCAGGTGTGCGACGCGCTCACTTCTACAGGCCTTGAAGTGGATGCCCTCGAGGAGGTGCAGTCCATTCGCGGTGGCCTGAAAGGACTCTATGTGGGGCAGGTGCTCACCTGCGAACTTCATCCCAACAGCGACCATCTGCATGTGACGACCGTAGACCTGGGACGGCAAGAGCCGTCGCAGATTGTGTGCGGTGCGCCCAACGTGGCTGCAGGGCAGAAGGTGATTGTGGCCGACCTGGGCTGTGTGCTCTACGACGGCGACAAGGAGTTTCAGATAAAGAAATCGAAACTGCGTGGCGTGGAGTCGTGCGGCATGATTTGTGCAGAAGATGAGATCGGCATCGGTTCAAGCCATGCCGGCATCATCGTGTTGCCCGACGACGCCGTGGTGGGAACGCCGGCCGCAGAATACTATCACTTAGAGAGCGACTGGCTCATCGAGGTGGACATCACCGCCAACCGTGCCGATGCACTCTCGCATTGGGGCGTGGCTCGCGACCTCTATGCCTGGCTGGTGCAGAACGGCTACGAAACCCGCCTCCACCGTCCCGTTGTCGATGGCTTTGCCGTCGACAACACCGACCTTCCCATCGATGTCATCATCGAAAATACCGAGGCGTGCCGCCGCTATGCCTGCGTCAGCATCACCGACTGCGAGGTGAAGGAAAGCCCAGAATGGCTGAAGAAGAAGCTGAACGTGATTGGCCTGCGACCCATCAACAACATCGTCGACATCACCAACTATGTGATGATGGCCTACGGACAGCCGCTCCACTGCTTCGATGCCGACATGGTGAAGGGCCACGAGATTGTGGTGAAGACCATGCCGGAGGGCACGCCCTTCGTCACCCTCGACGGCGTGGAGCACAAGCTGAGCGACCGCGACCTGGCCATCTGCAACGCCGAGGAACCGATGTGCATCGCCGGTGTCTTCGGTGGCAAGGGCAGTGGAACCTATGAAACAACAAAGAACGTGGTGCTGGAGAGTGCCTACTTCCATCCCACGTGGATTCGCAAGTCGGCTCGCCGCCACGGTCTCAGCACCGATGCCTCGTTCCGCTTCGAGCGCGGCATAGACCCCAATGGCGTCATCTACGCCCTGCAGCAGGCAGCCCTGCTCTGTAAAGAGTTGGCAGGAGGCAAAATATCGATGCAGATTCGCGACGAGTATCCAAGCCCCATTGAGAACCCACAGGTGGAGCTGCGCTACGACTATGTGAAATCGCTCATCGGAAAGGAAATACCCACCGACACCATCAAGAGCATCTGCCAGTCATTAGAGATGAAGGTGCTGGGCGAAACCACCGAGGCTTTGACGCTCGAAGTGCCCGCCTACAGGGTGGACGTGCAGCGCCCTTGCGACGTGGTGGAGGACATCCTGCGCATCTATGGATATAATAATGTGGAGATACCCACGCAGCTGAAGTCGAGCCTGGTCATAAAGGGCGAGGAAGACCGTAAGCACAAACTGCAGAACCTGGTGAGCGAGCAGCTCGTGGGGGCCGGCTTCAACGAAATCCTCAACAACTCGTTGAGCAAGTCGTCGTACTACGGCGACCAACCCAGCGTGGTGCGCATCATGAACCCCTTGTCGCAAGACCTTGGCGTGATGCGCCAGACACTCCTCTACGGTGGACTGGAGAGCGTGGAGTATAATGTGAAGCGGCGCGTGCAGAACCTGAGGTTCTTCGAGTTCGGCAATTGCTATTTCTTCGACCCCGAGAAGAAGAACGACGACAACCCCATGCTGGCCTACAAGGAAGAGAACTTCCTGGCACTCTGGGTGACGGGCAAGCGCGTGGAAGGCTCGTGGGCACATCCCAATGAGGACAGCAATTACTACGAGTTGGCTGCCTATGTGCAGAACATCCTCAGCCGCATCGGACTGAAGTCGGGGATGGTGGTGACGAAGAAGAGTGAGAACCCTGTGTTCGCTTCGGCCTTGCAGATGGATAGCCGTGGCGGCAAGACGCTTGTGGAGATGGGCATCCTCAGTAAGGAGCTGCTGAAGCAGTTCGACCTGCAGCAGCCCGTGTTCTTTGCCCAGCTCAACTGGACGCAGCTGATGAAGGCCACCAAGAAGAACGAAATCACCTTCACCGACATTCCCAAGCATCCGGCCGTGAGTCGCGACCTTGCGCTGCTGGTCGACACCACCGTGGAGTTCGCACAAATTGAGCAGGTGGCTCGCCAAGCCGAGAAAAAACTGCTGAAGAGCGTTGAACTCTTCGATGTCTACGAGGGAAAGAACCTGCCCGCCGGCAAGAAGAGCTATGCCGTGAACTTCATCCTGCAAGACGATGAGCGAACGATGAACGACAAGCAGATCGATGCCATCATGCAGAAGCTCATCGCCAGCCTGAAGAAGCAGTTGAGCGCAGAATTGCGGTAAAACAATGAAGAATGAAGAATTTGAAGCCGTTAAGGCTGTCATCATGTTCGTTTTCTTATTGATTTCTTCTTACTGCACGAGACTATTATTAGAATAAAATGTAATATTAACGGGATGAATGTAGTGTGGACTGTGGAAAGGCGGTAGCAAATTCTTCATTCTTCATTCTTCATTCTTCATTAAAAATTATTATGGGAAGAGCATTTGAATATCGCAAAGCTACAAAGCTGAAGAGATGGGGCCACATGGCCAAAACGTTCACCAAGATTGGCAAGCAGATTGCCATCGCCGTGAAGGCTGGCGGACCGGAGCCCGAGAACAACCCTGCGCTGCGTGCCTGCATTGCCAACGCCAAGCGCGAAAACATGCCCAAGGACAATATTGAGCGGGCTATCAAGAATGCCATGGGCAAGGACCAGAGCGACTACAAGGAGGTGAGCTATGAGGGATACGGACCTCACGGTGTAGCCATCTTCGTGGAGACGTTGACCGACAACACCACGCGCACCGTGGGCGACGTGCGCTCGGTGTTCAACAAGTTCAGTGGAAACCTGGGCACGCAGGGCTCGCTGTCGTTCCTCTTCGACCACAAGGCTGTGTTCACCTTCAAGAAGAAGGACGGCCTCGACATGGACGAGATGATTCTCGACCTCATCGACTATGGCGTGGACGATGAGTTTGACGAGGACGAGGAGACGGGCGAAATCACCATCTATGGCGACCCTTCGAGCTTCGGCGCCATCCAGAAGCACTTGGAGGCCGAAGGCTTTGAGGTGACGGGAGCCGAGTTCACCCGCATCCCCAACGACCTGAAGGACGTCACGCCCGAGCAGCGCGAGGCCATCGACAAGATGGTGGAGCGTCTCGAGGACTTCGACGACGTGCAGACCGTCTACACCAACATGAAACCTGCCGAAGAATAATACTTTGCAATTACATTTAAGCGGCGCAGCCTTCTTCGCAAAAAGAAGGCTGTGCCGTTTAATGTGTGCCCTAACATCAGCTAAGATGTCGTAACACAGAGATTTACGCTGCTCAGAGAACAAAAAAAACTCTGTGTCTCTGCGTTCACAAAAACGACCAAGTAATTCTTTTGCCAGTTACTAAAACTGGGGAAAAAAGCGCTCTCGCGTGAAATATTCCTCCGAAAGGAGTGGTTTTCTCGGATTTTATGTTTACCTTTGCCCTGCCATTGATGATTAACGCTCATCTTTCATTTCATCGCAGGGGTGAGCGAATAAGTTGATGGGCAAAAACCTGGGCCGCTAGGCACTGCCGCGTACTAAAGCAAGAACTTTGTGTTGCTCAGGAACTTATTACTAAAGCGCAGCGAAGTTTAGGTTAGAGAATAAATGAAAACGACGATTGTAAAGTTGCAGAGGAGCCGCATGGCAAGCCTGCTGATGGCCACATGCCTGCTCACGGT
>JAEEGG010028575.1_pt1 | contig 10478 bp, 8 predicted proteins | sample 9134161 | NCBI WGS metagenome assembly JAEEGG01 (sample SAMN16246543, study PRJNA631951) | gut metagenome | biome: gut microbiome; feature: rumen; material: CR-attached | host: Bos | place: Iran: Karaj | collected 2018-10 | reverse complement strand
GCTTTGACGGGGACGATCTGATCCTGAGATAATCCCATTTTGTCAAAAAATTCGCGGTTATCTTTCGGATCACTCCAGAGGTCTGCCGCGAACACTTTGAATCCGTATTCTTTGGCCAGGAATACACTGGTCAGTCCCTGTCCGCTGCCCAGGTCACAGACCACACCACCCGCGGGGATGCGATGGCCGGTCAATAGTTCTTCTTCCAGTTTCAGGGGATTAGGTCCCATGATCTTTGCCATCAACTCCGGCGTGTCATATTTTTTGCTCAATGGGTAATTCATAGATTTTCTACCCGGTGTGCTCAAAACATGATTGATGAATTGAATAATACTAAGAGAATTCTATATCTTCTTTCTATATTGACCACGGTTAAGAAATTCTAACAATCCCTCATCACGTAAAATTTGTAATTGCTCTCTTATTTTTGGACGAACGTGATTATTTTTTGGATGAAGTTTTTTCAACTCATGATCAAATTGATAGACCTCACTAAGAGAAAAGACTTCACTGGAAATTCTATTTACACAGTTTAACACATCGAGAAGCCAACTGCGCGCAACGATATCATGTGTAGCAAGCATTGATAATCTTTTTACATTTGCCAGAACATCGCTTTTCTTACTTATGACGCGTTTTTGTATAATACTGATTCGCCCTTGTTGTGGAATTTTATTAAATAAAATGTTGCACCCAACCCAGCCTGCACGTCGTGCAGTTGGAGGAAGTGGCTGTCGTTGTTCAACAATGGATGGACTAAAAAAATGCTTTGGTATTATCCACAAATTATCAACACATAATTCAACTGGATCATAAGTCAAAATTAAAAAGTCGGGATTATTATTGCTTGTGATACGTTCAATGAATGCATTATAAGCACTACCTGCAATTTTATTCGTAATTATGCCTCTTTTGCTTTTGAGTTCGTATTCACTCATGCATTTCTCACAAAAAAAATCAGCAACTTTTTTGTTGTTTTGAAAATGTGTCAATCTGGAATTTCCACATCTTGGACAATACATATTGACTTTCACCCATTCCTCTGTTAGAACGCGTGTTATCTGCAAAGGACTCTTGTATTTTTTTGCAATAGTCTGATCAAAATATAAGTTCATAAAGCCATACAGTTTTTCTGCTCTTTAAAATATAGGTTAATTTTGTGCTGTTGTTAGACATTATACTGTTGTAGTATATAGTTTATTCATCACCATAGCACACAATTTTTTATTCGTATTTTTATTAAGAAGAAAATTCATAACTTTTTCATCCTTAGTTGGATGTTCTGATTTTAAAAGTCTAAAATTGCTCTTCATCGAGTAAAAATCAGTTTTCACTGAGTTTACTGCGTTAACGTAGCATATCTATTGATTGTAGAAAAGGACAAAAAAACTCCCCCGCGCGGGCAGGGGAGCTGGTTTTGATAAAAGAGGTTTATTCTTTGTTTATTCCCACTCGATGGTAGCGCAAGGCTTCGGCGAGAGGTCAAAGAGGACGCGGTTCACGCCTTTGACTTCGGTGAGGATGCGCTGAGTGATGTGCTGCAGCAGCTCAAAGGGAACGTTTTCCACAGTGGCGGTCATAGCATCGCGGGTATTGACGGCACGGATGATGACCGGCCAGTCCCACAGACGTTTGCCGTCGCGGACACCGGTGGATTTATAGTCGGGCACGATGGTGAAGTACTGCCAGACTTTGCCGGCCAGGCCGTTCTTGGCAAATTCATCGCGCAGGATGGCGTCGGATTCGCGCAGAGCTTCCAGACGGTCGCGGGTGATGGCGCCTGTGCAGCGGACACCCAGTCCCGGACCCGGAAACGGCTGACGGAAGACCATGGAGTCGGGCAGACCCAGTGCCTTGCCGACAACGCGGACTTCATCTTTGAAGAGGAGTTTGACCGGTTCCACCAGTTTGAACTGGAGGTCGTCAGGCAGACCGCCCACGTTGTGATGGGCTTTGACACCGTCGCTTTCCAGAATGTCGGGATAAATGGTACCCTGGGCCAGGAATTCGATGTCTTTCAGCTTGCGGGCTTCTTCCTCAAAGACGCGGATGAATTCCGAGCCGATGATCTTGCGTTTTTGTTCAGGATCGGCGACCCCGGCCAGTTTATTCAGGAAACGATCTACCGCGTCAACATAGATCAGATTGGCTTTCATCTGATTGCGGAAGACTTCCACTACTTGTTCGGGTTCTCCTTTGCGCAGGAGACCATGGTTGACGTGAACGCAGGTAAGCTGAGTGCCGACAGCTTTGATGAGAAGAGCTGCCACTACAGAGGAATCCACCCCGCCGGAAAGGGCCAGGAGGACTTTTTTGCTGCCGATCTGCTGACGCAGGGCAGTGATTTGTTCAGCAATGAAGGCTTCCGCCAGCGCGGGAGTCGTAATGCGCTGCATGTTTTCGGGACGTTTATTGTTTTCCATATTGGATAAAGAACGCACTTTTCAGTTCCCGACCGGGAACGTGCAGAGATATTCTTTGCGTTTTCGGGACGTATCTCCAGCAAAAAATGAAAAAAAATGAAAAAAAATTATAAAAATTATAACTTGATCTAATATAACAACCTTCGTTTTAATTATGGCCTATAACGAAATAGGCTCTCTTTCTGGCATTTTCGCGGATCGAGCCGGTATAGAACTGAATAGCGTAGGAATGGAGGTTTCCCTTTTTGCAGATATCCTGGATCAGAGGACTGACGGGGTATTTGTCCGCGTCCAGCCCTTTGACCACCAGCACATGATGGTCCGGATCCACGCTGACCGTGGCGGTATCATCGCGGAAACGCAGCTCTGCCGGGGTGCTGTCGGTGTGCCAGTTCAGCGGATTGATGCAGACGGCGGCTCCATCGGTGACAAAGGGGAAGACGGCTTCGGGATCGGTCACGGAGTTGAAGGAGATCGTCACGCCCAGATCGTCCTCGCCCGCGGCTGCCCGGATATGCGGATGGGTCAGATCCTCCTCGCTGACCCGGTAGCCTATGACGTAGGCCGCGACCATGCGTGAATACTGTTCATCGGTCAGATGCCTGAGCAGTGTCAGCGAGAGCATGGCTCCCTGGCTGAACCCGGCCAGGATAAAGCGGCGGCCGTTGTTGTAATGCTCCATGTAGTAGTCGAACGCCTCGCAGATCTCGTTTTCCACATCCTTGAACTGGGCCTGGAATTCCGCTTCGGGCAGAAAGATGGCGTTGATGGTGAACTGATGATAGTAGGGTGCGTAGAAGTTGAAGGAATCGCCGAACATCTTTCTGTAAACATAGCTGTATTCCCTGTCCATATCGGCCCGTTCCCCGGTACTCAGCGTGGCATGGTAGATCTCCTGACCATCGGCATCGTGCGCCGAAGCCACTTCAGTGGAAAGGATATAGAAAACATCGACCTGATCTTCGCTGACGGCCTGGCCGGTCTGATACCAGCTGTCCGGGGAATCCCATTGCGAAGCGGGACCGCAGGGACCGATCGGACAAGGGCCGGTCATCCTGCATCCGGTCAGGATGACTGCCGCGGCAAAAATGGAAACGAGAAGGAGAGGGAGTTTTTTCATTGTGTTCAAAGTTATTAAAAAACAGGGCAGAATGCTCTACCCTGTTCAAAGAGTTTTGGTTATGTTCTATCGTTTCTCAAAGATAGAGAGGATAGGACGGCCGGTCCAGACCTGGGGCGGCTCCACGTTGAACATATAGCCGATGGTGGGCGCAATGTCATAGACCATGGTGCTGTCGGTGATCTGGAAGTTTTTCTTGATGTTTTTGCCGTAGAACACGACCGGGCGTTCCATCTCGTCCATGGTCATTCCGCCGTGGCCTTTATTGATGCCGCCGTGGTCGGAGGTGACGATGATGACGGTCTCGTCCATGATGCCGGCTTCTTCCACCGCGCTGAGGATCTGCTTCAGATTGTTATCCATTTCGGCCACGGACGCGACATATTCAGGGGAGGCCCATCCATAGGTGTGACCGGCATGATCCGGGTTGTCAAAGGCGATGGCGCAGAGATTGGGTTTCTTTTCCTTGATGTAATTGACGGCGGTCGCGACGGTGTTGGTGGCCGGTGTATTCACACGGTAATCCGTGGCGGCAGGGTCGCTGACAAAGTTCATGCCGTCCCATTCATAGATGTAGCCGATCTCGGCGCTAGGATCCTTCTTTTTGTATGCCCAGAAGATATCGGGGAAACGTCCGTTTTCCGTCAGCTCGCGCGCTTTCAGATCGGGTTCCTTGGAGTTCCAGACGGTGTAGCCGTGCACCTCGATGCCGGCACCCATGAACATACTGGCCCAGTTGCAGGCGCTGCTGGAGGGCAGGATCGAACGGCTTTCCAGTGTGTAGGAGCCGTTGGCCATCAGCTCGCGGATGGTCGGGGCTTGGATGCCGTCGCGGATGCACTTGCCGCTCAGACCGTCAAAACCGACCAGGATGACATGCTGGGGACGATCCTTGGCGGGCATCGGCGGCACCATGGCGGTGGTGTTGTTGGTAGCGGGGCAGGCCGTCTTACACGCGGAAAGACCGGCTGCCAGGATGATACTGGCTAAAATCGTGATAATTTTCTTCATAGTAGTTGCTTTCTATGGCCGCAATCGAACGGTTGTGCCATACGGGAAGACTATCAGTTTGATGCCCGGCTGTCCAGTTTTATTCGTAGCGCAGAGCCTGGATGGGGTCCAGATTGGCCGCTTTGAGGGCGGGATAGAGACCCGCGATCAGACCGATCACCATGGCGAAGATCATGGAGACGATCATCGCGTCGGCGTGGATCACCGGGGCATTGCCGGTGGAAACCGAGTCAATGACATACACCACTCCATACGAAGCGGCTAATCCCAAGAGACCTCCCAAAGTCGCCAGCACCAGACTTTCGATGATGATCTGGATGAAGACGGCGGCATTGGTCGCGCCCATAGCTTTGCGCAGACCGATCTCGCGGATGCGCTCGCTGATGGAGGCCAGCATGATGTTCATCACGCCGATACCGCCCACGATCAGGGCGATCGTCGCGATCAGACGGCCGGACATACGGGTGTTCTGGATGGCCTGTTCGATGGTCTCGGATTGAGTTTCCTGAGTGTTGAAAGTGAAATCTTCGATCCCGTTATGGGTGATCATCAGGATGTTGCGCGCCTGCTGCAGGGCCGGCTCCAAATTCTCGAAACCATCTACCTGGATATCGATATCATCCAGTTTCAGAGAGTTTTCCGCCATACGGAAACGCACCAGAGCCGTTTTCAGCGGGATGTAAACAGTGGAGTTCTTGCGGTCGAAAGCCCATCCGCCGCCGCGTCCGCGCCGGGGACCCCAGCTGCGGTCATTGCTGCGCATCATCATGGGTGCCGCGTTGGTGAAAGCTCTCGCGGGGCCTTTGGGGAGTGTGGCTTCCAGAGCGCGCTGAGCCAGACGTTCTGTCCGGGCGACCTCGCTCTCGTAATGCTGGAACATGCCCACGATCGTAAAGAGTTGAGAACCGATGCGGACGGTCTCGCCCAGGGGGATGATCTCTTCGCCGATGATGTCCGGATTGCCGAAAAGATCGTCGCGGATCTGGCTGCCGATGATGCAGACCGGGGCGGCTGTCTCATTATCCATCTCGGTGAACCAGCGGCCGAACTCGACCTTGTGCTGGTCTATTTCCAGCGCGGCATCTGTCACTCCGGTGATTTCAGAGGCGCGGCTGCGGTTGTCACCGCGTGTGACATAGCGGGAGCTGATCGCGATCTGCGGGCTGACGTATTTCAGCAGGGAGCCATTGGCATTGAGGGCGTCAACGTCTTTCATCGTTCTGCCGGGTGCCATTTCCGCGAGGTGTTCCTGCCAGGCGGGAACGGCCTGATCATTGATGACGACCTTGTCCAGACCGCCGGAGGCGATCAGACCTTCTTTCATGCCGTTTTCCATGCCGTTGACCATGGCGGACATGGCGATCAGACTGGAGACACCCAGAGTGATGCCGAGCATGGTCAGCAGCGAGCGGAATTTGTAGGACCAAATCTGCTTAAAACCAACGAGTATGGAGTTCCAAAGGATCATAACTATTCGTATCTCAGGGCTTCGATGGGATCCAGTTTAGCGGCTTTGACGGCGGGCAGGAGTCCGGCCAGCAGTCCGACGAATACGCCGAAACTGAAGGCGATGACCATCGAGCTCATCATGATCACCGGTTCATTGTCAGTGGGGATCAGTATCTTAAAGAGTTCCACCAGTCCGTAGGAGGCGATCAGTCCCAGCACGCCGCCGATGAAGGCCACCACGATACTTTCTATCAAAATCTGGACAAATATGGCAAAGGTGGTCGCGCCGATAGCCTTGCGCACACCGATCTCGCGGATGCGCTCGGTGATGCTGGCGAACATGATGTTCATGATGCCGATACCGCCTACGATCAATGAGATAGCCGCTATGATGCCGCCGGACCAGCGGTAGTTGTTCACCTGCTTGCTGATGTTCTCGTCCCAGTTCTCCTGGGTGCGGAAGTCGAAGTCTTCCATCGCGAAATGGGTCTGCATCATGACATTGCGGGCCTGCTGCAGCGCGGCTTCCATTTCCTCCACGCTGGTGATGCGGATATTGAGCGTGCTCAGGGTCGGATCCGGGATGCCGCCTGTGCCGGAAGCGGCGCGGAATTTCATCCACATCGTATTCAGCGGCATGTAAATGGTGGAGTTCTTCATCATGAAGGCCCATCCGCCGGGACCGCCGCGGCCCCAGCCGGTCCTGCGCTGAGGTCCCATCCGTTCGGGGCTGGGATTGGCCATCTGATATTCACGTTCTTTCTTTTGTTTCTCGCTTTCGTAGCGGGTGAACATACCGATGATGGTGAAAAGCTGTCCGTTGATGTTGATGTTCTCGCCGATGGGGATGATCTCTTTGCCGGTCTCTTCAAAGGAGCCGAAGAGCTGGTCGCGGACTTCGGTGCCGATCACGCAGACATTGCGCGCCAGGTCGTCATCTATTTCATTGAACATCCGTCCGTATTCGATGGTGTGGACGTTCATTTCCAGAGCGTTGGGCCATGTGCCGCTGATATTCCAGGGACGATAGATCTTCTTGCCGCGGGAGACGACAGCGCCGCGCCCCATGTTCATTTCCGGGGTGATCAGCTTGGTCAGGGTGGCGTTCTGCTTCAGGGCTTCCACATCGGCCATGGTGATGCCCACGACCTGATCGGCCAGATGGCTTTGAGCGGGAGGCAGCTCCTGCTGGATGACGGAGACTTTTTCAATGCCGCCGACAGCCTGCATCGCCTCGCGCATGCCGTTTTCCATGCCTTTGACCAGGGCGGACATGCCGACCAGGCTGGCTACACCCAGCACGATGCCGAGCATGGTCAGCGCCGATCTGAACTTGTGTGACCAGATTTCTTTCAGTCCAACGATGATGGTTGCCCAAATGTTCACTGTTTTGTCCTATCTATTCCAAACCGGCCAGGCGTTTATCAATGTTGATGGAGATCTTGCCGTCGCGGATCTCGATCCGGCGCGGTGTGACGGCGGCGATTTCCGGGTTATGTGTGACCAGGACGATAGTGCTGCCCTGCTGACTCAATTCGCGGAACAGGTTCAGGATGGCTTCGCCGGTGTGAGTGTCCAGATTGCCGGTCGGTTCATCCGCGAAGATGATGCGCGGACGGTTGATCAGGGCTCTGGCGATGGCCACGCGCTGCTGCTGTCCGCCGGAAAGCTGCATGGGACGATGCTTGGCGCGGTTTTCAAGTCCGACTCTTTTCAGAGCTTCCATGACACGCTCGCGGCGTTCTCTGGAGGAGACACCGGCGTAGATCATGGGCACTTCCACGTTTTGCGCCACGTTGAGCTTGGGCAGCAGGTTGAAGGATTGGAAGACGAAACCGATCTTGCGGTTGCGGATGGCCGCCAGCTGCATGGAGGTGGCGTTCTGGATCTGGATGCCGTCCAGGGTGATCGTTCCGTGAGTCGGGGTATCCAGACAGCCCAGCAGATGCATGAGCGTGGATTTGCCGCTGCCGGAAGGGCCGATGATGGAGATGAATTCTCCGTTTTCGATGTCCAGCGTCACGTCGTCCAGCGCGCGGATCTCTTCATCGCCCACTTGATAGATTTTGGAGACGTTTCTCAGTTCAACCAGTGCCATAATCTTATCCTTGAACCGGAAGGGTTTTAACGACCGGGACCTCTGTTGCCTCTGCCTGCGCCGCCGCCGGGACCACCTGCGCCGGGAGCTCCGGGGAATTGGCCTTTCTGATTATTAGTGGATTCGGCCACCAGTTCCATGGAAGGCGGTTCCAGCGCGACGATCTCATCTTCGTTCAGACCGTCCTGGATCTCAACAAAGGAGAAGTCGGCCACACCGATCTTGACGGTGCGCTGTTCCCAGTTGTCGCCCTTCTTGATATAAACAAAGCGTTCACCGCCTTCGGTGAAGACGGCTGACAGGGGAACGGTCAGGACGTTGTCCGCCAGCGCGATGGGAATGGAGATATTGGCGGTCATGCCGGGACGCACCCGTTCATCCGGGTTTTTGAGCAAGATCCTGCAGGAGAATCCTTTGATATTGTTTTTCAGAGTGGCCTGCGGCGCGATGCGCTCCACCACACCGGTCAGCTTCAGTCCCGTCACCGCTTCCACCTGGATGTTGACCTCCTGACCCAGTTTCATACGGGTGACATCGGCCTGATTGATGTGAGCGTCAATGATCATCTGGTTCAGATCGGCCACGGTCAAACACTCGGTACCGCCGCTGGCACCGTCAGAACCGGAGACCGCCTGTCCCACGGAGACCGGACGGGTCAGCACTGTACAATCGAAGGGAGCCAGGATCTGGGTCTTGCTCAGGCGTTCATCTATCTGAGCCAGAGACTTTTCAGAACGAACCAGATTATTTGTCGAAATTTGGTAGGTGGCCAGGGCGCTTTCATATTCCGCCGTGGAGAGCAGACCTTTGTCAAACAGCTGCTGGGCACGGTCATAAGAGCGTTTGTCGCGTTCCACCTGAAGGCGGGAGCCTTCGATTTCTGTGGTTTGTGTATCACGCTCTTTCAGAAGAGTTTCATCATCCAGTGTGACGAGGACATCGCCTTTTTTCACATTATCACCGATATCCACCAGCAGGGCTTTGATACGGCCGCTGGTTTCGGGAATAACGGAGACCTGTTCCGCCGGACTGATGTCGCCGGCCGCCGTGATGCTCAGTTGGATAGAACGTCTTTTTACTTTCTGAACACCTTTATCCTGACGGGTCTGCATGGCCGGTTCCGCGTTTTGGGATGACTGCTTATAATAATACCAACCGCCGCCGGCAAGTGCCGCGATGATCAAAACAATGATCAGCTTCTTCATATAGTGTATATGATAATATACTTAAAATCTAGATTTTATAAATTTATATCCGCTTCCGCTCTTCTTCGTGCCAAAGCCAATACAAACAGACGGGGAATATCACATCCCCGCGCCCCATACATTACATTATACACTGCAATAAGTAAATAGTTTCACAAAAAACGAAAAATTTTGTACTGACCGTGCTGTTTTTTTGTGAACAACCAGGATCCGGTTTTATAAAGCCCCCGGATGATTTAAAACAACCACGGATGGACACAGATACACACAGATAATATATTGTTATTGAATAACTTATCTGTGTTCATCCGTGTCCATCTGTGGTTCTTTTTATCCCCTTGCTGTTTCGGGAAATGTGTGCTATCTTTGGAAAGGATATCCCTTGAACGGGAACATATTTTAATCATGAGAGACAAACTATTATCCAGCCTGGTGGGGCTGGCATTAACGGGAGCTATGGTGTACGCGGCGGAGCCGACCATTGACTACAGCCTGGAATTGAAACTGACTTACACCGGTGTATTGTACCAAAGCACCGATGGTGTGAACTGGACAAAGGTCGAGGGCGCGGTCAGCCCTTATTATGTTCCGGTGGAGGATGCCAAAAAAATGCTCTTTTGCAGCAAAGACGAGGAAGATCAGCCCGGTGATTCGCTGATACCCGGTGAAAATGGCACCATTCCCTTGTCCGGTACGGTGAGTCTGGACATGAATTGGATCGGGGTATCGAGAGCCACGTTCCTGATGGGCAGTCCGACAGAAGAACTGGGCAGATTTCGTGATGAAGCTCAGCATCAGGTGACACTGACACGCGGTTACTGGATGGGCAAGTATGAGGTGACCCAGGCGCAGTATGAGGCCATCATGGGCAAGAATCCTTCTTACTTCAAAGGAGCCGATCTGCCGGTGGAACAGGTGACCTGGTATGACGCGATGACGTTCTGTGCCAAGCTGACGGAGCAGGAGCGCGCCGCGGGCCGTCTGCCGGAGGGGTATGAATACACCCTGCCGACCGAATCACAGTGGGAATTCGCCTGCCGTGCCGGAAAGACGACCGCGTTGAACAACGGATTGAATCTGACCGATGAGGGGGAATGTCCCGCAATGGATGAAGTGGGGTGGTATGTCGGCAATAGTGATGGAATGACTCATCCGGTAGGGCAGAAAATGCC
>JAEEGG010028568.1_pt1 | contig 10479 bp, 6 predicted proteins | sample 9134161 | NCBI WGS metagenome assembly JAEEGG01 (sample SAMN16246543, study PRJNA631951) | gut metagenome | biome: gut microbiome; feature: rumen; material: CR-attached | host: Bos | place: Iran: Karaj | collected 2018-10 | reverse complement strand
TGTTGCGCGGGGACTGTCCCCGTGGATTTTATGCCACACGCCGGTGGAGGTCTTCACGAGCGTCTGGTTTCCGTCGAGGTCGTACTGGGGGACGAAGTCATCACACAGAGTCACAGAGTCACAGAGGTTGGAGATGAGCGTGTACTGGTTGAGGAAGTTTGCTGTGTAGGTGCGGTTCGTGCCGAGGTCGAGCGACGAAAGCCGGTTGCCGATGTCGTCGTACTGGTAGGCGTATTCGGTGGTGGCCGGGACGGAGCCCGGCCCTCCCAGTTTGGCTGCAGAAGTAAGCTCGTTGCGGGCGTTGTAGCCGTAGGCGTCGGTGCGGGCCTCCGTCATCGCCGTGCCGGAGCGGGCGATCTCCGTGCGGCGGCCCGCGGCGTCCGTCGTGTAGTCGTACTGCGACACGGTCTCGCCGCCGAACTCGCTCCTCACCTGGGCGAGCACGTCGCGCGCCGCCTCGTAGACGTAGTATGCGTAGCCGCTCGAGCCGTACTTTATCCGGTCGCGCAGGTCCGTGCCCGCGAGGTAGCGGTTAGTGAGCCACACGCCGCCGGACTTTATCCTGTGGATGCGCGCCGTGTCGTCGTCATGCTCGACTATCGTCATGCGGGTGCCGTCGATGGTGTAGCCCGTGCCGCGCCCGTAGCCGTCGTAGTGGCGCCGGAGTGTCTTGGAGTAGAGTCCCGACACCTTCTCCTGCTTGAGCGAGCCGTAGGCATCATACGAGATGGCCGTCGCGCCCACGGCGTCCACCGCGTTCGTCTGCCGTCCCATCGCGTCGTACATGAGTGCAACAGCGGGCGTTCCGTCAGAGTACGCAGTGTTCGTGAGGCTGTTCCAGCCGTCGTAGGAATACGTCGTCACCACGCCGCGCGCCCAAGTGCGCGTGGCGAGATTGCCCGAGTCGGTGTACGTGTACGAAGGGCCGCTGCCGTCGGCGTGGAGCTTCTGGAGGAGAAGTCCCGTCGCCTCGTCGTAGATCCAGGTCGTCGTGTCGCCGGTGGCCGGGACGGAGCCCGGCCCTCCCGCGTCGCGGAAGGTGGTCATGTTCGTCATCACGTTGAACGCGTCGTAGGCGTAGCGCACGGGATACGTCCCGCCGCCCTCGTACGTCTTGTTCCCGCGCACGTCGTACTCGTACACCGTCGCGACGCCGAGCGCGTTCGTGACGGCGGCGAGCCTGCCGGCCGCGTCGTAGGCGTAGGCAGTGACGGCGCCCGTCGGGTCGATCCTGCGCGAGAGGCGCCCGAGCGAGTCGTACGCGTTCGTCGTGGCGTTGCCGCGCCCGTCTATGGACGCCGCCGTGCGGCGGTACGCGTCGCACGCGACGGAGTTCGTCACCGCGCTGTGCGAGACGCGGCGCACGGCGACTCCGTCCACTGTCTCCGTCAGCGCCAGGTTCGCCGCCTCAGGGACGCGCTCGTACGAGAGGCGCGTGGACGTGGCGGGGTCGAACGAGGTCCACGTCTCCGTCTCGTTGCCCCGGACGTCCGTCGCGACGCCGTGCGACTCGTTCGCGAGCGAGAGCCCCGAGACCTGCTGCGCGTTCGTCGTGACGAGCGGGGCGATCGCCGCGTCGGAGCACGAGACCGTGCGCGTGGCGACGCGCCACACCTCGCCGTTCCTGAGCGCGTACGACGAGTCCGCGGCGACCGTCCGCGTCCGGCCGTCCGCGGAGAGCGTGGTCGCCGCAACGTCCCCCCATGCGTCGTACGCGCGCGTCTCCGCCGGCCTGCCAGCCGCCGTGGCCGAGACGAGCTGTCCCTTCGCGTTGTACGCGCGCTCCGTCACGAGCGTAGAGCCGTTGGCGCCCGGGCGCTCCTCGCGCACCACCTCGCCGAAGGCGTTGCGGTACGTCTTCTCCCAGCGCGCGCCGTCGGGCGCGAGATACGTGGTCCTCTCCCAGCGGAGCCCGTCCGCCGTGACGCCGTACGTGTGGTATTCGGGCGTTGCGGCCGTGCCCGTGACGGAGGCGAGCGAGCCGTCGGGGTTGACCGTGGTGACGCGCGTGCCGCCGGAAGGAAGCGTCACGGTCGTCGTTCTGCCGTCCGCCGAGTATGCGTACGTCGTCGTGAGGCCGTGCTCGTCGGTCTCGGAGACGACGCGTCCCTCCTCGTCGTAGGCGCGCGACCGCACGCGCGCCTCGCAGCCGTCGGCGGTGTCCGTCTCGCGCACAATTCGCCCTTCGGCGTCGCGCTCGTAGGCGGTCGTCACCGCGCCGTGCGGGCCGTGCCGCGTGGACGAGGCGATGGCCTTCGCGGCGTCGAACACGTTCGTCGTCGCAATTCCCTCCTCGTCCACCTGCCAGAGCGGTCCGGTGCAGATCCAGTCGGCGGAGGAGGTCCTGCCGTCCGACCTGACGGACGACACCAGCTTGTGAGCGGCGTTGTAGCGGTTCGTCGTCCAGCCCGTCTCGCGCCACTCGCCGCCGACGAGCGCGTAGTCGTGCACCGCCACGGCGTTCCCAGACGCGTCGAAGGACGTCACGCGGCGCGTGGACCTGCCGTCCACCGCGGCGAAGCCGTCCGCCTCGGTCCACACGCCCTCGTCGCGCGTCTCGCTCCAGGAATAGTCGTATGCGTCGAACGGCGAGTAGTCCGTCCGCACGGCGCGTCCCGCCTCGTCCACGGAAAGGGTCGTGCGTCCGCGCGCGTCGAGCTCGCGGAAGCTCGTGCGCGCCTCCGCGCCGGCGCGGCGTATGCGCGTCTCGCGGCCGGGTTCGTACACGGTCTCCACGTCCTCCACCGTCACGCCGTCCTCTGTCACCACGCGGCGGCGCGGACGGCGGTCCACAACGCCGCCGTCGCCCTGGTCGTCCGCATAGGTCCACGCGGTGGAGCGGACTATTCCGCCCTTCACCTCGGCCGTCTCGTTCGTCACGCGGTTCCATCCGTCGTGGAGATACGCGGTCTCGAGGCCGGCGGGGCCGACGTCGCGCGCCACCGTGCCGGAGGCGTTGCGCTCGGCGGAGTAAAGCAGGCGCCCGCCGACCGTGCGCGAGGTCTCCATTATCGCGCGGCCGGAGGCGTCCAGGACTGACGACTCGGCGCGCGCCACGCCGCCGGTCGCGTCGAGGGTGCTGCGCGTCGCCGTCCACGCGCAGTTCGTCGCGTCCCAGGCGATCGTCTTCGCCCATGTCCTCGCCGCGGCGGTTCCCGGCGCTCTGGTGAAGGTCCAGTCCTGCGCCGCCGCGCTGTAGCACCACCGGGACTCGAACTGCACGTCGTCGCTGCGGTATTCGAGCATGCTGAACGTCGACACGCCGTCTCCGGAGAACGTGAACGACTTCGCCGCGGCGCCGGACGGTCCGCTCCACGTGACGCGGTACGACGTGTCGGAGAGGCGCCGCACGTCCATGCGCCCGTCGGCGCGCGACACCACGGAGGTGACGGCGCCCGAGGGCCTCTCGCGCAGCACGCGTATGCCGAGGTCGCCCACAGCCACCGGAAGGCCGTCTGCGGGCTTCAGCGAAATGACGGAGCCGTCGGGACCGTACCTGACCTCCATGCGGTCCTCGAGCGTCTCGACGAGAAGGCCGTCCTCGTCGTAGCGGATGCCGCGCGCGAGCCCCGCTGACATCCCGGCGGGGCGTCCGTCCCGGTACTCCGTGCCTTCGCCGAACGGGTCCAGGATCACGGCGTCCAGCGGGCTAGCGTCCCTGCGCACCGCGACGCGCCGGCACATCGGATGGTCGTAGACGAGCGCGGAGGGCGTCCAGAGACGCGCGGCCGGGCCGGTCTCGCGGATGGCGAGTCGGCCGACGGGGAGCCCCGCGATCCACGGAGTGCGCCCGAAGCGCTGTGAGAACTCCACGCAGCCGGCGTCGGCCGTGGTTCCCTCCGCGCAGTTGCAGGCGCAGTCACCGGCCTTCTCGGGCATCGGGGTGAACACGGCGCTGTCGGCGGCGATCTGCACGCCGTCCTCGAACAGCGCGAACGTGGCCGTGGCCGTGCGGCTGGCGCCGTCCCAGGCCGGAGAGGCGAAATTCACGCTGGCGGACGTGTCCGTCGCGACGAGCCCCTCGCCGCAGGCTATGCAGCGTATCTCGTAGGCGCGTCCCGGCTCGGGCGTGCCCGTCATCTGCGCCGTTGCCGTGGCGGCGGCGCCGGTCTTGAGGGAGAACTTGACGTCGCGGGGCGTGACCACGATCCCCACCTGGTTCGTGCGCGGCACGGGCTCGGCGAACTTGAGGACGGCCGCTATGGCGGGGCCGCCTATGCTGCTCGCCTCGAAGGAGACTTTGTAGCGCACGCCCGCCACGAAAGTGCTTCTGACCACATCCCCAGTCGGATTAGTAGGCCAGTGCGCGGTCGCGGAGACGCCCCCCACGGAAAGGCACACGTCGTCGTCGGCCTCCACCTGAAAGGCGTACTCGCCCGTCGTCGTCGGCGTGAACCAGCCGCCAGTCGCCGTGACGGAGCACACGTTGCTGTGGCCCGGCCCGCCAAAGGAGAACTCGGGAATGGACGCAGCGATGAACGAGCCCTCCGGCGGACTTACGCCAAGCAGCGTGAATCCCTCTGTGGGCTCGGAGATGGTGACGTGCACGTTGAACAGGCCCTCCAGCCCGGGGAAGCCGCCGGCCGGAGCCCGCAGCGGGACTCCGCTCCGCGAGAGCGCATCTGCCGAGTCCGTTTCCGCGCCTTCGCCGGGATCCGTTCCCCAGTCCGGCGGGACGCCGGAGACGCCGGTCGCCGCGTCCATTGGCGTTCCGTCGAGGGCGAACACGAACACCGCGGCGGCATCGGGCCACTCGGAGAGGGGGATGCAGACGCCGTCGCCGTCCTCAAGCACCTCACCGTCAAGGGAAATTATCTGGTATCCGAGCGCCACGTCGTCGCCGATTCCGTCCACGAGCAGCACGGCGTCGTCGGCACCGCCCTCGACGGCAAGGAGCAGCCCGCCGTCCAGACGCTCGCAACCCGTCACGAGCCCGGACGCAGAGACTGCCGTCGGTGGCTCGCTCCAGACGTCCACGCCCACGTACTCGAACGCGAACACGGCGAACGCCGCGGCCGCGAGAGCGGCGAAGAGCCGCCCAGTCCATTTTTTCATCATTCTTGCCATTGCATGCCTTCCTTTCGTCTTTGCCGGAACCTCGGCTGCGGCGCGGTTTTGCGCATTGGGCCTAAGGTCCTCTTCAACCCTATAAAAGCCCTCTCGGCGCAGAAAATTCCAAGTGCCAGTTAAAAAATTTCAAAAATTTTTCTAACTTGAATTTCACGCGCCCTGCGGGCTTGTTGTGGAAGTTACAGGCGATGCGATTTTTCGTCCTTTCCCTTAAACGAGAGAATTGTAGCATTTTCCAGCAGCTGAGACAAGTCAGAAGAGCGAAGTTTGAAGGTTTGAAAGTTTCTAGTTTCTAGTTTCTAGTTTCTGGTTTCTGGTTTCGGGTTTCTGGTTGCGGGGTAGACAGGACAAAGGACAGAGGACAGAAGACAAAGGATGATGGCTGAAGCATGCAAAGCGACATGCAGCCACCATCCTCTGTCCTTTGTCTTCTGTCGTCTGTCCTCAGCTCACTCCGCTGGCGCTCGTCATTCAAAGCAAAGTGCCAGCAGCACGAGCAATCAACCGACCAGCCGGCCATCCGGCCAACCGCACATCTAGTGCCCAGCAGGGACACTCCCCACGCGTTTTCGTGCGGGCGCCCTCCTCGGGGAAGCGACACTCCTGTCGCTTCACAATGACGCGCCAATGCAGAAGCGGCAAGAGTGCCGCTTCCCCGAAAAGTGCCGCTTCACCGAAAAGTGCAGTTGAGTGACCTGTTGCGACAAAATAGGCTACAGGACCTTGGCCGCTGCGGCCTTGGCCCTGCGCTTCTTGATCAGCAGCACGATGCCCGCCACGGCCAGCACGAGAAGCGTGATGCCAAGCACGGGACGGTACGTTATCCACGCGATCGCGATCGTGATGACGGCGCACACGAACGCGATCAGGCCTGCCACGATTCCGGTGCCGATGCCCACGATGTCACCGAGGATCGGCAGAACGTCGGCAAGCACGCTGAGGGGCTTGAACACCATGCCGAGGCCGATGTACATCGCAAGGAATCCGACAAGGCGGAGGAGCCATGTGAGCATGGCGTTGTTCTTGCGCGCAGTGGCGAACATCGCCGCCGCGTCTTCAACGCCGTCCACGAGGTAGTTCAGCTTCTTGCCGGTCTTGGCCGTGTAGTCGATGAAGCTGTCGCCCTTCTGCTTGGCGATGAGCGAGATGTCGTGGGGGTACACCACGCGGAACGTCACGCGCATGTCGCCCACGCGCGGCTGCGAGGCGACGTCGCGCCTGTTGAGCGGGTTCACGCGCGTCTCGGTGTTGGGCACGTAGATGGTGGCGCCCTTCGTCTGCACGCGATCGACCTTGCACACGAAGTCGGTGGGGAAGGCGTACGCCTGCGTCGAGCCGATGCGGCGGATCTGGTCCTCGGAGAGGCGGAACGCGCCGAACGTGACGTTGGCCGCGTACTTCTGCTCGGACGAAAACTCCATCGCCGCGGGATTGTCGTGACCAGCCTCCTTGAAGTTTCCGGAGTTGATCACCGTCGGGCTCCAGTCCTGCTTGTACGTGTAGGTTGTCGTCTTCTCCACGCCGCCGCCCAGCTTCTTCTTCTCAGTCGTCTTGCTCTCCTCGATCCACTGGAACATCTCCACCTGGCGCTGCAGGCGGATCGCGGTGGCGGAGACTCCGAACACGTCGTCGGCCAACACGTCCTTGGTGTCGGCCTTGCCCGAGAGGTGCACGAGCTTGCCCTCCATCGCGGCATCCACCTTCTCGTTGGACTCAAGCGACACGCACGCGCCTTCTCCCTCGTCGATGGCCTTGGCCGTCTTGACGGCATTGCCCTCGTTCCAGAAGAGCAACGGAAAGCCCGCCGCAAAAAGGGCCAGGCCCGTAAGCACTCCCTTGATGGAGCTGCCGAGGCGCGAGCCCCAGCCTTCCGTAGTCGTTTCAGTAACCGCCATTTTGAGTCTCCTTTTCTTTGCGTTGAGATGAGTACATTATATCACATTAGGCGACAGGGGAAAACTAGAGATGAAAAGTTTCGGGTTTCTGGTTTCGGGTTGAGGGTTTCTGGTTTCGGGTTTCTGGTTTCTGGTTTCGGGTTTCGGGTTGAGGGTTGAGGGTTGAGGGGATTAGAGAAGCGCGGATATTATGGCGTCGCAAACTTCGAAGCCGCGCGAGGTGGGCGCGAAGACGCGGGGAGAGGTCTCGCGGAGGATGCCTTCACCTGCGAGGGCGCAGAGCGTGTCGAGCCACGAGGGGATGCGGGGGGCGAGGATGGGCCAGCGGCGCGCGGCGGCGGAAAGGTCGAGACCACTCGCGGTACGCAGCGATAGAAGAGCGCGCTCCACGGCGTCCTCTTCGGCGGTGACGGTGCGGCGCTCGTATCCGGCGGAGAGGCCCATGGTGCGCGCCAGGCCTTCGCGTCCATGCGCGCCTTCGCCGATTCCAACATAGTCCTCGCCACGCCATACGGCGAGATTGTGGCGGCATTCGAAGCCGGGGAGGGCGTAGTTAGAAACCTCGTACCGCGCGAGGCCGACGGAGGAGAATGCCTCGCGCGCCTCGTCGATCTGCGCAAGCGCGGCGGCGTCGCCCGGAATCGAGACTTCGCCGCGGCGCGCCATGAGGTCAAGGCGCGTCTTCGGCTCGCGGATGAGCGTGTAGCAGCTCACGTGCACCGGCTCGAGGGCGAGCGCGCGCTCGATGGTGGCGCGCCATGCGGCGGCGGAGACGCCAGGCCAGCACGCGACGCGGTCAAGCCCGGCGTTCGGGAAAGCGCGGCGCGCGCGGCGGAACGCAGCCTCGGCTTCTGCCGCCGTGTGCAGGCGGCCCATCGCGGCGAGCGCGGCGTCGTCCAGGCTCTGGACGCCCATGGAGATGCGGTTCACGCCCAGGCGGCGCAGCGCGTCGAGAGCGTGGGGCGTCGCGTCGAGAGGATGCAGCTCCACAGTGAACTCCACCTCGTCCGCCGCCCCTGCGAGCGGCGCAAGCGCCCCCGCGAGCGGCGCGAGGTCGCAGAGAGCAGGCGAGCCGCCGCCGAAATAGACGGTGAGCGGACCGCCTTCGCGCGCGGGCAAAGAGTCCACTTCGCCGCGCACGCGCCCGACGTATGCCGCGCCCGCCGCCCGCGTCGCGCCGGCGCGCGAGAGAAGCGCGCAGTATGCGCACTTAGCCCTGCAGAAAGGGAAGTGAACGTAGAGATTCATAGATCCATGCGAAGACATTGCCTGCAGATGCGTACGCCGACGCGGCGCGGTGCGCCACCACGCGCCCGAAGTCGCGCCACCTGACCTCGGTGGCGCACACCACCCACGCCGCCGCGCCAGCGACGTTCACGATCCAGATGAACACGTAGGAGAAGAGACGGCCGTATTCGTCCACGTCCGGCTGCGTCTGCATCAGCGCGCGCACCGTGAAGATGCAGTGGAAGCACCATGTGAAGCCGACCGCGAAGAGCCATGCCGACGGGCATGGCAGCGGCGAGACGAACGCGCGCGCCACGAGCGCCGCCAGCGCCACGAGCATCGTGTAGAACGGAAAGAAGTACGGCGCGAGGGTGATGAGCAAGTTCGACTTCGAAAGCGTGACGGAGCCGCCCTTGAGCCCCACCTTGAGGCGCGAGACGCGTGCGCCGAAGAGAAGCCCCCACACGGCGTGGGTGAGCTCGTGGCCAAGCACGTACAGGCGCACCGGGGAGGGAAGAAGCGTCAGCAGCACAAGGCAGAGCGCGAAGCCTGCGATTCCCGAGACAGCCCCGGCGGGGAGAATCGAATCGTCCGGCGAAGGGATGAGGCGCACGACGTCAAGAAACGCGCGCGTGACCGCCCATGCGAACGGCAGCCCCGCAAGCGCAAGCAGAAATCTAAGCGCGTTCGCCATGGGCAGCGTGAGAAGGACTGCGGCGACCGGCTAGTCGTCGAACACGAACACAAGCTCGCCCGGGAACACGCGCCTGTTTTGGCGGGCAAGCGTCTCCACGAACTCGCGGTCGGTGTTGAAGCGGTGCTGCTTCGTCTTGATCTCGGCGATCTCGGCGCGCTTCTCGTCGATCGCCTTCATTATGCGCTCCTTCTGGTCCATCAAGCCGCGGGCATGGCGGTACTTGGGCAACGCGATCACGAACGTGGCCACCACGATGGCCACGAACAGCACCACGAATAGGATCTTGAAGATGTTTGCCAGATACTTGTTCATTGCGGCATATATTTTATGATTATTTCCCTGCCGATGTCAAGGCGATTTGGTATAATTTACATGCCATGGAAAAATCACCTCTCAGAAAAGCCCTTGCAACGGCACCTGCGGCGCTTCTTTTGCTCGCCGCGGGATGCTTCTCTCTCGAGACGGCCCCCTTCCCGGCGGACGCCGATTCGCGCATCCGCCTTCACGCCTCGTCCGGCGAGCCCGTGGAGCACATCGTGGTGGCGAACGACGGCTGGTTCCTCTTCAACGTGTGGCCGCTCGCAAGCGGCAATCCGAACGTGAACTCGTGGTTCCCGTTCCGCCTCTTCAAGAACTGCGTGCACGAGGACATACTGCAGGACCGCCTCACCCACTACGCAAAGGCGTTCGGCTACACGGTCTCGGACCTCGTGCTGCTGAGCACCGAGCAGGTGTTCCTCTCGATCCCCGGCACCGAGCTGCCCGTGCCGATCCCATACGTCCTCACCTACCGCCGCAAGCAGTTCTCCGCCGTGCTCGTGAATCCATCCGCCACCCCCAAGCCGCAAGAGACCGAGGAGGACCCTGAAGCCGCCCAGCGCCGACGCCTCTCGCGCGAGATGAAGGACCTTCTAAACGAAATCCCCGACGGAGACGCGAAATGAAACACTCCCTTCCCATCATCGCCGCCATCCTCGCCCTCCTCTGCGGCTGCACCACGATCAACTCCACCGCCGCCTTCAACGGCGTGAATGTGGACGGCGCGCGCATCCCAGTCGAGACGGTGGAGGTAGAGACCTCCGGCTGGTTCCTCTTCACCTGCATCCCGATCGCAAGCGGCAACCCGGCGCGTCCCAACGCCGTCTCTTGCCGCTGGTTCACCAACACCGTGAAGCTCAAGAACAACATCGACGTGCTCCACGCCCGAATGAAGGAGCGCGGCGTGGACGAAGTGTCAAACCTCACCAGCCACTGCGAGGACGAGAAGTACCTCGTGTTCCTGCTCGCGCGCCGCTCGTACCACACAAGCGCCGTGCTGCTCGCCCCTAAACCCGCATCCTCCAGCAAGAACGTGAACGCCAAGAAATGAGAATCGCAAAGTCCGTACAGTCCCTCGTGCCATACACCCCCGGCGAACAGCCGAAGGCAAGAAGCGTCATCAAGCTCAACACGAACGAAAACCCGTACCCGCCATCGCCGCTGATCGAGAAGGTCCTCGCGTCGTTCGACCTCGACCGCCTGCGCCGGTATCCCGATCCCGTCTTCCGCGAGCTGCGCGAGAAGATCGCCGAAATCTACCACACCTCACCT
>JAEEGG010028563.1_pt1 | contig 10480 bp, 5 predicted proteins | sample 9134161 | NCBI WGS metagenome assembly JAEEGG01 (sample SAMN16246543, study PRJNA631951) | gut metagenome | biome: gut microbiome; feature: rumen; material: CR-attached | host: Bos | place: Iran: Karaj | collected 2018-10 | reverse complement strand
GATAGTCGGCCAATTCGCTTACCACTTTGGCCCCCCAATGGGCAGACTTCAACTGTTGAGAGATGTATTGTCCCACTTCCCAATTTGTCAGCAACGCTTCTATATTCACTTTGGCGATAGCTGATGAGCGATGCTGTTCTATCAATGAATTGACATACTCGAACTGCAGTTCCAACTCCGCCAGATTCGGTGTGATTGTTATGTCTTTTTCCATATCTTTATAACGTTTCTATTGCGATTTTATGATTTATCGACCAATGCACTTACTGGGACATGTGAACAGAATAGATAAGTCAAACTCTGCCCTGCAAGCAAGTTTCCCCACTTCTCGTATTTCTTAATATCGTTTAGACATTGATCTATTCTGATATCATGTAACTGTTCCATAATTTGTTGTTACTATATTTTCCAATTGTCAACAGTTCTATCGAAATATTTTGTAATACCCTCATTCCCTTCTTCTTGAACGAAAGTCGCAGCAAGATGAGTAGTGGCTCTGGAAACACCAACATAAAGATACCTTCTCATAATATCTAACGAGCAATCTTCCAAAGCTGTATCTATATCATAGAAAAACACAACTTCAAATTCCATTCCTTTGACTTCTGAAATTCTGAACACTCGAACAGCTTTAGTATTTGGTGCAGTCCTATTTTCAGAGCAATCGTATATCTGAATACCATTAAGATAGTCTTGATCGTTTATTAAATCAACGAGTTCTTTAATATTTACGTCATCGCCAACGAAAATAGCTACTGATGGCATGCTTTCATCGTATGTCTTATAGACTTCAATAATACGCTTTGCAATCCATTCCGCCTTCTCTTCTTCATCATCTGAAATAAAACAAAGCGGAGCAGGTTCGTTATCCGATCTTTCCTTAGTTGTAGAATACGGAGCCTCCACCTTCAAATCATCAAAGTACATTTGCTTTGACATATCAAGCAACGAGGGCAATTGGCGATAGGATGTCTTCAGTTCATATACTTCCAACTTAGGAAGTATGGATTTTTTGAGTTGGTTCCAGTTCTTTATGCCATTATCATTTAATCCTTGCATAATATCGCCACACAATGTTAGTGTTGAATATTCATAATGGGAGAATGATGCCATAAAGTAGTAATCAATAATAGAATAGTCTGTAGCCTCGTCTATTCCAATGACAGGTTTTACGTTCTCTTTATAGGCTTCCACATATTTATTCTTCATACCATTGAAACGTACATGAGATTTCTTATACATTCCAAGTAGCATATTGTTGATGAAGCCTACAATTAGTTCAAGTTCCTCTGGATGAATACGTTTGCCTCCGTCCTTCTTTTGAATCTTCTCAAGAAGTTTTTTATTAAACAGATTGCTTCCTATCTCAATCTGCCTCTTTCTGAATAATTTGTAAAGCCGAGGTATTTGGTTTAGCAGATTACTTTCAACGCCTCGGCACAAGAATGCATAGTTTTTGGTAAACCAACTTAGTTCACCAATATCGTTGAGTTCGTTTATTTCCACCAAAGACTCAACAATAGCATATAAATCTCTTTGTCGCTTGGTCAGTTTTTGGTTACTATCATATTTCCGTAAACTCAACTTCTTCAAAATCGGTTTTAATTGCTGATACAGTTTTGCGTCATAGTCGATAGTAGCCAGTTCATCCTCATCGTCTTCGGCTTCATCCATCGCATTCTCATCTAAGTCATCCTCTTGAACTACGATAGTCTCTTGCCTCCATTTCTCAAATAAGTCGATGACTGCCGTTTTTAACTGCTCATCCTCATCTACCTTATTCTTAATAAATAGAGCCTTCTTGCTTAATAGGTCATTCAACTGCGCCTCTATCTGTGACACTGACTTCTTTTCGTTGTCATATAATGAGTTAAATAGTCGTATAAGTGCATCAATATCCTTTATTGTTTCTGCTCGCTTACAATATGCCTTGATGCTCTGCGCCAAATTATGCCAAGAATATTCAGAAGTCTTCAAAGAATAAGCATTTAGCAAGATATTTGAGATATTGCTAATACAGAATTTCTCAAATGCAGATATTACACCTTCTGCATTTAAAATTAAAGTTGTCTCAGCTTTATCCCTTACCTTATATAATTTGAATGGTCCGTCAGACTCAGGCTTCCTCAATTTATACTCCATCAGAATCTTGTTTCTAAAGCTTTCTAATGTAGTTGTATTATTCTCATTGGCATTTAGATATTCGCCCCTCATATTGGCCTGTAGGAATGACAACAACTTATCTGTCGGGGAAAAGAACAGCCAGTTTGTATCCCTTGTATTTGGATCAGTAAGAGATAATATCTGTTCAGATGTAAGAGGTGCATTATATTCCTCCAAGGCCTGTTGGGATATTAAGAACTTCAACCTCTGAATCATGGTGGTAGTCTTTCCTGTACCAGGACCACCTTCTATCACAATTGGAGTACCATCAAACAGATGAGAACGTTTTGCATCTTCCTGTGTCTCATCAAGGATGTGTTGGGATCGTAACGACAAGTCTTTACGAATGAAAGACTGTGTCTGTTTCACTTTCGATTTAGACGCTTCAATATCCTTTTCCAGTTGAGCAATCTTGGCACGATTAGCTTTTTCTCCCTCTTCGCGCTTTCTTGCTTCTTCAAGAAGTCTTTCTTTTTCCTCTTTTTGGGCTTTCTCCTTAGCAGCCCTTTCAGCCTCTTCTCTTTGTTTGCGAAGTCTTTCCTTTTCTTCTTGAAGCGCTTTCAGTTGGACCTCTTGCTCTCTTTGCTGTCCTAACAAATCATATAATCGCTGAAAACGATAGTAGGTCGCATCATTTTCGATATTGATAACAATTTCCTGTGCTGTTGAGAAATCTGGTTTATAGATAGCCCTATTATGAATTGTCACTTCAACCTCATTCTTCCGTTTCGGATTCTTAGTTATCTGTATATATTTTCTCTTTCCAGAATAGTATTTGGAAAGAACCTCACCCATCTTTGAGTCTCGATGAACGACAGTCCCATCCGTACGAAGTACTTTGGTTGTGTCACCTATTACAATCCAAAACTGTTGAGCACCCTCTTTACCGCGTAATGTACTGTCAAGAGAACAATAAGCTCTTCCAATAGCCGGAATTCGCGTATAACTTGCCTTTTCCTTTTCAATATGTCGTTGGATGGCCTTACCTATGTCGTGAAGTGATTCTTTCATATATGTATGTGGTTTTTAATTATTTAGAGTTGTATATCTCTTTTATCTTTTGTTCTGCATAATTATGTGTATTTCCTGTAAATTCCACATGGGCTCCATCAAAGAAATCGGTAATATCAAAATAAATATCCTTTTTCTTATTTCCTGTTTGAATAGGCAGAATGTCGAATGTCAATTCTTTCCCATCATTTGTCTTTATATGGCGTAAAAATTGCATATTGTTCGTGTATCCAGGATATTCTTTATTTAACCATTCCCTTTCTGCACGTACGCCTAAACTGTGGGTTGTTGCATGTATTTTTACAATATCAAAATGTTGGCTTCGTAATTTTACTTCAAAAGTGATTTTCTCATCTGCATATTCGCTTACAAATTCTTTTTTCCTTGAGAATGGCCACAATATTTTTAGCCCATCTCTTAATTGTGGCAATGCCATAATTAAGATGGCTATAATAACTAAAATTGCAATAATCCAATTGTTTAATAATAAATTAACAATATAATCGTATTTTGTTTCCATAATCAATATTTATCTTCTATTATTCCAATAAAATTAATAAGTGCAATTGTTGAAGATACTATTAATAACATATCTTTTTTTGTTGCGCTTCTTTTGTGCGTTAATTGATTCGCCAGGTCATTAGTTGCCTTGGCATAAGCTCTTAATTCTTTATTGTGACTTCCGTTCAATTTTACGCTTACGTAATTCCCTATCATCCTAACAGCGTCAGCATTTCCAATTTGCTTTCCTGTATCATCAGTCGCACCATGAATCATAGGATCATAAACAGCTTGTGCCAAAGAGATAATGACGTCACGACACAATAAACCTATTGTCTGAAAGTCTTCCTCGTCCTTGGCATTATCACTTTCTCTTTTTATTTTAATAACGGTTCTCTTTATTCTTTCCCAATCATCTAATTCGACAATTGTTTCAATATTACTGTAACTATCTGTATTCTCAAAATATGCTAAAGTTGGAGCAAATAGGTCATTAATAAAAATTCTTCGCTCTTGATACTTTGGGAAGTCGGCTTTCCATTTTCCAAACCAATCCCATAAACTATAAAAAGTATTATTGTAGGTAAGGCTTAATTTCTTACAATCACGTCCTACCTGAGCATGAAGCTTTTTATATCTTTCTTCTTCCTCTTGGATTCTATTGCCCCCTGTTGCAACAGATATCATAATGCTTTTTATCGTGTCTATGTTTTGTTTTAGTGTTGCTCTACCATTTGGACCACCTATCAAATTCCAATCTATATCTTCTTTGCTCAATGACGGTCCTATCTGAACATTGAAATAGTCATTGGCATTTCCTTTTATGGATTCATTTAATGCTTCTGATAACAATTTTTCCATTTCTTCAATCTTGTCTGACGAGAAAGACGTGTATTGTTTTACAGATAAACTTGCATATACGGTGTATCCGTAGGTCCCTCCATTCCAGCCATCATATTCTGTATTTACTACAGATATTTTAGAAGTTGAAATGACTTCACAAACATCACCATATCCTCTTTCCCTTAACAAAGCCAAAGCAAGGTTAAGGACTGGTGAAAAATTAGATGTGATTTCGTAATACTCTTGCTTCATAATCCTTACCCTTATTAGATTTGTTCGTATTCGTCTCGTGTAATTGGAGTCTCAGGATCTACGATGAGCACTTCATCGTAGGTCAGACCGTAGAGGTGATAGACGAAGAGGTCAATTCTTGATTCCAAAGTCGAGGTGTCACGACCTTTTTGCTTAGCATACAAGATATCTGCCACAAATCTTGATATTGTTGCCTCAACTTTCTTGTTACTTATTATTACAGGAAAAGATGCAATGACTTTAGATGTGATATTTGTGTTTGTGCTTGTTTGTTTTACGAAGAAATTGATAAGTTTTGAATTTATAACACCTAACAAATACAATGAATCTACATTCCTGTCAGGAACGATATAATTAGTAGAGTTCGCACACAAATAACAATTTTCCGAATATGTGGCAATAATCCTAATTTCAGAATCGACTCCAGTTATTCTTTGCAGGACAATTCTTGGGTTTTGTATTTCATTTGCTCGCTTGGCAGAAAAGTTCTGAAATTTTCTCTCCAAATAATAAACTTCTCCCTGCGAAGGCGTGTCAGTAATAGAATATCTAAGCACTTGGGCACCCGTTAAAACTCTGCTTCCATTTCTTGTAAGGTTAAAATATGACCTGTACTTGGTCATGTCTATTTCTCCTGCAGATGCTACAATAGAGTATTCTTTTTTCGCAATGAGTTTCTTTAATACTTCAAAGTTCTCATTACTGCTTATGGGGAAGATATAATCATCAGGATAGATGTCAACAAGTTCTTTTTTCTTAATATCTATATGATGATTTTCATTCATATATTTTGAATGCCAAACTGTGATAGGTATTACAAGATCTTTGTTAGGTACATCCTTCCTTTTTAACGTACAAATACATACACTCATTTTCACAGACTCAAAGACACGTGTCTTTGTGTTGTCTCTCTCTGGGAATGAATCAATAGATAAAATATCGGTTCTGTCTAAGAACAATTTTCTATTACCAAAGGTACTACTTTCAGCTAAAATAGAGTTTTGGGTAATTAAAGATATTATTCCACCTTCTTTTATTACATCTATAGCGAGAGGATAGAAAAATTGAAACATGTTAAGTCGACCGCCTTTCGCATGTTCGTAATACTGAGTTGTTTTTAATGCCTCTTGAATGGACATGTCCAAATCTCGTAACTCATTATACGGAGGATTCCCAATCACTATATCAAACCCCATGAAGCCTCCATTCTCATCTAAGAGTGCAGGGAACTCAAAGCGCCATTCAAATGCTTGGTCGTAGATTTTGTTAGATTCTATTTCGGCTCGCTGTTGCTCTAAAGCCTTTAGTTCCTTTTGCAGGACTTTGATTTTCTTTTCATTTTTTTTGCCGCCAAACATATCTTCCATCTGCAGATTGTCAATGGCTCCACGAACTTTGGCAATCTTTCCTTTTTCTTTGTCGTTGAGTTCAGTCTTTACAGCACGCTTGATGTCCTCAATTCTCTTGCGGAAATCATCTTTCTGCGTGTGGTCGGAGATATCGGTATAGTCATAGACCCACTGACGATAGTCGTCCAAGGTGTAGTGCGTATCATTCTTTTGATTGTAGTCCTTCAGCACGTTCTGGAACGGGGCATCGAGGGCAAAGCGGTGCAGCAGGGAGTCGCCACACATAATCTTATAGTCGAGGTTGGGCAACGGCTGCGGCTCGTTCTCGTCAACCACCAATGCCAGCCAGAAGCGGAGGCGGGCAATATCTACAGCACCCTTCTCAATATCCACACCGTAGATATTGTTCTGGATGATGTCACGCTTCACCTTGGCGTATGAGAAATCTTCATTCTTGCCAATAAAGCCATAGAGCAAATGACGGCAATCGAACAGAACATTCAGCACACCCATAGGGAATGCACCTGAACCAATGGCAGGGTCGCAGACCTTTACAGCGGACAATGCTTTGTTGACCTGCCTTGCATTCTCCTTGTTTTGCAGAATTGGCTCTACCACTCTTTGTTTGATCAGTGAGTCGATGGCAGTATGCAGTTCTTCGGGTGCATGACTTTTCAAATACTGGGCAACGCTCTCCTGACTCATGTACTGCACAATCTCTTTGGGCGTATAGAAAGCACCTTTGTCTTTGTTGTCCTCCAACAGGTTCTCGAAGATATGCCCCAGCATTTCGGGGTCGATACCGATTTCAGAGTCTTCAGGGTCGTTCTCGTCGATAGTGAAATTATACATGGCAAAGAAGTCCATGAGTTCCTTGAAGTAGTCGTAGGGAAAATCAATGTCTTTCTTATCCAAGTTGTCCTTATCGAACAGTCCACCATTCAGATAAGGGATCTTGATATTCTCTCCCAAACGAGAGTCTGCAAGGTCGTTGATTCTGCGCTCATTGAGGGTGTTGAAGAACAGCGGTTCCAGGACATCACTCAGCAGACGGTCGTTGCCTTCATAATTTTCTATTAAATGGTTCAGATAGAATTTGTCTCCACCAATCCAGCCTTGCTGATTGGCAGGCACGCCCATCCAGCCCTTCTTCTGCAGGAACTGAAGGAATACCAGGCGGCCCAAGAGTTTCTTCACATAGTCACGATTCTCCTTGGTGTCTTCATTGATATGGTTGAGGAACTTCACGTAACGCTCCTTGTAGCCATTGAAGAAATCTTTGTTCAGACGCTCCACCGAGAAGGCATCCTTGATGTTCTCAAAGGATATACTATTACGCTGCAGGGCATCGAAACGTCCGACAGGGGTATTATAGTAGTTGTCACTTTCTCCGAATACGTAAGTAAAACGTTTTGCAGCAGTGTTCTCGCCCTTGATGTCGCAGACAAAAGACAAACGCCAGACAGAACCACTGTCAAAGACTGCAAGGGCAGCATCGAACTCACCCCAATTAGGATTGATGAACGACTTGACGAGGTTGCGCAATCCGACACGCTTGCGAGCGACATTGCCACGCTGTATCTGATAATAGAACAGGCCGATACGATAGCTGTCTGAAGTGTCAAGGGCACCAAGATAATACCCCTTTTCATCGTCAGGTGTATCATTTATACGTTCACGTTCTGCTTTCAGTTCTGTTGCATGGAAATATTGCCGTAGCATATTCTGCCACCCTTCTTCATTGAATGGTTGCTGAAATATCTGTCGTAGGTTGTCTTTGCAATATGTCATGATGGAATACTTTTAAATAAATGTTTCGGAAATAATGATTTGCGGATCGCTGACTTTTGGCACCGCCTTTTCTTGCATCTCATTGCTCATTGTCTGGTACTCATCAACGAATTCTGCCAAAGCCTTTTTCAGTTTGGCTTCGTCTGTCTTGATTTGCACTTTGTCACCCTTGTATGGCTTGGAGAGGTCACGCAGGCGGCGAGGCAACTGAGTGTATATACCTTTATTAATATAGTCGGTGAGAATATGACATTGCACCTTTGTCGTGTTGTCAGAGATTGCTTGCGTGATTCGGCGCAAAAAGTTAAGTGCCGTCTTCGAGATGTTATCGAGATCAGTACGATTGATGGAAGCATCGTCTGCCGCTTCTACATATTCCTTTGTGTATTTACCTAAAGCACGATTCACGTGGTCGTAATTCTTGCTGTCAGGTAGGAAAGGAGCGGCTTGCTCATCAGGTTTGGCTTTCAGATACTTGATGGCCTCTAAGAAATCGATAGGCTTTACAGTCTTATCGGTGGCCAGATAGAACTCTGTCTTCACGTCGGACGATACATAGATGATTGACTTGTCCGTATGTCGCCCTGTGCTGCGGGCCACACGGCTCTTCAGTGGCAACTGCTTTACTTTGTCGTAGAGTTCGCGGTTGTTGTGATAGATATCTCGCAGTTCGCGAATCAAAGCCAGTTTCTCGTCCATCGAGTCCTTCACGTTGCTATCGAACATCTTGAACTGCTTGACGATTTCTTCCTTAGAATAGATCTGCACATCCTCGCCAAACGCGGAATGGAAGCCCTGCAACTTGACAAGCGCATTTTCGTAGAGTTTGATTTGCTCATTGCCCTGAGGTGAGGGATAGAACATATAGTTATAGATAAACTCAGCCACAGAACCGATACGATTCACACGTCCGATACGCTGCATCAGCCGGGAGGCGTTCCATGGGGAGTCATAGTTGACAATGATGTGGGAGCGATGCAGGTTGACACCTTCTGCCAACACATCAGATGTCAGAATGATGTTGTACTGGTCTTTCTGCACTTCGCTGTTAGCATCAAAATTCTCTTTGATAATGGATGCCTTTTTGTCACGGTTGTCGGCTGTAATCGTCAATACGTCTGTTCTGCCTAATTCGTTCTCTAATCGACCTTTCAGATAGTTCAGCGTGTCAACACTTTCGGAGAACACAACCAGTTTGCCAGAGACATTACGTTCGTCGAAGAACTCATACTTCAACTTTTCACGGAAGAGGTCGAACTTCTGATCGTCATGCTCTTTCTGCCAATCAGCATTGAGGGCTTCTAAAACATTCTTATCATGTTGGAGCATTTCAATGAAATCTGGCTTGAAGTCATCGGCCTTATATAGGATGTCGCTTTCCTGATAACCTTTCTTCATGGCCAGTTCAATAATCTGGTCAAGCTCCGTGCCTTTTGCCTGCAACTCCTTCACATTCAGTTCTGGGGCAATGATGACTTTGTTTTCAGCAAACATTTTCAGCATGTCATTCGTGATGCGAAGCAAGGTTGCTAATGAAAGTTTGAAAGCATGAAAACTGCTTTCCAATCGCTTCACCATGTGGACACGATAGATGCCTGCCAACGTCTGACCTACATGGATTGCATTTCGATACTTAGCCTGATATTCTGGCTTCAGAAATTCTACTGCACGGTAACGTGCGTAATGCAGATGAGGATTGAACTTATCGTCGGACAGGACATTCAGTGTGTAGAAGAAACGTCTGCTGGTATCAGCATCCATCTTATATTCCAATGAGATAGGAGGCTGTGGCTTGGGGAAGATGATACCTTGAGCCTGCAAGTCTTTCTTATATTCAGGGTCGTTCTCGATGTTATGACGTGTACGACGGACAGTCACCTTGTCGATGACTTTTTCGCGGATGGCCTCATAGATCTTGTCAACATCGGCTGTCACATCACGTGTTTCGCGTTCCTTCATCAGGATTCTGTAAGCCTTGATGTATTCTGCAAAGAAACCTTTCAAATTGGGAATACCGTCAATCGTGCAATTCTGACTGTCCTGGAACAGCAAGAGTAGATTAAGCAGGTCGTCAGGACGGTTGTTCAATGGCGTTGCAGAAAGCAGCATCACCTTCTTGCGCTGATTCTTCAGCAAGCCTGCATTGACACAATCTGCCTTACAAATCTTTTGCAATTCATCGTATTTACCAGCCCCGTCATTACGGAATCCATGTGCTTCATCAACGATAATCAAATCGAACTCTTCTTTCGCCTTGTATTGCTCCTTTCCCTCTAACACACTTGAAAGTTTACCATTGGTAATGAATTGCGCTTTACGGGATATACCAAACAACTTAAAGGTGTTTTCCCAGTTCTCTCGCAAGGCAGGAGGGAATACCACCAAAACGCTGGTGTTCTTTCCATTCGCCTCTATGAAACGCTTGGCAATCATGGTGGCAATCATCGTCTTACCAAGACCAACCACATCAGCAAGGAACAGACCGTTGTGGCGCATGAGCATTTGGAAACCCTGAATCACCGCATCCGTCTGATATTTCAGTTCCATCACTCCATTGGGCAACTGAATCG
>JAEEGG010028562.1_pt1 | contig 10480 bp, 10 predicted proteins | sample 9134161 | NCBI WGS metagenome assembly JAEEGG01 (sample SAMN16246543, study PRJNA631951) | gut metagenome | biome: gut microbiome; feature: rumen; material: CR-attached | host: Bos | place: Iran: Karaj | collected 2018-10 | reverse complement strand
ATGGGCGAGGATAGGGTTTTCGAAAGGCCGCACTTCAACGCCAGCCAGGACCTGTCCTACGACCTGGAAGTCACCCCCGACGGCCGCACCGCCGTCCTCACCATGCGCATGCAAAGCCCCATCATGATGGGCCACACCGCCAACGTCGACGAAGGGTTCGGCCAGATCCGGATCGCCCAGAAGCTGACGATTGACCTCACCCCCGACGTGCCGGTCGTCACCGACGTCAAGATCTCGCAGATCATCAATTCCTAATCGGGAAAGGCCCCGCGCCGGTCCGAATCAAAATGCAACTACGGTACGGATAACAACTCGGCGCCGACCTTGAAGAATCGGTAGGGCGATTTTTCTGGCAATAACGGACTATCGGGTTCGTTGTTGGAGACATCAGCGGTAGTTTCACAGCCGCCGTCTCCAAGGAGAACCCGACCATGAAATCCCCAAGTGTCATTCTGTCCGCCGCGATTGCTGTCGGCATCTTTGCGGCCCTCACCTCCGCCCTTTCCGCCCCCGACTGCCCGGACGGTTTTTGCCCGATTCCGCAAGCACCGGACGGAGAACCGGAATTCACGGTGCTTTCACCCGTGCCTGAGTCCGCAGTTGAGCCGATTGCGCCGGCACCGCGGTTGAAGTCGCTGGACGGCAAGACATTCGCGCTCGTCGGCGGCAGTTTCATGGCGAGTGTCACGCATCCCGAACTCAAGCGTCTGATACTCGCCGAATATCCGACGGCGAAGGTCTATCTTCTGAACGAAATCGGCTCGGCAGGCCCGTATCCGCGCCCCGGCGTGGTGCGCCGCGAGAAGGATGCCTTCCAGCGCAAGCTGAAGGAATTCAAGATCGATGCCGTTGTTTCTGGCAACGGCGGTTGCGGTCTCTGCACCCCGAAGGAGACCGGTTCGTGCATCGCCGCCGAAGTTCTGGGCATACCGTCCGTCATGATTGCCGCGCCAGGCTTCGTGAAGCAGGCGAAGGCGACAGCCGCGTCGGCTGGTCTCGCGGAACTGCGCGTCGCCGAATACCCCGGTGCATTCGCAAGCCACACGCGGGAGGAGCTTCTGGCCAATACGCGCAAGGTTCTCTGGCCGCAGATCAAGAACGCATTGACGGGAGAAACGGCAGTTTCCGCAACGGCGATTGCCGTTGAAGAACCTGCCGTTTCTCCCGCCATTTTGGATCCTATGACTTTCGACGAGTTCCTTCGCGTCTTTCTGGATTCCGGCTGGACGGACGGCCTGCCCGTCGTGCCGCCGACGGAGGATCGCGTCGCGGCGTTTCTGCGCTTCACCGATTTGCCGCCAGAGCAATCGCTCGGCGCGATTCCACCCGCGCAAAGGGCTGTGACTGTCCGCCACGTCGCCGTGAACGGCGTCATGGCCGGATGCCCGCCTGAGTTCATGCCAGTTTTATTGGCGTTCGTCGAGGCCATGAAGAACGGCGACTTCCGGCGCACACTTGCCTCGACCCATGCCTGGACGCCATACTGCTGGCTTAACGGTCCCGTGGCCCGCCAGCTGGGCTTCGACTGCGGGCAGGGCGAGATTTCGGAGCCGAGGAACGCCGTCCTGGGGCGCTTCATCAACCTCGCCATGCTCAACCTCGGCGGCTACCGCGTGAAGGAGAACCGCATGGGGACGTTCGGCTACCTCATGCCGTGGTGCGTCGCGGAGGACGAGTCGGCGGCGCTGCGAGTCGGGTGGAAGCCGTACCATGTGCAGCGCGGTTACTCCATGGACGACTCGACGCTCACCGCCGCGTCCGCGATCAACTGGGGCAACAACCTCGTGCCCGCGACATCCGACGGCGGGCGCATCAAGGACATGATGGCGTGGGACGCCGTGGAGAAGTCGCAGATGGCCGTCGCGAGCGGGATGCCCTGCACCTACCGCGCGTTCCTCGTCACCGAGGGCGTCGCCCGCGACCTTGCGAAGACCTACGCCACGAAGGACGCGCTTTGCAATGCCCTTGAAGAGACGGCGCGGATTCCGCTTGGACAGCGCGCCTTCGCGAACTACTGGGGCAATCCGGGCAGCGCCTTTGATCCGGCGAAATACCCGCTTCGCGCCCACGAACGCCGTATAACCTCCAAGGAAGGCGCGACGGAGACCGCCACGCCGCCGTGGCTTGCGTGGACGGGCAAGGCGCAGATGGAGACCGTTCCCGCGATGGCGCCTGGCAAGAGCGCGTTCCTAGTGACGGGCGACCCCTCGCGCAACAAAGTTCTGACCGTCCCCGGCGGCGGCTTCGCGACCATCAAAATCGTGCTTCCCGCCGCCTGGGACTCCCTCATGGCCGAGCGCGGCTACAAGCCTCTAGCTGATTTTCGGCTGCCCGCCGATAGATGAGTGTTGTTATTTCACGCAGAGCCGCCGTGGGCGCAGTGATGCAGAGAGTGCGGGGCTGTGAACCGCAGGATAGGAGACAATCAGTCCCGCAGTTCTCCCCATATGGTTAATTCCTCACGCAAAGTCCGCAAAGCCCGCAAAGAGTTGATTGGCCTGCGGCGCCTTCCGGGAGAAGGGAGAGGAGGAGTGGAGAAGGTTGTTAACCACGGACTTTCACGGACGGGCTTCGCTAACGCTCGCCTCTTTTTGGGTTGCGCAAGCGTAAGCGCAGCGCGTCCGTGTCGGTCAGTGGTTGGATTAGCCACCAAAAAACTCTCTGCGTCTCCGCCTCTCAGCTTTCTCTGCGTTAAAGAACAACCCCGCACTTCTCCCTCCAAACCTTCGCGGCGTTGCTCCCTCTGCGGCTCTGCGTGATAAAACCATCCCTTTCCATCCAATCATGCGGGCGATTTATTCACCACCTCAAGAATTGGCCGCTCTACGCACTATGTACTTGGGCCCTGACGTCGGCGCGGACTTCGCGTTCAATGCGCTCCGCGAGGCCGACGAGGTCCTCGGCTCTGCGCATTAGGAGGGCGCCCTTTTCCGTGAGAACCATGCCGCGAGGCTCCCGCACGAAGAGCGGGTGCTCGAGTTCGCGCTCGAGCTCGGCAAGCCGCATGGAGAGAGCGGGCTGCGAGACATGGAGGTTTTCTGCGGCGCGCGTTAGGTTCCCAGAGCGGGCGACTGCGAGGAAGTATTTTAGAAAGCGTATGTCCATAGGCGTCCCATTATACCACATGTCATAACCTAAAGTTATCGTCAAACATAAAAAATAAATATTTGTTATCAGCGAGGCGCGGATGTAAAATAATATCATGAAAAATACACTAGCATTTCTGGCAGCGGCGGGTGCCGCGCTGGCCCTCAACGCCGAAATGGCAACAACGAACACCAACCAGGAGAAGACGAAAATGGATGCTCTTCAACTCACGCAGGAATGGGACAAGACCTTCCCCAAGTCCGACAAGGTCGAACATTCCAAGGTCACCTTCAAGAACCGCTTCGGCATCACGCTTGTGGCGGATCTCTACAAGCCGAAAACGGGGAACGGGGAACAGGGAACGGGGATTGGCAAGTTCGCCGCAATCGCCGTCTCCGGCCCGTTCGGCGCCGTGAAGGAGCAGACGAGCGGCCTCTACGCGCAACACCTCGCCGAGAACGGCTTCCTCGTCATCGCCTTCGATCCGTCCTACACGGGAGAAAGCGGCGGCGAGCCGCGCCGAATGGCTTCACCCGACATCAACACCGAGGACTTCCTCGCCGCCGTTGATTATCTCTCGACGTGCGACGACGTTGATCCGGAGAGGATTGGCATCGTCGGCATCTGCGGCTGGGGCGGCATGGCGGTGAACGCCGCCGCGCTCGACCCGCGCATCAAGGCCACCGTCGCCTCGACGATGTACGACATGACGAAGGTCACGCGCGAGGGCTATTTCGGTGCCGACGACACCACCGCCAAGCGCATGGCCGCCCGTCGCGCGATGGCCGCCCAGCGTACCGCCGACTACAAGGCCGGAACCTACAAGCGCGCCGGTGGCGTGGTCGACCCGCTTCCCGACGACGCCCCCTGGTTCGTGAAGGACTACTACGCCTACTACAAGACGCCGCGCGGCTACCACAAGCGAAGCGGAAATTCGAACGACGGCTGGAACGTCATCGGGTGCCAGTCATTCCTCAACATGCCGCTTCTCTCCTACGCCCACGAAATCGAGACGCCCGTCCTGCTCGTCCACGGTGAAAAGGCCCACTCGCGCTACTTCAGCGAATACGCATTCGAAAAGATGACCGGCATCTCCGTGAAGGGCGAAAGCGCCAAGGTCGGCAACAAGGAACTGCTGATCATCCCCGGCGCGTCGCACGTCGATCTCTACGACGACGTGGCCGGCGTCATCCCGCACGACCGCATCGCCGCGTTCTTCAAGGAGAACCTGAAGTAGCAGAGATGGCAACTATGGTATAATGATTGCAAGGAGTAAAACCATGAACACCACCACTCGTACTCTTCTCGCCCTCCTCGCCGCGCTTCCGCTCGTCGGCTGCGCGAAGGAACCCGCACCAACCCCCGCCAACAAGGACACGTCCACCATGAGCACGAACAAAGCACTCGTCGTCTACTTCTCCGCAACCGGCACCACCAAGGGCGTCGCCGAACGCCTCGCCGGAGCCATCGGCGCTGACCTCTTCGAGATCAAGCCCGCGCAGCCCTACACCGCCGCCGACCTGAACTGGCGCGACAAGCAGAGCCGCAGCTCGGTCGAGATGGCCGACCGCGCAAGCCGCCCCGCCATCGCGGGTGCCGTCACGAACCTCGCGGACTTCGCGACCGTCTACGTCGGCTACCCGATCTGGTGGTATCGCGAGCCGTCAATCATCGACACCTTCGTCGAAAGCAACGCCGAGGCGCTCGCCGGCAAGACCATCGTCCCCTTCGCCACCTCCGGCGGCAGCGGCATGGGCGACTCGACCAAGAACCTCCAGTCGCTGGCGCCAAAGGCGAAGGTCGTCGAGGGCCGCCGCTTCCGTGGCTCGACTTCCGCCGACGACCTCAAGAATTGGGCTAAGCAGTTCTAGAGTCGAAGCCCTCGGCCTCTCGTCCGTCCGCATCTGGGGGAAGGAGATGAAAGAGTCCGCGTCGTCAACGGTTTCCAGGACCCCGTTCCGTGACCTCTCATTTTCCTCTTCCCTCCGCGTCTCTGCCTCTCCGCGTCTCTGCGTGATTGAAAACCCAACCCAGGAGAACCCATGAACACCACCCGTACGATTCTCGCCATCCTCGCCACGGCGGCGATGACGGCTTTTGCCCAAGCCTCCGCAGCGGAGCCCACGTCTGCGCGGGAGGACCCCGCCACTGTCTACTTCACACACGACATCTCGCCCGACGGGCTGGCCAAGGCCTACAAGGCGCTCGGCCGCCCGCTCGAAGGCAGGAAGGTCGCCGTGAAAATCTCCACCGGCGAGGCCGGCAACGACCACTACCTCAAGCCGGCCCTCATCGGCCCGCTCGTGCAGTCGCTCGGCGCCGACATCGTCGAGTGCAACACCGCCTACGGCGGCTCGCGCCAAGAGACGCCCAAGCACCGCAAGACCATCGAGGAGCACGGCTTCAACGCCATCGCCAAGGTCGTCATCATGGACGAGTTCGCCCAGATGGAGATACCGTGTCCCGCCGGCTCGAAGCACTTGAAGCAAGACCTCATTGGCGCGGCGTTCACGAACTACACGGGCTTCATCATCCTCAACCACTTCAAAGGCCACCAGATGGGCGGCTTCGGCGGCGCGCTCAAGAACCTCTCCATCGGCGTCGCCTCCTCGTCGGGCAAGGCCCGCATCCACTCGGCGGGCAAGACGGACAAGACGCCCGACTGCTGGCGGATGCTCCCGCCGCAGAAGGACTTCATCGAATCGATGGCCGAGGCGGCCGGCGCCGTCGTGCAGTACATGGGCGACCGCGCCGTGTACATCAGCGTGATGAACAACCTCTCCATCGACTGCGACTGCAACGGCCACCCCGCCAAGCCGGAAATGGCGGACGTCGGCATCCTCGCGTCGCTTGATCCCGTGGCGCTCGACAAGGCGTGCGTCGATCTGGTTTACGCCTCCGACCCGAAGACCTCGGCCTCGCTCCGCGAGCGCATGGAGACCCGCCTCGGCCCGCACATCCTCGACCACGCCGAAGCCCTCGGCTACGGCACGAAGTCCTACAAGCTCGTCTCCCTCGACGGCAACAAACCCCCGTCCACAAAGCGCGTGGACGCCGCCACCGACAAATAAACTCACGCAGAGGCGCAGAGAGGCCGAGACGCAGAGGATTTCTGAAAAACACCGCGCCTCCGCCTCTCCGCGTCTCTGCGTGATTGAAAACCCACCCTAGGAGAAAGCCATGAAAAGCAACGCCGCATTTATCACTCTAGCCGCCGCGCTTGCGCTGCCCTGCGCCGCGCAGACCACGACAACCACCACGCAAAAGGAGCCACCAGCCATGCAACAACCAGCCCTCTCTCCCCTCGACAGCGCCATCGCCCGCATCGGCGCAGCCGTCGCGCGCGGCGAACAGGACAAGCTCGCAGCCGCCTTCACCGAGGCTTTCGACGCCGGGCTTTCGCTCGAACAGGCCAAGGAAATCGTCGGACAGCTCTACGCCTACTGCGGCTTTCCCCGCGCCCTCAACGCCGCCGCGACGCTGATGCAAATTGAAAATGAAAAATGGAGAATGGAAAATTCCGGGGTGACACCCGAAACCCGAAACGCGACACCCGAAACCCCAAACCCGAAACCCGCCTCCTCCTTCCTTCTCGGCGAGAAGGCCCTTGAACTCGGCACCGCCAACCAGACGAGGCTCTGCGGCGCGCCGGTCAAAGGTCCGCTTTTCGACTTCCACCCGCAGCTTGACGCCTATCTCAAGGCGCACCTCTTCGGCGACATTTTCTCCCGCGATGTCCTTGACTGGCGGACGCGCGAACTCGTCACCGTCGCCGCCCTCGCCGCCCGCCCCGAGACCGAACCGCAGATGAAGGCGCACGTCGCCATCGCGAACCTCAACGGTGTCACGCCCGAACAGGCCGCCGCTATCCTCGCCCTCGTCAGGCTTCCCGCCGACCCTGCCGACCTGCCCGCCGACTGGTCGTCGATTCCTGTCGGGAAGCCGAACGACGCCTACGCCAAGTATTTCACCGGACGCAGCTTCCTGCACCCGCTCACGACTTCGCAGGTTCCGGCCTTTGGCGTGACCTTCGAGCCCGGCTGCCGCAACAACTGGCACATCCACCACGCCGAGATCGGCGGCGGACAGATTCTCATTTGCACCGCCGGCCGCGGCTACTACCAGGAATGGGGCAAGCCCGCCGTCGAAATGACGCCGGGCGTCACAGTGAACATCCCTGCGGGCGTCAAGCACTGGCACGGCGCCGCCCCCGACAGCTGGTTCCAGCACATCGCCCTCGAAGTCCCCGGCACCGGCGGACGCAACGAATGGCTCGAACCCGTGGACGACACCGCCTACACTGAAGCGACGAAGTGAAGCCGCCCGCGCATTGACATTCAGGCTGCGTCGTGGTAAATTATCAACAATCATAAGGAGGCAACAATGGACATGAAGTTCAGTGAACTCATCGAGGTGCGCCGCAGTGTGAGGAAGTACGCCAAGGCGGAGATAACCAAAGACGAGATGGCAAAGATCGTCGAAGAGGCGCTCAATGCCCCGAGCTGGAAGAATACCGAGACGACGCGGTACTATGCGGCGGTCCGGGACGACGTAAAGGCGAAGATTTGGAGCGACGCTCTTCCGGGATTCAATTCCGCAAGTTCGGCCAATGCCGCCGCTCTGGTCGTGGTTACTTTTGTTCCCGGGCAAAGCGGGTACATGGGTGACGCCCCTGCCAATGAGCTTGGCGAGATGTGGGGCGCGTATGACTGCGGCCTTGCTTCCTCCTACTTCATTCTTGCCGCGCAGAACCACGGATGGGATACCCTCATCATGGGCATTCGCGACACGGCGAAGCTGAAGACCATACTCGGCATTCCCGAGAAAGAGATTCTCATGTCCGTCATCGCGGTTGGAAAGTCCTCCCAGCCGCATTTCAAGAATCCCCGCAAGCCCGTCACCGAGGTGCTGAAGGTGATGTGATGTCAGCGGCGTGGGCGGCAGACCGCATGCCGTGACACACAACCCTAGCTTCGCAGGGACACACGATGGACTCCGCACCACTTTCCGGCCGCGCGCGGCTGCGATTCGGCCGATACGACTACGCCGCGTTCCTCACCTTCGCCGCCTATGCCGCCTCTTCGCTGGCGATCCCCGTCGTGCTCGTGGACATGGCCGAGGACCTGCGCTTTCCGCTCCAGGAGGGCGGCATGGCGGCGGGCGGCGCCTTCCAGGTCGTCCGCAGTCTGGCGATGTGCGCCTCGATGGTTTTCGCGGGGTTCGCCGCCGCGCGCTGGGGCAACCGCCGCTCGCTCGGCATCGCCATCGGCACGATGGGGCTCGGCATTCTCCTCTGCGCCCTTGCGCCATCCTACCTGCTCGTCCTCCCCGTCCTGCTAATCGCCGGCCTTGGGGAAGGCGTCGTCGAGGGACTCGGCACGCCCTTCGTCCAGGACATGCACCGGGACGATCCGGGACGCTACGTGAACTTCTCGCACGGCTTCTGGTCGCTCGGCACCTTCGCCTTCGCCCTCCTGGCCGGCGCGGCGCTCGTCTGGAACGTCGGCTGGCGCGCCATCCTCGCGGCCGTCGGCCTCGTCGCCCTGCTTCCCGTCGTGCTGCTCTTCCTGCCGTCGCGGACACCGTATCCGGAGCGCGCTCAGGCCGATCCCCCGTCGCGCACGTGGCGGCGGCTCGTCGAACTGCTGCGCACACGGCGCTTCTGGCTCTTCTTCGCGGCCATGTTCTTCGCGGGGGGCGGCGAATACTGCCTCACCTTCTGGTCGACGAGCTTCGTCCGCCTGCACTTTCGGGCGAGCGCGTTCGCGGGCGCGCTCGGAACGGCCGCCTTCTCGGCCGGCATGTTCCTCGGACGGACCGGCTTCGGCAACTACGTGGCCCAGCGCCACCTCAAGCGGCTCGTCATCTCCGTCGGCTTCTTCGGGGCGGCGGTCGCCACGCTCGTCATCCCCTTTTCGCTCCATTGCGACGCCCTCCCGCCGGGCGCGGTGAAACCCTTGCTCTTCCTGCTGCTCTTCCTCTGCGGCGTCGGATCGGCACCCTTCTGGCCGAGCATCCAGAGCCTCTGCGTCGACAGGCTCCCGCAGCTCGACTCGACGCTTGCCTTCATCGTCCTCTCCTGCGCCGGCGTGCCGGGGTGCGGCTTCTTCACCTGGCTCATGGGCCTTGCGGGCGACCGCTTCGCCCTGGCCCGGTCCTTCGCGCTCGTCCCCGTCTCGTACCTGATCATGGTAGCCCTCGTCCTGGCGGCCGCCCCGGCGGCGCGGACGAAGGAGGCGCCCCAGATTCGCAGTGCGTCGTGATGCACGCCACCGTCCATGTGAAGGACTGCTCCCGCTACGTCTACGTCAACCCGTTCTACGTGTCCGTCACCTAACCACCATCGTAAGACCCTTCGGATGCCAATTGCGCGGCACGATGGAGAGATACGGGGCGTAGCCTGACATGCCGCTTTCGCGCGAGTAGAACTGAATCATGTCGGAGACGCCTTCGCGGTTGACCGTCCCCCAGCTGTCATACTTGATTTGAAGCGAGCGCACCGTTCCGTATGTCGCGTCCTTGCCGCTCTCGGCCCCGAACACAAATGTGTCAGCCGAGGCCCGGATCTTCACGGCGGCGTCGACGGTGTGCGTGAGCTCCTGCACCGACATCTGCCCGTTGGGCAGATTGGCCGTCACTTTGTACACGACCGCTTCGGGGACCGTCGACCTGTCCAGGAAGGCAGTCGCCGAGATTCCCGACGCCAGCACGGCGTAGGCACTGTGTGTCGCAGGCGTACGCTCAACCATGTAGGTCGTCCCCGCAGGTCCCGCGCTCCAAGTCAGATTGACCCTTGGCCTCTCGCCGCTTAGGTCGTCCTCCGCCGCGAGACGGCCGAACCCTTCGACAGGGGGATAAAGCAGGACTGGCGGATTCCCGGAAGCGACACCTGAGATCCAGCGGGCATAATTCGCGTTTGCCGCCTCAAGCGACAGTTGGAACGAGGCGTAGCGACCCTGTCGCGCGGCTTCGCGCACGACCTCGGTCACGTCGAATTCGAGGTACGGCGAGAAGTCGGTGGCGGTCACGCCGAAACTGACGCGCCCCAACTCGTCGTCGTAAGTCGTTCCCGCCGCAACTGGCGCGCGCACGGGCAGCACGAAGACGGCGCTCGACCAGCAGACGTTCGTCGGGTCAAAGCGGTCCGTCACGGCGCCGAAAAGGCGCGCAGGCTTGTTCTGGCCCGTGAAGTGGTAGTACGCGTGGACCTGCACCGGCACCTTCACTGGCAAGGCACCCTTCGCCGGCATCCAGCCCAACGGCCGCAAGTTCTCTACGTCCGTCATGAACTTCTACGTCTTCGACGACGAAGGCAAGATCATCGACGACATCGCCGCGACCGGCATGCTCGGCATCCTCCAGGGCATCGGCATTGTGGTACAATAAATTCCCA
>JAEEGG010028558.1_pt1 | contig 10482 bp, 13 predicted proteins | sample 9134161 | NCBI WGS metagenome assembly JAEEGG01 (sample SAMN16246543, study PRJNA631951) | gut metagenome | biome: gut microbiome; feature: rumen; material: CR-attached | host: Bos | place: Iran: Karaj | collected 2018-10 | reverse complement strand
GAAGAAAAACCTCCATTTTATGATAGTGGTAGTGATGTTGATGTACAAACATATGTTTCTGCATCACCTGATTTTGATCCTTCAAAGAAGAAAAATCCACCTAAGAGATTCAATAATATAAACAATAATAATAATCAGAAAAAAGATAATAATAATTTTAATAAAAATAATAAATTTAAAGGTCATAATAAAAACCAAGGAGGAAAATTCCATGGAAGAAGAGATAAAAAAGACCAATAGAGCTGAAACAGATATAATAGCTGATATACAAGTTATTTTAGATAAAGTAAGACCTTACTTAAATAGTGAAGGTGGAGACGTTGCGATGATAGATTATCGTGATGGCTATGTATATTTAAGAATGCTTGGAGCTTGTGTTGGTTGTGGATATATAGATTCAACACTATATGATGGAATTGAAGAATTATTAAAAGAATATGTTCCAGAAGTAATCGGTGTTAAAAACGTTGATGATGTAGAAGAAGATAAATAATGAAAGGAGTTGAGAATATGTTTTTAGCTAGTTTAGGTGTATCAACAAGAAGTTTATATGTATTTTTTGTTGCGATAATAGCTTTATTATTCTCTCAACTTATTAAATTTGCATTATCATCATTAAATAGTAATAAAATAAGAAAAGATGTTTTATTTTCATTTGGTGGTTTCCCATCAAGTCATACAGCATTTGTTACTGCATTAATAGTATCAATATTAGTTTTTGAGCTTCATGAAGGAAAGCTAGATTATTCATTCTCTTTAGCTTTAGGTTTTGGTGCAATAGTAATTTATGATTCTATTGGCTTAAGATATAAAAGAAAAGATCATGATAAAATATTAGATGAAATATCTAGTGCAGGTGATTTTAGAGAGAATGACCAATTTAACTTTTATTTTGGTATAAAGAAAAAGAAAGATTATACAAGAAATATTTATTATCGTAGTATTGCTGCTGGATTTATATTAGGTATTATTGTCGCATTATTATCTTGCTTAATAATAATAATATAGACATTAAGATATATACAATTTCAAGGAGGAAATAAAATGGATTTTAAATTAAATTTAGATGTTTCTATGACTGAAGGCTTTTATGATGAAAAAACATATAATGAAACAAAAAAAGATGTTTTAAATGCTTATAAGGTTTTAAGAGACAAAAGTGGAGCAGGAAATGATTTTCTAGGCTGGCTTGATCTTCCAATGACATATGATAGAGATGAATTTGCACGTATTCAAAAAGCAGCTGCAAAAATTAAATCTAATTCAGATGTATTATTATCAATTGGTATTGGTGGTTCATATCTTGGTGCAAGATCAGCATATGAAATGCTTAGAAAATATTTTAACCCACAAGGAGTAGAGGTAATCTTTGTTGGTAATCAATTATCTTCAACATATGTAGCTGAATTAATGGATTATTTAAAGGATAAGGATTTCTCTATTAATGTTATTTCAAAATCAGGAACTACTACAGAGCCTGCGATTGCATTTAGAATTTTTAAAGATTTCATGGAAAAGAAATATGGTAAGGATAATATTAAAGACCGTATTTTTGCAACAACAGATAAGGCTAAGGGTGCACTTAAAAAGCTTGCAGATGATGAAGGCTTTGAGGAATTTGTTGTACCTGATGATGTAGGTGGAAGATATTCAGTTTTAACTGCTGTAGGCTTACTTCCTATTGCTGCAGCTGGTATTGATATTGATTTAATGATGCAAGGTGCAAAGGATGCATATTTAAAATATTCTACAAATGAATTAGATAAAAATGATGCAATGAAATATGCACTTATAAGAAATGCATTATATAGATCTGGCAAGAAAATTGAAATGCTTATTAATTATGAGCCTAAATTAAATATGTTTTCTGAATGGTGGAAGCAATTATATGGTGAAAGTGAAGGAAAGGATGGCAAAGGTATCTTTGTTGCATCTGCTTCATTTTCAACAGACCTTCACTCATTAGGACAAATGATTCAAGAAGGCGAAAGAACATTATTTGAAACAGTAATTGAGGTTAAAAATCCTGAAAAGGATGTTACAATCGAAAAAACTGATGATAATTTAGATGGTCTTAATTTCATTGCTGGTAAGACAGTTGATTATGTATCAAAAATGGCTATGAATGGTACAATGCTTGCCCATGTTGATGGTGGGGTACCAAATATTAGAATTAGCATTCCTCAAATTGATGCATATGCATATGGATATATGGCATATTTCTTTGAATTATCATGTGGTATTTCTGCATATACACTTGGTGTAAATCCATTTAATCAGCCAGGTGTTGAAAGCTATAAGAAGAATATGTTCGCCTTACTTGGTAAGCCAGGCTATGAAGATAAGCATGATGAGCTTATGGCAAGATTAAATAAAAAATAATAAGAAGGCAGGTCTAACCTGCCTTTTTAAAAGGAGTATTTTATGAACGATAGAATTGCTTCATTTGAAAAAGTATCATATGATGAATTTAAAAAAGCTTTTGATAATGATGTTAAAGATATATATGATTCAATTAAATTACCTAAGCGTGCTACAAAGGGCTCTGCAGGATATGATTTTTTTGCACCATATGATATTTTATTAAAAAAAGATGAAACAATTAAAATTCCTACAGGAATAAGAGTAAAAATGAATGAGGATTATGTTTTATTTTTACTTCCAAGATCATCTTTAGGATTTAAATACCGTCTTCAATTAGATAATACAGTTGGGGTAATTGATTCTGATTATTATTATTCAGACAATGAAGGTCATATTTTTATTAAATTAACAAATGATTCTAAATTAGATAAGGATATGATAGTAAAAAAAGGTGAAGGAATTTGCCAAGGTATATTTTTAAAATTTGGACTAACAATAGATGATGATACAAATGAAATTAGAAATGGTGGATTTGGTTCCACTAATAAAAGGTGAAAATTATGAATTTTAAAATAGAAGAAACTAAATTTATTGATAAAACATATAATATATTAGATTTTGGTGCAAAATCTGATGTTAAATTTAACAATCAAAAAGCAATTCAAATGGCAATTGATGAATGTAATAAAAATGGTGGTGGAATGGTATTAGTTCCAAATGGTTTTTATTTAACTGGACCAATTAGTATTAAATCTAATGTTAATTTTCATCTTGATAAGGACGCATTTATTAAATTTACTAAATCTTATGAAGAATATCCACTTCATTTTACTGAATATGAAGGAATAAAAAGAATAAGAGCAATTTCTCCAATTACAATTGAAAATCAAGAAAATGTTGCGATCACAGGAGAAGGTGTAATTGATGGCTCAGGTGATTTATGGAGAGGTATTAAAAAATTTAAAGTTACTGAAAAGAAATGGAATAATTTATTAAAAATATCTCCATATGTATTACCATCAAATGATGGTGGTATTTGGGCACCTAGTAAAGAATATTATGATGGTGTTTTAGCTGGTGAGCCTGATTATAATGATCCTAATGTATTAGAAGAAGCAAGAAAATATTATTCAGTATTCCGTCCTGTAATGGTATCTATTGTTAAATCTAATAAGATATTATTAAAGGATACTACATTTACAAATTCACCTGCTTGGAATATTCATCCTTTATTTACAACTAATTTCATTATGGATAATTGTAAAATAAGAAATGAATCATATGCCCAAAATGGTGATGGTATAGATTTAGAATCATGTAAAAATGCTGAAATTAAAAATTGTATATTTGAGGTTGGTGATGATGGTATTTGTTTAAAATCAGGTAAAAATAAAGAAGCAAGAAAAACTAAGTTCCCAACTGAAAATGTATATATTCATGATTGTAAGGTATATGGTGCACATGGTGGCTTTGTAATAGGCTCTGAAATGTCAAGAGGCATTAAAAATGTCACAATTGAAAATTGTATTTTCTCAGGAACAGATATTGGTCTACGCTTTAAATCAGCTAAAGAGCGTGGTGGTGTAGTAGAAAATATTAACATTAATAATATTTATATGTCTGAAATCATTAATGAAGCAATTATATTTGATATGGGATATAAGCTTGTAAATATTGAAGCTACAGGTGAAAATAAGCTTGTTGATGATGAAGAGCATCCAATATTTCAAAATATTAATATTAATAATATTTCATGTGATAAAGCTAAGATGGCTCTTAAAATTAATGGCTTACCATCATTAAATGTTAAAGATATTAAAATATCTAATTCTACAATATGTGCAAATAAAGGTATTGATTTAAAGAATTGTCAAAATATTTCTTTAATTAATACAAATATTGAAGAAGATGGTATCAATAAGCTTTATGAAAATGAAATATTTAATGCATAATATAAATTATTGTTTATTTATTTTATCAAAAGTAATATAATTTTATTAAAAGGAAGGTGAATTATATGGGTTTTACTAAATGGTTTGATGAACAAAGTAAAGGAATTAAAATTTTATTAATGATCCCATTCTGGGGCTGGATTTTTGGTGCGTTATATCGTATCTTCAAATTCGTTGAAACTAAAGAAACAGCTAACATGATTGGTTTCATTTGTTTCGTTATTCCTTTCATTGGATTCTTCTTATCAATTGTTGACCTTGTTACAATCATCACTAACGACAAGATCACTATCTTAGTAACTGGTGGTAACAATTTTGGTATTACTGGCAAAGTAACTTCTGATGATAAAGAAGAAGCAAAAGAAGAAACTAAATCTGAAGAAGTAAAGGAAGAAAAATAATATGGCAAAGAATGTTGGTGGCAAAGACTATTTTGGCTTCACATGGATTGTTAGCTTAATTCTTGAGATAATCCCATTTACATCTTGGTTATTTGGCTTTATTACAAGATTTAAAGATCATTGCTATGTTGCAGCTATACTTCGTATATTCTTTGGTTGGAATATCATTTGGCTTTTAGATTTAATATTTATGATATTAACTCATCATATATTTAAAATATTAGCTTTATAAAAAACATGACAGAATCGTTTGATTCTGTCTATTTTTTTTAATGCTTTAATTATTAAATTAAATATTTTATTGATTTATAGGAATGATTATATTATAATCATTTTAAATTTTTTATATTGGAGGTATTTATGAATACTTTTAAGAAGGTTAGAAGCTTTATTGCAAATACTACAAATGGTATGGCAATTGGTTTATTTGGAACTTTAATTATTGGAACTATATTAAATCTAATTTCCAAAATTCCTTATTGTGATTATGTAAGTACATTTGCAAAATATGTTCAAAGCTTAATGGGCTTTGGTATTGGTCTTGGTGTTGCAATCGCATTAAAAGAAAAAGGAATAAGAATGGTTACTATTGCAGTATGTGGTGCATGTGGAACACAAATTTTCTCTTTCATTGATGGAGGAGTTTGGCAAACATTCTCAGATCCTTTATCTTGCTACTGTGCATCTTTAGTTGGATATTTTGCAATTAAATTAATAATGAGAAGACAAACACCTGTAGATATTTTATTAATACCACTTGTTGGCTTAATTTGTACAATGTTCTATTCATTCTTTGTAGCTGATTATGTTCATTATATTACTGTAGGTATTGGTGAGGTTATTGAAGCTTCATTTGATGTTGTACCATTATTAATGTGTATTATTGTTTCTGTACTTGTTGGTATGGCGTTAACTGCACCTATTTCAAGTGTTGCAATATGTGTTGCAATTGCAATTGGTAATACACCACTTGCTGCAGGAGCTGCATTAGTTGGATGCTGTACACAAATGGTAGGATTTGCTGTACATACTGCAAGAGATAATAAGGTCGGTTCTGTTATTGCTGTTGGTATTGGTACATCAATGCTCCAATTTAAAAATATTGTTAAAAAGCCACTTATTTGGTTACCTACTATTATTGCATCAGCAATCTTAGGTGTATTTGCATATGTATTTAAATTCAAAACTGATTCAGTTGGTGCAGGTATGGGTACATCAGGTCTTGTAGGTATTTTAGATACATTTGATGTAATGGGATATAAGCCTTTAGCAATAATTGAAGTATTAGGTATTTGTGTTGTTGCTCCAATTGCTTTAGTATTTGGTCTTGATTTATTATTTAGAAAAATTGGTTGGATTCAAAAAGGTGATTTTACGTTAGCAACTGGTGATGATTTTGCATCAGCAACACCTGAAGGAAAAGCTGAAGCATCAGCAACAACTGCAGTTAGAGAAGGCGATAACACATTAGAATCTATAGAAAATAAAGAAGAAGCAAAACAAGAAGTAAATGAAGATATAGCTTTAGAAGATAATAAAGAAGAAAATGAATAAAATTATAATATCTTTGCGACAGCGCAAAGATATTTATTTTTTAATAAAAAATTTCTTGCAATAATAATATCTCTATGTTAAAATCATTTTGCCTATTTTATAGGTAAAGCACAATATTCCGCTGGCAAGGAATTATAATGGCTATGAATATTGTTAATGAGGAGATATTACTTTATGGCAAATGTAAAAGGACAAGCATTAATTAATGAAATTACTGCTGAATATTTACAAAATCGTCCAGAGTTCCGTCCTGGCGACAACGTAAAGGTATACGTTAAGATTATTGAAGGCGACACTCATCGTATCCAAGTATTTGAAGGACTTGTAATGAAGATGAGAGGTGCTGGAATTTCTGAATCTTTCACTGTAAGAAAAATGTCTTATGGTATCGGTGTAGAAAGAACATTCCCACTTCATTCACCAATCATTGATCATATTGACGTAGTTAGAAAAGGTAAGGTTAGACGTGCTAAGCTCGGCTATATCCGTACATTATCTAAGAAAGCTGCAAGAATCGACGAAAGACGATAATTATAAAGTCAACTTGACTTTTAAAAGGCAATGCAAATTGTCTTTTTTTTCTTTCAAAAACATTGTATAATATAAAATGTATTTTTTAATACGAGGAGGACAAAACGAAAATGAGTGGTTTTTTCGGTGTCGTATCAAAAACAGATTGTGTAATCGATCTATTCTTTGGTGTAGACTATCATTCTCATTTAGGAACAAGAAGAGCTGGTATGGCTGTTTTGGGAGAAGATGGTTTTAATAGATCAATACATAATATTGAAAATGCTCCATTTAGAACAAAATTCGATGGAGACTTACCTTCAATGAAGGGTAAGATGGGAATAGGCTGTATATCAGACTATGAACCACAACCATTAATTGTTAAATCTCACCATGGTACTTATGCAATAACTACTGTAGGAAGAATTAACAATGAAAAAGAAATTGAAGAAAAATTATTTAAGCATGGAACATCACATTTCTTAGAAATGAGTGGAGGAGATATTAATCCTACTGAGCTTATTGCTTCAGTTATCAATCAAAAAGAAAATTTAATTGATGGCTTAAGATATGTTCAAGAAATTGTAGATGGTTCAATTACAGTATTATTATTAAATGAAAAAGGTATTTATGTATCTAGAGATAAATATGGAAGAACACCTGCAGTAATAGGTCATAAGGATGGTGCATATTGCGTTGCATTCGAATCATTTTCATATTTAAATTTAGGATATGTAGATTATAAAGAATTAGGACCTGGTGAAATAGATATCATTACACCTGAGGAAGGTGTTAAGATGCTTGTTGCACCTGGTGATAAAATGAGAATTTGTACATTCTTATGGGTATATTATGGTTACCCTTCATCAGCTTATGAGGGAATAAGCGTTGAAAGAATGAGATCTAATTGTGGTAAATTCATTGCCCAAAGAGATTCTGCACAGCCTGATTGTGTTGCAGGTGTACCTGATTCAGGTATTGCACATGCAATTGGATATTCAAATGAATCTGGAATTCCATATTCAAGACCATTTATTAAATATACACCTACATGGCCAAGAAGCTTTATGCCTACAACTCAAATTAAACGTAATTTGATTGCACATATGAAGCTTATACCAGTTCATGATTTAATTAAGGATAAGAAATTATTATTAATAGATGATTCAATCGTTCGTGGAACACAAATGAGAGAAACAACTAAATTCTTATATGATAGTGGTGCAAAAGAGGTTCATATTAGATCAGCATGTCCACCATTATTATATGGATGTAAATATTTAAATTTCTCAAGATCTAATAGTGAGATGGAACTTATTACAAGAAAAGTAATAATGAAATTTGAAGGAAATACAGATCCAGATACTATCAAAGAATATATTAATCCAGATGGAGATAAATATAAAAAGATGGTAGAAGAAATTCGTCAGCAGTTGAATTTCACTTCACTTCAGTTCAATCGTTTAGATGACCTTAAGAAGGCCACTGAAATTGATGAAAATAAATTATGTACATATTGTTGGGATGGGAGAGAATAATGAAAGAAAAAATTAAAAACAACTTCAACTTAATTATCTTCGCAGTAACAGTTGTATCATTATTATTAATACTTCCAAGTATTATTGGGGCTATTAATAATAACATGACTAACCAAATGATTGTTACAATCATTGGTTGGGCATCATTTATTACAACTGGAGCATTACTAATATATGGTTCTGTAAAGAAAAATTATAATAATTTATTATTTTATATCTTTGCATTTCTAGTATTAGGTGGTATTGTTAGTGATGTATATGGAATAACACAAGGAAATTATAATGCTATTTATTATTTAGCATTAGAAGCTGGATTATTTGTATTATTCTTATTAAGAGAATTAAAGCCTCATAAATACATCAATTTAGCATTCTATATTGTATTTTTGACATTCGCCGCAATTACAGTAGTTCCTGTACTTGGTGGAGGAATAGTTGCATTTGCACATGCAATTCAAGTAGTAACAGTATTTGTTATTGTACTTAAAAAAGATTTAGAAAACGAAAATAAGAAAGAGGAGAGCGAAAATGAATAAAAATTCTAAATTAGTATCAGTTATTTTATCAATAGTTGCATTAGTATTATTTATAGTATCATTTGTATTAACAAAGGCAGTAGAAGAATCTGAAGCTGTTGTAACAGCTAAAGAAACATCAATTATCTTAGTTGGTGCAATCGTATCAATAGTTGGTTTAATTGCTAATTTATTAAGCAATCATAAGCTTATTAAATTATTACCACTTATCTCTTATGCAGTATTTGCAATTTATATGAGCCAATTTGCTGATGAATATTTAGCAGCTGGCTATGGTGCAAGTGATGCAGTATTCAATTACCCAGTATTAAATTTCTTAGCAGTTATCTTATTTGCAGTTTCTGCAGTATTCATGGTAAAAGATGGTTATAAGTGGGCTAAGGTAGTATTTGTTACTGCAGCATCATATTTAACAATCGTTACTGTAACTGCAACAATGGGTTATTATTTCTTATATGATTATGAAGGTGCATTATATGTTTCATTATATATAATTGCTGCATCTGTATTAATGATTTCTACATTAGTTGCTGGTTTAATTTCATTCTTACCTGAAACTGAAGCTAAAGAAGAAGTAAAAGCTGAAGAAGCTAAGGAAGAAGTAGCTGAAGAAAATGTAGAAGCAACTGAAGAAGTAGCTGAAGATACTAAAGCTGAAGAAGCTCCAGTTGAAGAAAAAGAAGCTTAAGAAGAAAAGACTGAAGAATCATCAAATGATGATGAAGTTAAACTTGATTTTGGCGATAATAATTAATTAAATTAGGCTCGATGAGCCTAATTTTTTTTAAAAATCTTTAATTATAATTATTTTATTTATTATTAATAAGTTTTATAATGTTAAACGGAGGTTTTTATAATGGGTAAATTAAATAAAAAATTAATTGAAAAATATGCTAAAGATTCATTTGAATTAGTAGAAAATGAATCTGAAACAACAACTAAAATCGGTGGTAATCCACTTGTTCCTGCAAATTTTAGTTGGCCTATTTCAAATGGTGAAAAAATTCCATTTTTTATGCAGGTTAATTTTGGTGAGGTTAATGCTGATAAGAAAGTGAAATATTTACCATCATCAGGTATTTTATATATCTTCCTTGATGATGATGTAATTAATTCAAATTATCCTTTAGAAAAGGGTGAGCATTACGAGGTTATATATGTAAATGAAGGAATTGATAATTTACATGAAGAAGAATCTGATACAAAGACATATGAAGAAAAATATTTCAATGTAAATAAGATCAAGATGTATCCTAACCATGAAGAATTTAGTGATTTATATGAATATATAGAGGATGCTGATGAAGATATTCAAGATGAATATTTTGATAATTATCATTTTATAGAAAATGATTATGGTTTTTTAGGTGGTTATCCTCAGATATTCCAATCAAGCTATCTTCAAGATAATGAAAGTCAGCTACTTCAACTTGAAAGTGGTGATGATTACATGTGGGGAGATGATGGCTTCCTTCAATTCTATATGAGTAATGAAGCACTTGAAAAATTAGATTTTACTGATGTTAAAATTAATCTTGAAACAACATAGAGAATTAAAATAGGTTGATTATATTAGTATAAAAGTAAGGATTGTTGCATTGTATAAATGCATCAATCCTTTTCTTTA